>TARA_R110000796_G_scaffold52146_4_pt1 | contig 43804 bp, 37 predicted proteins | sample TARA_R110000796 | Tara Oceans TARA_R110000796 (sample SAMEA4397815) | marine metagenome | biome: Polar Biome; feature: [SRF] surface water layer (ENVO:00010504); material: water (ENVO:00002006), including particulate matter (ENVO:01000060) such as... | depth 5 m
TAAGTAATGATATAGATTGAACCCAATTAAAAATAGTCGGAATTCCAAGAACTTAGAGCATAAAGATTATTGGGGGCCCAACGGATGCTGGAGTAGCATAATAAGTCATCAATGATGAATTTTCACTCGGGGATATTGCCGATCACTGAAATACTGTTGCATTAAAATATAGCAATGCTTTTTACAAAAAATTAACCCTGCCCAAAAGAAAGCAGGGTTTTTTATTACCACACTGTATTTTTGTGGGGTTAACCCGCCAAATCCAGCATTTTACCATTTTTTAATTCTCCAAGTACTGTTACGTCCTTGCTCTTTTTATATTCTTCCAGGGCAAGAAGCATTTGCTCCTCTGTATCCCTTCTAATTTTTATACCCCCAGTTTTCTGGTTTCTATTTCGAACTTCTATATAATATCCGTCCTTAAGTTCCGTTGGTTTTGTCGCCGGCCTTCCCATATTTAATAACTAGTTTTTACTGTTCAACTATTAATTCAAAGTGTACTAAATTTCCTTAGTCGCATAAACATATGAAAACTTAACACATTAATCAGGAATAATATGGCTTATTAATGATTAAACCTAAAAAACAACGATTTTTAACATAAACTTAGCAGAAAAGAACTTTTTCCCAGCAAAAATTTAAATCGGATTCTAAACTTCATATCGGCTTTTGGAACTAAAAATAAATAGATTTGAACTAGAGATAGCCACCTTTTAATTACTGTAATAAAAATACCCAAAGGTCCTATCAAAAATAACCTTGAGGCATAAAAATATAAAAAGGCCGGTATGAGGAAAATCCTTCAACCGGCCTTTGAACCAAATATTTATATTAAACTTTCACCGAATTACTTGCTACCGTGCGGGTGCTCTTTTAATAATTCTTCCGGCGAATAAAATCCTTGCTTATCCTTGATCTGCTCACGTACCTCTTTCACTTTCTCCGGTGAAATTGGGGTGGCCTTATTGCCAAAGGTATTTCTAATATAAGTCAATACAGCTGCAGTTTCATCGGCAGTAAGTAAATTTCCAAAAGGGGTCATCGGCACCTGACCTGGATAGGTCTTACCATTGACCACAATTGGTCCCATGAGACCATTGGTGGTCAACTTTATAAGTCTATCCACATTACCGGTTACCCATTCCGATCCTGCAAGTGGTGGAAAGCCTGAGGCCTCCAGCCCTTGACCATCGGCTTGGTGACAGGTGGCACAATAACCATCCCTCATATATATTTCCCTTCCCGCTACCAGCAGTTCCAAGTCTTTGCCCTTTAAATCGGTCTTAATCACCTCTTTGGGCTCTTCCCCTACTTTGTGACCATTTAAATGGGCAATAGCTGATTCATATGGCTTTTCCATCCATTTATCCAAGCCTTTTTTACCAGCTTCGGTGATAATTGGAATTCCAGTGTCCCTGCCCAACCATGAAGCCGCAACCAAGGCCTCCAACCTTACCCTTGGATTGTCATCTTTGGCGGCCTGCATAAGAAGTTCAGCCTGATCTGGTATCTGATGTCCGGCATACCTTAGAACACCTACTGCAGCTGCACGAGCTTTGAAATCTTTGGCATTCAGCATTTGTTCAAGCAATTGCCCATCAACCTTATTCAAGCCCCATGTAACCCAAAGGGCTTCCAAGACATGGTGTTCGTACCTTGGGTCATTTGTATCCAAGCTTGACACCCATGTTTTTAATTTTGACAAAACTTCGGAGGCATCCCTGGCCCTCAATTCCCTTTTGGTCCTGTAGCGGGTACGATATTCCGGAAGTTTAAGATTATCCAATAATTCATCAATGCTGGCATCAACGATTTTGGCCGGTTCCACCAAGGGTCTGGATGGATAGGTAATACGATATATTCTTCCATGAACATGATCACGTAGTGGATCGCGTGCATTGTGCTGCATATGACCTATAAGTACATTGTGCCAATCTATGAAGTACAGGGAGCCATCCGGAGCAAATTCCATATCAACAGGTCTAAAATTCTTATCGCTTGCAGATATTAAATCCTCTTGATGTTTACTCACATAACCAGCCGTTTTGGGGTCATCTACCATGGAATGCTCTTTGATCCCCAAAAATCCAATTGTGTTGGCAATCAACATATTGCCCTGTGCCGCGTCAGGAAAATGCCTACTCGACACAAATTCCAATCCTGAAGTGGGCCTCACCAAGTGGTCCTTTTCAATAAGGTTTTCAGGTAAGGGAGAACTTACACCATACCTAGGTACAATGGTTCCCGGCATCATCCAAGTAGCAGACGGTCCTGAGGTATGTTCAAAAAATGGTTGTCCCCAATCATCGAAAGCAATACCCCATGGATTAGGAATGGGCAGTTGTGCCGTTCGCTCCAGATGATGTCTTTGTGGGCTGTACCTATAAAAACCACCATTGGTTCCTCTAACATTTCCATAAGCGGTTTCCACATTTGTATGCAGGAACACCCCTTCTCCCATATAGATAGCCCCAGATGGATCGGTTGTAAAGGCGCTAATGGCATGATGGGTATCATGATCATCAAAACCACTTAAAATGATGTCCTTTGTATCGGCCTTGTCGTCTCCATCGGTATCCTTTAACAAAACCAAGTTGGTCCCTTGGGAAACGTAAACGCCTTCTGGCGCAAATTCAAACCCTATAGTGAGATGAAGTCCGTCCGCAAAAACAGTTTGTTTATCTGCCTTACCATCATTATCGGTATCCTCAAATATCAATAACTTATCGTTGGGTTTACTGTCACCAGGTTTGTAATGTGGGTAACTGGGCATTACCCCTACCCATAGCCTTCCTTTGTTGTCGAAGGATATTTGTACGGGATTGGCAAGATCTGGAAACTCCACTTCCGAAGCAAAAAGTTCTACCTTGTACCCTGGCGCCGGCTTAATCTTGTCCAATGCATCCTGTCCATATAAATATTCAGGGGTTCCATTTTTGTCGCTGGGCTTATAATTGGTCTCAACTTCGGGCAATGTTCTGGTCTTGGCATCGCTTTTGGCCAAATCCATTTTTTTACCCTCAAGAGCCTGCCAAATGGCTGTATCCCTAATGGCGGTCATCTGCCGTATTTTCTCTATTTCGTAAGGGTAATTGTCCGGACCATAGGGATCATAACGTCTTCCATAAACATGAACAGTATTGGGAATTTTAAAATCGTTGTGCCAGAACCAGTTTTTCTCATTCACAGCTTCATGTACCAATTCACGGTTCTCTTCTGCCTTACTTTCCTTGATTCCAAAAACTTTATCGGCCAATAGCTTGGCAAATTTCTGATAACCATAATCGGTTAACTGAAATCCATCTTGTGTTAAATCTGTACTTTCCGTTTGGTACCATTCCTTGGTTTGTTCATATGCATCTACAAGTAAGACTCCTTCTTCAGCCGCAACCTCCTTCATGGCAGCCGTATACAGCTCAAGGTTCCCATTTTCCTTTTTTCCATCAGGCAGATCCATCTTATCAGAAAGGTCTTCAAAGGCTATTGGGGAAACAAGCGCCAATTGTGGAGGAGTGGAACCATTATATTTTTGACTAAGCGTGTGCTTGATAAAAGCGCGCAATTCCTCTTTGTAATTATCAACCCCGTCTGCTCCTTCAAAGGATTCTGGATATCCAAAAAATCCGATGATTATATCGGCCTTTAGGCTGGTAATCCACTCATCAGGAGAAGGAAAATGGCCAATAGGGCCAGACCGACGTCCGTCTTCATCATCCTCAAAATGGATAGCCTGTCCGGACTCATGCTCAAATTTTTCCGCACCAGGAAACGCCCAAGGCGAATTTCTTGCGGGATGTGGCCTAAAACCGGGTGTGTTACCGCCATCGCACATATTACGGATAAACAATGAATCATTGGGGTAGCGAAGTTGCATTTCAGTTTCGAAATGCCCAAAGTTCATCATACGTGATCCCAAATTATTACCCACCAGAACGATATGGGAATTGGGGGAAATTTTTAAGGTGTTGTCTTCCTCTTTACTACAACTGTAGAATCCAAGGACTAGGAAAAGCATTAGGAATAACTTTCCGCTAACAACGTTTTTGTTAATATTCATCTTTTTTTTGGTATATAATTAATTGATATTCACGTGTATTCCTTCCTTTTCGGATTTTTCACAAGCCTCTATAATTCGCTGGCATGTAATGGCATCCTCTAGGCTGGAAAGTGCCTCTTCATTATTCCGAAGTACATTATTTATGAAATGCGTTGCCGTATTCTTTATGGATTCGGGATAGGCCTGATACGTTTGCGAATGGGCTCCGTTACGATCATTTATTACCCAATCCCTATAGCTGTAACGCGTACTACCTTTTGTCCCAATAACTTTTATAATACAAGTCCAGGGATCTCCTGCATGGTCATCATTGGCAAAGCTAGCCGATAAATGGCTCAAGGTACCGTTCTGCATTTTAATATTGGCCATGGCCACATTCTCTTGCGGGGCAATGGTCGTATCTACAGTATGTTTTAAACAAGAAATTGTTTTTGGCTGTCCGGCCAAATATAGCATAGTATAGCTATGATGGGTCAATATCTGGCGAATGACCCCGGGATAACGGGCCCTGATATCCTCGGCATGATGTATGTTGTACATCATATAGAATTGGGAAATATCACCCAATTTGCCGCTCTCGATCATAGACTTTGCTCTTTTTATCCCTGCCTCATAGATATAATTATGGACAGGCATGCATTTAACACCTGCAGATTTAACAGCTGCCTGCATCAATTCCAATTCTGCAATACTAGAGGCTGCCGGTTTTTCTACCAATATATGTTTTCCTGCCTTGGCCGCCCTAATGGTATAATCGCAATGGGTTTCCATATTGGTCAATATAAATACGGCATCGATTTGGGGGTCCTGAAACAATTCATCTTCCGTTTTATAGGTTTTACACCCGAAAATTTTCGCTTTTTTTGCCCCCTTCTCAAAAGTTCTGTTCCATAGACCCACAAGTTGGGCACCTGGTAAACTATTTATAGCTTCTGCATGCAAATTGGCTATATCTCCCGCTCCAATAAATCCTATTCCTATATCTTTCATGAGGCAGCCGTAGAATATTTTAATGTGCCCTTTTCTGCCATAGCTTTGAACTCGATCAACGACCTTCGTATTCCCTCTGCTATTTCTGTCAACGGCAAGTCTTTGAATGTGCTTGCTATTTTACTATGATCCAAATCGCATACGAACAGGTTGGGCGGAGCACCGTCGGTAACGGAAAGGGATACATATTCTCCCATACCCAAAGCGGTAGCCTGTTCTTTTATAATATCCAAAAATGATGTAATCGGTATAGTCTCCCCCTGTATATTAAAAGCACCAAAACCTTCATAAGCCTGTAATGCACATGCAGCAAATTGAGCTCCCACATCCTCCACAAAATGGTAGTTTTCCCTACCCTGGTATGGCATTTCAAATGGAATTACTTTTCCATCCACAGCTCCCAAGACAATGGCCTTTAAGGCATTGGTCGGTGCAGAGGTCTTTCCTTTGTCCCTTCCTTTTCCATAGGTGGTGTTCAACCTAAGACAAACGGTAGGTACTTTGGTATTATCGTGAAATAAACGAGCCAAGTGTTCACCAGATAACTTCCATATCCCATAGTGGTTGGGTGGAGCCAAGGGAACATCCTCATTAATTATATCTTGTGGATACATAGACCTCATTCCGTAAACTGCAGCTGAGCTTGCAAAAACGAACCTCTTGAGGTTGGTTAATTTTTCAGCGGCATCAAAAAGAGCCATCGTACCGCCAGTATTTATTTCCATTCCACCAATATGATCACGGGAACAATCCGGACTTTGATATGCCCCTAAATGTATAATGTGTGTGGGATCCACTTCGAACAACACCCGTTCAAGCTCCTTGTAATTGGAAACATCCAGAGTAACGAACTCTAAACGGGGATCCAAATCATCAGGTAGCCATAATTTTAATGGGTCTACATTATTGGAGCGGGTTGCAATAACAATTTCCCCAACCTCTTTTGATTGTAGAAGCTTATAAATCGTCACCGATCCTATACAGCCGGTACCTCCGGTAATAAATATTTTGTGCATAATCTTAATGCTAGTTTTTTTTATATTAGGTTGTAGGCCTGTACAAGGACTAACGAATTATCAGTTCATTTTTACAACGGCCTTCATATTATTTGCCTTTATCGAATCTTCAAAAGCTTGGTTAATGTCTTTAAAATCGTAGTAATCCGTGTAGTGTTCAGAAGGAAAAATACCGGTTACCATCAATTTTTGCGCAGCCATATAGTCTGCCCTGCAAGACCCCATAGAACCCCTCATATTTAAGGAGGTTCGGGTAAGGTGGGTGGCGTTTATCTGTACATCGGTTCCGTAGGTAGCAATAACACATATGTCCCCTTCCGGCTTAACAACACCTATCGCCTCTGTTAACACAGGTGGTACACCTGAGCATTCTATAAGAAGATCTATCTTACCATTAGTCCCAAAAGGAATACCGTTATCATCGGTAATGCCATTTTGCAACTGGGTGGTCAAGGAATTTTCCGGTGAAACCTCTATAGTTATAAAACCTCTTTCCTTTGCCCTTTTTAAACGGATATCACGATCGTGTGCGATACCTGTTACAGCTACTCTTGCACCTGCTGCCCGTGCTACTTCGGCAGACATCATACCAATGATTCCGCAGCCTGTTACAACTACGTCCTGTCCCGGCTTAATGTCGCATTTGTTATATAGGGCATTGGTTATTATGGATAAAGGTTCTACCAAGGCACCTTGGGCCGGGGTAAGGCCTTTCATTAAGGGCACCACCCGATCCGACTCCAACACTACTTGTTGTCCAAAGCCTCCGTTTCTATGAAAACCGATTATTTCCTTTTTCGGACATAAATTCCATTTGGAAACGCTACAGGCCGGACATTCCTCATCCCTGCAACCCAACATGGCCAAGGGAGTAAAAATATCCCCCACCTTAAGGTCTCCATGGTCACCAGGTCCCAATTCCAAAACCTCGGCGCTAAACTCGTGCCCAATTACCCTTGGACGCTGCACCCAATCAAAATTGGCCTTACCAATAGTTGCACTATTGTCCGAACCACAAATTCCCGTATACAGTGTTTTTGCCAAAATTTCCCCCTCCTTTAAAGGCGGCATTTCCATGTCTACCACTGCAGAATTACTAAGGACAGATTGACCGGTGTTCGGATATATTTTTTCGTTGGATTGAAGACAAAATCCTTTTATAGAATTACTCATAGCATTAAATTGTTAATTTTATTTTCTTGTTCAAAATAAAGTTTAAAAACTGATTATTCAATTATAAACAATGAACTTCCCTTATCTGGATAAGCTTGAGGTTACCATTTGACACCAGTATCTTTCCAGCTCTTCGTTTTTGCCGACTCCAATACGGCTTCACAAACTTTTTGAGTTTCTTGGGCCTCCCTAAACGTAGGAGAACAGGGTTTTCCTTCCTGAAGGGCCTTAAGAAAGTCTGCTATTTGATGTACAAAGCTATGCTCATATCCTATGGACAGTCCGGGTACCCACCATTTATCCATGTAAGGATGATCACCATCCGTAACATGGATGGAACGCCATCCTCTCTCCTGGGATTCATCCCTATGGTCAAAATATTCCAAGCGACTTAAATCATGCAAGTTCCATTTTATGGAGGCGTGTTCCCCATTTATTTCAAATGTATATAAGGCCTTATGTCCTCTAGCATATCTTGTAGATTCAAAAAGTCCCAAAGAGCCATTATCGAAATGACAATGAAACATACAGGCGTCATCTATGGTTACTTCCTGTTTTTCACCCGTACCGGTATGTACTCTTTCTTTGATAAAAGTTTCGGTCATGGCGGAAACATCCTTGATCCCTCCATTTAACCACATGGCCGTATCTATACAATGTGCCAACAGGTCTCCAGTAACGCCCGATCCGGCCGCATCATTATCCAAGCGCCATAAACCCTCCCCACCTTGTGGAAGTTCTGGACTAATGGTCCAATCCTGTAAAAAATTGGCTCGATAATGAAAAATTTTACCCAGTTTACCAGCATCTATAAGTTGTTTCGCCAAGGTAACCGATGGCAATCTCCTGTAATTAAAATAGACGGTATTGGGCACTCCTGCCTTTTCAATGGCATCGACCATAGGCTGAGCTTCCGCAACGGTACGCGCCAAAGGTTTTTCACATAAAACCATTTTTCCGGCTTCTGCCGCTGCAATGGCAATTTCGGCGTGCATATTATTAGGGGTACAAATATCTATGGCATCAATGTCATCACGGGCAATAAGCTTTCTCCAATCGGTTTCCACGGACTCATAGCCCCATTGATCGGCAAAGGCCTGGGTACGTTCAAGGTTTCGCCCGCAAATTGCTTTTAATACAGGTTGATATTCCAGTTCGGGAAAAAAATTGCCCACCCTGCGATATCCATTGGAATGGGTTCTTCCCATAAATCCGTAACCTACCATTCCTATTCGTAATTCTTTCTTACTTGACATGTGTACTCTATTTTTTTATTTTAAATTAAAATTCCAACTTTATCGAATGTACAATCCGCCTATTATCTTAAGGCGCTTCGTACCAGCCATGCATTTGGCGAACCTTGATCATGGCACCTAAAATATCGTTCCAAGTTTTGGGCTGCATCATAACATCGTTGGGAAACATACAGCCATCCCAACAGATATGCCTGATTTTTTTGGTCAGGATACCGTTCTCATCCCGCAACCAATGGCCTGCATCCACAGCGATGTCCAATTTTCCGTTTGGATCCGTGGCTTGGCAATGCCTTCCTGTTTTATCATGGGATCCAGACCCGAACACCGTGCCATCATTTTGGGCCACATGAAAATCAATTGTCCATGGGCGTAGTGCAGCCGTTACGGTCTTAAGGCCTTCGGTTAATGTAGCCCTATCGTTCCAATCGAAGTCTTTGGGCAATATCCTTTCGTCCTCCTTATTATAACCTAAGAGATACAACAAGGTATGGGCCATATCGGCCTGAAACCCAATATTAGGTCTATCAACGGCTTCAAGGGTGTTCACCATGGTCTTCCAACCGTGCATCCCGCCCCAGCAAATTTCACCTTCTGCCGCTAGAGACTCCCCATAATCTGCTGCCACATCGCAAGCTTCACGGAAGGTTTGTGCTATTAATTTTGTATTGGCCACGGGATCTGCTGCCCAACTATGTGGATCAACGGACGAATCTATTCTAATTACTCCATTGGGACGTATACCTAGATCGCGCAATTTTTTACCTAAAATACAAGCCTTGCGGACCTGGGTTACAAACTGATTACGTTCTTCCCTGGATCCCATTGCAGAGCCTCCTCCGGTACCGGCCCATACAGGAGCTACCAAACTTCCAATTTCAAGGTTTTTGGCCCTTGCCTTATCCGCCATTTTTTTAATACCATCATCATTTGAATCTATATCCAAATGGGGGTCGGCAGCAAAAAGGTCAAATCCATCAAATTTAACCCCATCTACCTCCGCATTGGCGGTTAGCTCTATCATGGTATCTATAGAAATTGGTGGCTCTGAATCAGGTCCTTTTCCTACCACACCGGGCCACGAAGCGTTGTGGAGTTTTGGATAATTGTTTTCTGGCATAACAATAGTTTTTATTCGTTATATTATTTTCTTGGCATTATTACCGATTCCCACCCCTTCAGATCGGACGGTTTTACATTTTTCTGATACCCCTCGAAATTAAATGTAGTTGGCTCATACCCCCCTACAAAATCTATCGGATTGTCCTCTTTAATTACATCTTCCATTTCCAATCCCCAAAAACAGGCGTTGATGAGCATTCTTCTAAAACCTTCATTCAGGATATCCTCTGAAGCCCCATGGGTAGTTGTAAATGCCCTTCCGGGCTTTCCTTTTTCCAACTGGTAAGTCCTAACCCAGGCAACAGGTAATTCTTCCTTGCTAGTGTCGGGTGCCGCATCAGGGGTCATTCCGTTCAACACCCTTCCCCTGGCCAATATCTTCAAATCCTTGCCTTGGGGGTAGGCATTATAGCCTCCACATTGCGCCCATGCATTTTGTACTCCGCGCATTATAGGATGTTCCTTATTATTTTCTTCCATAATCAGTTTGGAAGCCTGTTGATGGTTCTTGCCATAGTGGCCTACCCAGGTTTCCCCTAAAACCACTTCTCCAAATCCACCGTGCCAAGCCTTGTTTTCACCTTCATATTTAAAGTCATAATGATTCCAGTTAGGGTTGTCGGCATTTTTAAAAGCATGTGTGGTAGTCCGTAAACCTATTACAGACCCCCCCCTATTTAGATAGTCATCTATATATTGCATCTGCTCATCTTCAAAATTTGCAAACCTCATGAACATTACCATAAGGTCCGCCTTTTTTAGTACATCGAGCCCCTTAAGGTCCGACCCTCCGGGAAAGATATTGCCGTCATCGTCCAAAGCCCAAACCACGGTACAACTAAAACCATATCTTTTGGCCAAAATCCTGGCCAATGCAGGTAAGGTTTCCTCACCCCTATATTCATGATCCGTAGCTATAAAAACAATATGTTTACCTTTTCCAGGACCTTCCGAGCCATTGTATGTTATACGGTATTCATCCGGACTCCTTTCACCCTTAATGGCCTGCCCATTTAACAAGGGACCATCATTGTCCAACTCCACTCTGTCTGCCTGCGCTATCAATTGTTCCGAATATTCCTTACCCAGATTGGCAACGGCTTTGCTGTCCTTATTCCCACAAGAAACAAGCACACCAGCCACCAACAAAGACCATAGGGCATTCCATGTGAACTTCCCAAAAAATGAATATCTGAAAATTACTGATTCCAACATAATAATACAAATCTTAAATACCCGGCGCATGAACTATTTCAATACCCTACCCTCAAGAGTTAGAGGGAATCACAGTATAAAAATTCCACGGATAACCAATGGGCACACTAAGCCATTTAGTTTGTCAATATCCAAATTTATTATCACTTTTTATACACTATTCTTAAAATTTACAGCGATAAAATTTGACAATAAAAACTTAGGTTTACAAATCTAAAATACTATCCGCATGAATATTCCCTATATCTTACTAAAAGATGACACTTTTTTGTCTTAAATTAGCCAAAATAAAATTTAATCCGCCAATTTATGAGTACCCCCAACATTGAAAAAACCCTAACAACAAAAGAAACTTTTATTTTCAAGGATATGGTAGGCCCCTACTTCAATCCAAATTGGCACTTTCACCCGGACTTCCAAATATCCTTGATTGCAGAAGGTAAAGGCACCAGATTTGTTGGGGACCATGTACAATCTTTTGAAAAAGGCGACTTGGTTGTTACAGGCCCAAACCTTCCACATTTATGGCGTAGCGATGACGCTTATTTTGACAAAAACAGCAAACTCTCTACCAGAGGCCTGGTAATTTATTTTGACCACGATCTCTTTAGTGAATCCTTATTGGGCAAGGAAGAGTTTTATAATATAAACAAGTTTGTGGAGAATTCGGTCCGGGGCATGGAATTCTATGGCGAAACCCGAAATAAAATAAATAAACTTATTCATAAAATAAATAATGAACTAGGATTTCGAAGAATCATAAAACTACTGGAAATAATAGATATCCTGGCCAATAGTGAAGAATATCACCTATTGTCCAGTCCGGGGTACACCAATGTCTTTAAAGGGGATGATGCCGACAAAATGCGGATTGTCTACGACTATGTGATGTCTAACTTCAAGACCAAAATCTCATTGGAAGAAATAGCTGAAATGCTCAATATGACCACCACCTCTTTCTGTAGGTATTTTAAACCTAGGGCCAATAAGACTTTTACACGCTTTGTAAATGAAATCCGAATAGGGCATTCAAGAAAGTTATTGCTGGAGGATAATTTCAATATTTCGCAAATAAGTTATGAGTGTGGATTTAATGCCCTATCAAACTTCAACAGACAATTCAAGGCAATCGTACATATGAGCCCCCATGAGTACCGAAAATTGTTTTTGAATATCAAAACAAGCATATCCTAGTGAAATAAATTATGGCCCACACCCTATTGCCGCAATTATTATTTAGAAGTTCAGGATTAAAATCCAGTAATAACCAACCCTAACCTATTTACCAGAGTTTAAAACTCAGTCTAAATAAATTATAAGCATATTTTACCCTCACCATATTATCTGTCAATTTCGGGCCACATAATACAGAATAGTTCTTCCTTATATGCTACGCATATTATAAGCTGCAATGCATTTAGGTTTCAATGACAATGACCCAATTTATTACAATGACAAAAAAGTACCATTATTTAGTAGGATATAGGAACTTTAAAAAATCATTAAAGTTTAAATTTATCAGCTTTTAAATTTTCCGGTTGAAAGGATCTCGAACAAAAGGTGTAAATGCCATATAATAAAAGCGCAAAATAGGTAGTCTTTAATTTGTTATTTGATAAATCAATTAAAAATAAATTATGATTATTGTAAAAAAGAGATTAAACTTATACGCTGAAATCAAAAATTAAATTATACACCAACCAATTAAAAATCTATTAAATCCAATGGAAAAATCAAATGATCAACAAAAAACCAATGCCAACAGACTGTTTTACGGTAGCTGTTTCGCATTAATTACTACCGCATTTTCTTTTAGTATTAGAGCCGGTATTCTTCCACAGTTAGGAGAAGAACTAAGTTTAAGCGCTGAACAACTGGGCTTTATCAATTCCATGTGGTTCTTTGGCTTTCCGATATCCATGGTTATCGGAGGATTAATCTACCATAAGGTTGGTGGAAAGGCCATTATGCAATTTGCCTTCTTTGCCCATGCCTTAGGGATTATTCTAACCATTTATTCTGGCAGTTATGTTGGCTTACTCATTTCCACCTTATTAATAGGTCTTGGTAATGGTTGTACCGAAGCTGCCTGTAACCCTATGATTGCGGACGCCTACTCCGGAACCAGAATGAGTAGAATGATGAACCGTTTCCATATGTGGTTCCCTGGAGGTATTGTAATAGGTAGTCTTGTATCCAAATTCATGACCGATGCAGGCTTAAGTTGGGAGACTCAAATCTGGGTGATTATGATTCCAACCTTGATCTATGCCTATTTGTACTTTGGACAGTCTTGGCCTAAAGCCAAAATTGAAGCTGCTGCCACCCTTAGTGGTAATTTAAAAGCCATGGTGTCCCCACTATTTATTTTCATGATTATTTGTATGTCTTTGACCGCTATCTCCGAATTTGGCCCACAACAATGGGTAGGCCTTATCTTGGCCAAGAGTGGTGCAGAACCTATGATTATATTGGCGCTGGTTACAGGACTAATGGCCGTAGCCCGTTATTTTGGTGGTGAAGTAGTTCACAAATTCGATCAAACGGGAGTCCTATTGGGTTCTGCCGTTCTAGCCACAATAGGCATCTATCTTTTTAGCACCCAAACCGGAACCATGGCCTATGTCGCTGCCATCTTCTTTGCATTGGGAATAGCCTATTTCTGGCCAAACATGATTGGTTTTATAGCTGATAAAATACCAAAAAGTGGTGCCTTGGGAATGTCCATTATTGGTGCTGTAGGTATGTTCTCCTCATCCATATTCCAACCTATTATTGGAGGATGGATCGATTCTGACAAGGCAGAAGCCGCTGCCGCAGGATTTACCGGGGATGAATTGGAACTGGTATCCGGACAGGCCACCCTTGGTACTATGGTAGCCTTCCCTGCTATTTTGATCGTCCTATTTACAATACTATGGTTTTGGGTCAAAAAACGCAAAAACACCGATGCCGCTGAAGCTACTAGTGGCCAACCCGTAACAGACTATTAGAAAATACATAAAATTAAAGTATGAAAATTGGAATGAATATGTTGCTCTGGACTAACCATGTCACAGAGCAACACTTTGATATTGTAGATACCCTAAAAAAAACTGGCTATGATGGTATTGAGCTGTTCTTAGGTGAAGGGGATCTTAAGCATTATACAAAATTAGGCAAGCATTTTTCCAGCATCAATATGGGTGTCACTGCAGTAGGTGCATTATCTCCAGAGCAGAATATTGCCAGTCCAGATAAAAAAACAAGGGAGGCAGGCCTGGAGCGTTTAAAGTGGACCATTGATATGGCCGAGGCCGCCAATGTTGAAGTGATATGCGGTCCTTTTCATTCCACCTTTGCCCTCTTTACACGCCAACCACCTACACTGCAGGAAAAACAATGGAGCAATGAAATGCTTTATAAAGCGGCCGAATATGCCCAAAAAGCCAATATTGTGCTTACTCCTGAAGCCGTGAACAGATTTGAATGTTACCTATACAACACTATGGCCGACCTTGGCAGTATGGTCCAGGAGGTAAACCATCCAAATTTGGGCGCCATGTTTGATACACACCATGCCAATATTGAAGAAAAAAGTCAGGGCCAAGCAATTAGAACCATTGCGCCCCATTTAAAGCACGTGCATATTAGCGAGAACGATAGGGGTACGCCCGGTAGTGGACAAGTACATTGGGATGAGGTCTTTGCCGCCCTGAAAGAGATAAAGTATGACGGCTGGCTTACCATTGAAGCTTTTAGCACCATTATTCCCGAGTTCGCCAATGCCATTAACGTATGGCGGGATTACTCTCCTTCCGAAGAAATCTATACCAAAGGCTTGAAATTGATCCAAGAAGGCATGGGGATTAAATAATTAATACAGTTCCTTATGTCCAATATGAATACACTAAAAAATAATTAATGAAAAATCTATTACCCATCCTTATCTGCCTTTTCCTATTCGCCTGTAAAGAGCAAAAAGAGGCAAAAACGAATGAAACGGCAACCGTAGAAAATACGGACACTCCCCAGCAATGGCTAACTTTTGAAGGTGGTGATAAAAATGCAAAGCACATAGTCCTTATTTCCGGGGATGAAGAATACCGCTCTGAGGAATCGATGCCGCAATTGGCTAAAATCCTTTCCGAACACCACGGATTTAACTGTACCGTGCTGTTTGCACAGAATCCGGCCAACCCTGGTATAATAGATGCCAATTATGTGAAAAACATCCCGGGCCTGGAAGCCCTTGACAGTGCAGACCTGATGATTATTTCTACTAGGTTTAGAGCTTTGCCGGACGATCAAATGAAACACATTGATGATTATCTTATGTCTGGCAAACCTGTAATTGGGCTTAGAACGGCTACTCATGCCTTTAACTTTAAAGATGAGGATGTCTCTAGTTATAAACATTATGGAAACTCCTATAAGGGGGATTTGGAAGAATGGAACGGTGGATTTGGTCGACTTGTTCTAGGTGAAAATTGGGTAAGCCATCACGGGCACCACAAGCACCAAAGTACCAAAGGTTTTGTGGCCGATGCAGGAAAAACTACAGGAATTACCAATAGTATTGAAGATGGGGATGTCTGGGCCTCTGCCGATGTCTATGAGGTTCGCCTGCCAATGTCCGGTGATTCCCAACCTATAATTTATGGAAAGGTAATGAATAGGAAAGGCGAATTCGACGAAAACGATATATTTTATGGAATGCGCCCCACAGATGATGAAGCTGCCAAGACCAACAATACAGGAAAAGATGTAAGTGCCCCACTAATGCCGGTAGCATGGACCAAAACCTATCAAATTCCTGGAGGAAATAAAGGAAAGGCCTTTACCTCCACGGCCTTTTCAGCAGTAGATTTCACGATTGAAGGAACAAGAAGATTAGTCGTAAATGCCGTTTATTGGGCGCTGGATCTACCGGTACCAGCCAATACCAAGGTTGAATTGGTAGGTTCCTATAATCCTACTACCTATGAGTTTAGGAAGGACGAATACTGGGATCAGAAACAACTAAAAGTATCCGACTTTAAATAACACCAATTAACCAACCAATCTTTACCAAGCCAATAGAACAAATTCTATTGGCTTTTCTTATTTACAATACTTCCATGAAGCCAAAAATATTTCAATTTCATATTGGAATATTTATTAATTTTAGATTCTTGACTTAAGCCAAAGCAGGCAATTTTAGCCCGTGTTTTATGTCCAATTTGAGTTGGACAGATGTATTTCCCCTCTCTTTTTTTAGATATTGATTTTATTTTCCGGTAAACTACAGGCCGGTTGACCGTATACAGTTTTTTATTCTCCTATAATTGGACCTAACCAACATTACCTTCCAACAAATGGGTAGTTGGCTCTAACATACCTCCTTAATCCAAGGTAGTATGTCTACACAGAAGAAGATTGAAAAATACCTACAAATAATTCGTTCAATATAATTTAAATCAAAAAATATGAAAAAGTGCTATCTAGTATTTAGTATGTTGGGAATATTATGTATTTCCTGTAATTCCCCCAAGCAAAAAGAAATCGCCAAAGCCGTTGTGGCAAAAGCAGAACCCAATACTATAGTCGATAAGGTTACAAGAGGTCAGCAATTAGTTGCATCCGTTGGATGTAATGATTGTCATTCCCCTAAAATCATGACCGAAAGAGGTCCGGAGGTTGATCCAGATAGAAGACTCTCAGGGCATCCTTCCCAAGAGAACCTAACCCTTTCGATAGGGAAACTGCAAAATCTTATGTACTTTTCAGTATGGGACTTACTGCCGCCGTAGGACCCTGGGGAACCTCATTTGCCGCTAATCTCACACCGGATGAAACTGGAATCGGCAACTGGTCCGAAGCTCAATTCTTAAAGGCCATAAAAGAAGGGAAATTTAAGGGAATGGAAAATACAAGACCCTTGCTACCGCCCATGCCGTGGACCGAATATCGGAATTTCCCTGATGAGGACCTTAAGGCTATTTTTGCATATTTAAAAACAATTAAACCAATTGACAATGTAGTGCCCGCCGCCATACTAGCCACACCTCAGCCATTGGAAGCCAAATAGGATTGGATTAGACGACTGTGATACATTTATTACATTCATTCCCAGATACTCTGGGAACGGATGATCTTTTCATATTTTTTAGGATTAATTTGACAGGGGGGGTCTTTGAAGCCATTACAGGTCTAATCTTTCTTGGGAAAGATGGAGGGCGATGTGCTTTCATACGCTTTTTCACCCCCTATTAAAGTAAATTCTTCCTTGATCTTTTCCCTATTTGTCCATACTATCCATTCAGTAAGTATGGGAAAATAGCGAATTATTAAATTGGCCAGAATCCCTAATCGTGTTAACGTGATTCTCTTTTTTCTTTTGGCGATCATATCACAAACGCTTTTGGCAACGGATTGTGGAGATGCCAAATTTACATTTGTTCTTTGCGGCAGATAGATCCATGAACCATCTACGTCCAGAATTCTTTTTTCGGGATCGTTCACCGTAAAGCCAACATGGGCTATACCCACATGGATTCCATAGTCATACCACTCTATCCGTAAAGCATCCACCAAGGCCGCCTGGGCCAATTTTGAGGCTGTATAGGCAGAATTATAGGGCATTCCCCGGAAACCACCGGCACTATTAATAAAGACAACATGTCCGCGGGTCTTTTTTAAATGATCAAGGGCATATTTGCTAAGATAGGCGGAGCCATTAAAATTGGTTTCCATAAGCATAATAAAATTGGAAGTGGCCATTTCCTCCAAGGAACCCCTACTACTTATTCCTGCATTGTTGACCAAGATATCCAACTGTCCATAGCTAAGAATAGTTTCATCAATTAGGTTGGCACATTGATCCGGAAGACGTACGTCTGCCATAAAAGCTTTTACATCATAGCCCATTGAGGACAATTCCTCGCGACTATTTTCAAGTCTATCCTTTTCCCGACCGTTCATAACCACTTTTGCACCTCTTTGAGCCAACTCAATAGCTATGGCCTTTCCTATGCCCATACTAGATCCACTGACTAAGGCAACCTTATCTTTTAGAGAGTGATTATTCATGCCTTTAGGTCTTTCCACTTTACCATTTTACCACTATTTTACCCATGGATTTTCGCGATTCCAAATACTCATGTGCCTCGGCCATTTGAGCAACTTTAAACTCTCCACCTACAAAGGGTTTGATAATACCATTTTGGGCAAGAGCGATAACGGCCTTCATGGCCATGGCCACCTTCTCTGGATTATCCTCCCCAATTTTAAGCATATTTACCCCGATCATCCCCCTGGAATTGCTCAAAAATTGAAGTGGGTGATAAATTCCAAATTGGGCCAAAACTCTTATTTTTCCTAAAATCGATTTTGTCCTGTTCATAGAAGAAACCCCGTAGCTTACCAATCTTCCTCCAGCTCCTAGCAGTTTATACCCCTTCCGTACAGAAAGACCGCCAACAGGGTCAAAAATTATATCCAATCCTCCTGTTCCCAGTATCGTCCTAATTTCGGATACAAAATCCTTTTCCAAATAGTTAATGGGATGATGTACCCCATTTTTCCTTAAGTAATCTATTTTATCCGAAGAACTGCAGGTTCCAAAAACAAGACATTTTTTGTGCAGTGCCATTTGCACCAAGGCGGTTCCTACACCACCGGCCGCAGCATGCACAAGTACCTTATCCCCTTCTTGAATATTGGCCATATTATGGGATAAAAAATAAGCCGTAGTGTATTGTGTAGCCAAGGCCACGGCTGTTCCCGCAGACATGGATTCTGGTATTACGCAAGCTACTTCCTTTTGGGCCACGGCATATTCCGCATACCCTCCAAAGTGGGTCATAGCGCTAACACGGTCTCCCACTTTTATATTCTGAACATTGCTCCCAAATTTTTCAACATGCCCAACAACCTCATATCCCAACAAAGCAGGTAATGGTGGAGCCCCTTTATAAAGTCCCAACCTGGCCATGACATCGGCAAAGTTGATTCCGAAAGCTTCCACCTTAATAAGCACCTGATCATCCGATACTTCTGGGGTATCGACTTCCCGAATTTCAAATGCAGTATTAGACTTGCCATATTTCACCAAATAAATGGCCTTCATTGATTAATTTATTGGTTATCACAAGAAAGGTAATCAATTAAAAAATGGAAAGGGATGTTATGAACAAATAGATTGGGAAATTAATAGGAGTAAAACCCGAAGGGAATATATACCTTAAATTTATATTGATCCTCCGTTCCTAAAAACTTAGATTGGGCTTCTTGAGCCAATAGCTATTAACCTTCAAGCTTATAAGATATTAGGTGAAGCTTTGGAACTTCACTATGGATTGCTACTTCATCCGGGTTATTTATTAAAATAGATTTCCCTCCCCATCTCCTTAAATAGCGTCTAAGAATTTTTTGAACATCATTGTTATCCACCATAGGAATAATGTATTTATTATATTCCGTAAAGGACCCAAATACTTTTTTCCCGGGAATATATCCATAACCCTTGTACACTCCATTTTCTACAACTATTACCGATTTTTCATTCGCCTTTCTTCCAGCTGTCTTGATTATGTAAGTATTATTATCATCGGCTGTAGGCATCAAGGCATTTTCAACGCGTTTATTGTAGGCTTCCACAGTTTCCAAATCGCGACAAATACCATGGCATTTTTTTATATGAAAATGAAAACAGGCCCCTGAAATATGCTGTAGACTGCAAAACCGCGGACAAAGTCCATAGGTCTCGCACAGTTCCTCCAAAAAGGCCTTACATTCCCCTTGGTTGTAAAAACAGGCCAAAGGCGATTTTATGTTTCCCAATCGATCATAAAACAGATTTGTAATTCCGTTTTTATCCATCCTTGCGCCTATCCCATATCGATATCCGATTCGTTTTTGAGCGCGATTGAATTTTGGTAGGTGTTTTTTTATTTCATCGGATTCCAACAATAGAGCCACCAACTCACTTCCCGTATGGGTATAATCTATATGGGCAGTTTCAAAACACAGTCGCATTTCCTTATGCGCCTTGCTGTAGAGATGGCTCAACACCCGTTGTTTAATATCCTTGGCCTTGCCTACATAAATGATTTTTCCCTGGGCATTTTTAAAATAATACACTCCAGTAACGTTGGGCAAGGAGGTCACTACAGATCTAGGCCATTGAGGAGGTACGCCTGCCTGCCCCGATTTTGGCCCCAGCATGAAATTAAAGACCCCGTCCGTGTCCATTGCCCAAAGTTTTTCCAGCAAGCCAACCGTGGCCTCCGCCTTGTCCTTTGCGGTTTGTACATGACCTGCATTAATGCCCAAATGATTGCACATAGCCCCCAGACTATAGCTTTGTTGCCCGGGAATTAGTTTTCGGGACAATCTTAGTGTAGATATCTTCTTGCGTTTATATTCACCCCCAAGAGATGCCAATTCATTTTTTATACCGTTAAAGTTAAAATTGACATGATGTGAAATAAAAATGCAGTCCTGGGTGAGTTCTACAATTTCCTTTGCCAATTCATAGAATTTAGGTGCGTTGTTCACCTTATCATTACTAATCCCATTACGCCGGGATACCCTGTACTTAATGGATACTTCCGGATTTATCAAGGATGAGAATTCCTTCACCACACTTTCTCCATCGTGAACCAGGATGCAGATTTCCGTAATCCTGTTGTCCTCTCCCCTCAATCCTGTGGTTTCTGTTTCAACTATGGCGTACACTAATTATCTGAATTTTGGATAAAATTAGAAAAGTATAAGCCAACTGAATGGCTTTTCTTGTATTTAACGTTTACCATATACAAATTGGATCTTTGTCCTTGGTAGACCGTTACGCTCATAGATGATTAAAAAAGGAACGAACTTCATATTCGAATATGTCCAATGGAATCCTATGTGCCAGGTCCTGTCTAAGGGAAATATGGTAATCCGTATTTTCGGCAATTCTTTCCCCTATAAATTTCAGGGTGTCCTTTGGATCAACAACCTCATCCATTGCCCCTAGGACCAGACGCTTAAAGGATCGATCTGAACTGCTGTAATCCGGAATATTTTGAAAAACGGAACGCGTATCCAGGGCCGGATTGAACAATAGGGCCGGTTTTTTGAATGCAATGGACAAATAATACCCTGCAAAACCACCCATACTGCTACCCATTACAACATCTATTTTCCCATCTACAAATTGCCTTCTTAAATTTTCGATGCTGTTAACGTCAGATTCGTAGTCGATAGCCGGGGAATAAACGGTACAGTACTTTTCAAGAATTGTTCTTTTTTCGTCGCTAAGGCTGCCGTTAAGTCCATGTAGATAGAGTATGTTCATTATATGGGTTGATTATCTTCTTTACTTCTTCTGTAAATTACGTATCTCTTTCTGCAGCATATCCGTCTTGTCCAGAGCTTCTTCAAGAGTAAGTCCCGCGTTCATACCAGGCCTTTGGTGACCTATGGAAGTGAGCCAGGCATCTTTCATTATTTTCTGACTTTCCTCTACAAGTTTCCATATTTCTGCACCATGATTAAATTGTGAAACCACTTCATCAATGCCGTTAGCTTTGGATACATCCACTTCCCCAAGGTACAGAAGCAATTGCTTGGCCATTATCCAATGACCCGTATCATTGGGGTGCACTCCGTCCTTAGCTAAAAAAAAGTCGTCATCGGAAAGTCGTTTATATTCCAAGTATTTTTTCATTGGCCAATGAATATCAATAACTTTCCAGCCATCTGTATATCTTTTACTTATAATCCAATCTGAATAAATATCCAAGACATTGGCGTAGGCTTCTCCCTTACGCCCATCATAAATAGGAGGGGTAATATGAATTATTGGCGTACTATTTTTTATAACTTCCCCATTCAAACAATTTATTCCTTCCTTATACTTTTGGAAACGCCCTTCATCAAAAGGCAAATAAATACCATCATTCATTCCATAACAGGAAAATACCAAATCCGGTTTTGTATGCAAAAGGACGCGCTCTAAGCGCTCATGAAGATCTGGACGCGGAAATTTACCGTCTGCATGCCCTGGTTCCGAAAGACCTGAAACCGTTTCACTGGGCAAGCCTACATTAATAATTTCAAAATCCCGATCCGGGTATTTCAAGGTAAAATAGGTATCTATATAAGACACGTACTGCCCGGAATAGGTTATACTGTTCCCCAGAAAAAGTATTCGCTTAACATCTTGGGGGATTTCATAAGAATTTTGTGCCTTACCATGGAAATGAGACCCGATTAAGAAGAAGATACATATTGTTAAAAATTTGGTATTCATCATTTGTGTTCCATTTGTATGTTTAGATATTCGCTCCCTGTTTTTATCAATCCTAAGGATGTGTTGTATTTTTCTAAAAGGGGATTTTTATCTTTTAAAATCTTATTCCAAGATAACCAATGCAACTATCCAAGCCCTTAAAGAAAATGGTCTAAAAATACAGTTCGTACCAATACTATAATCAGCCCGATAACATATAGGGTGGTAAAAATCAACTTATTATATTTAGCCAACCAATTGGGAAGAAAAATGTCAAAATTATCCTTGTCCGAATCCGAATATTTCCTTGCCATGACCGTAAGGGGACAAAACATTTTAAAAATCAAAAGAACAATACCCTCCCCTATAATTAAGCCTATACCTACCCAGGTATATTTATCGACATCATCAAAAATTCCTGAATACAAAATATACAAAATCACGGCTACAAAAAATAGCCAGATCAGGGTGTGTACCCATTTGATTACGAGAAGTCGATTCGCTGGACTCATTTAAAAATTAATAAAATAATTTCTCCAAACATATACCTAGTTCTTGTAAAGGAGTACGGCTAGAATTAGTTGGATACAAATTTCAGTCCAATAATGGAACCAATTAAAGTGGTAATAAAGAACATCCTCCAAAAGGTGGCAGGTTCTTTAAATACTAGAATCCCCACCAGTACGGTGCCAACCGCACCAATCCCTGTCCATACGGCATAAGCTGTCCCTATGGGCAATTCTTGTGTAGCCTTGACCAACAATAACATACTTATCGCCAAACACAACAAAAAACCAATGTACCAATAGGAAGTCTCCATTCCAGTTGATTCTTTCGCCTTGCCCAAACAGGCTGCAAAAGCCACTTCAAATAGTCCGGCTATAATTAGAAAAATCCAATTCATAAATTCTCTTTAGTCATTGCCTATTGATCAAAATTCTTTTTCGTTTTCCAACAGCAACATTTAATTACTCGATATTCACTATTGGTTCGGTCTTTAAATATCCCAACGACACCAAAAATTGATCCGCTGCTGCAACAGTACTTTTGTAGGATTCAAAATCCTTATAATTGAAAAAACCATGGCCCTTGCCATCATATAATTTAAGGTCGCACCTACTCTCCACTTTTTCCATTACCAATTTATAATATTCGGCGGTCACTACGGGAATCAAGTGGTCCTTGGTTCCAAGGAAAAGAATCGTGGAAGGAGCATCTTTTTTAATATTGTGAAGAGGCGAAAAGTCTTTGTAAGCCTCCCCAATTCTTTCATAACCATAACCTCCTGGACCATTATCTACAACAGGGTTAAAAAGTACCAGGGCGTTCGGGATACAATCTATGGACATATCATCAGCTGGGTCATTGTAGCCTTCAACCAAAGCCGTTGCGGCCGCTAAGTGTCCCCCGGCAGAGCCACCTGAAGCAATAAGCCTGGTACCATCTATATTATATTTGGTCGCATTTTTTCTGATAAACCTTATGGCCGACTTAGCATCTTTAACAGATTCGAACGGAGTTGTTCCATTTACTTTTGAGGTACGATAGTCTGCCAAAAAACATACCACCCCCCTTTTGGCAAAATATTGTGCCTGATGCAGGAATTGGGATCTATTGCCCCCTACCCAACCGCCGCCAAAAAAGAAAACCATGGCCGGGTATGACCTGGAGGATTCCATATTAGGGGGATAATGTACTTCCAAAAACAACTGGGTAGTATCCACCCTCTTATAAAGTATTTCTTCTTGGGAGTTACATATTTGGATACTGAGGAGAGTACCAATTATTAGGACAATAAAAAAATTCAAACGCATTGACAGTTTTTTAGAAAGGCTAGATTAGGACAGCCACATACATTAATTGAAATTATGGTCCTAAGATAGGAAATGCATTGTAAACCATATAGCTAAAAAATGATGTAGATAAGAATCGTCTTCATGAAGTTTGAAACCAAACCAAGATTATTGAGAAAACTCCACGCATCTAGCTTGTATATATCATCCAATTAAATATAAAATTGGAGTTCAATTACCATCATTGGATATACTAATCAACTTTCCCCATTCGCAAGCCAAGGCATCTGCTTGCATGGGAACGTGATTTCTACCAACCACCGCGAATATTTTTTTACCTTCACTTAAAAGGCTACTAATTAATTGTACCATATGTAGGTTACGGAACTCACTTGAAAATTTATTTATTTCATTCGTAAAAATCCCTCCTGTTTCCAACGAATTTCCAGAGGGTGTAAACCAAGCCGAAGGTGCCTGCCACCATTCTCCCTTATCACCCCAATACTTAATGTAAGCCTTTTCCAAGCCACTAATCGTCGTTATCGTATTTTCCAATTGGGGAATGGCATTTGCCTTGACCAACAATTTTTCCATATAATCAATGATCTGGTCCTTGTCCATTCCCAATGTTTCCCTGACCCGTTGCGCTTCACGCAATAAAAAGAAAAGTTTAATCTGGTCTATAGGAAATAAAGTGGACAGGTATTCTATTTCAGATATTGGACTTGGTTCAAGGGTGGACACCGGAATATTTTTTTCATTGGCCAAATACCGAACATAGCCAGATTCCCCCAAGTTTGCAATCGTCTCTTCCTTAGTTGACAGAATTCCCCTATTGGGCCCTTCAAATAGAGCAATATCAAATTTATCCGAATTCCATTTATCCACTATTTCTTGAAATTGAGGGTGGAATATGTCCTTGGAATGACTGGCCCCATAATACATCAGGGTTGCTATGGTAGCAGCATCCTTTAGTTCTATTTGCCATATAGTACTGTCCGTCTCCACAAAATCCGAATAATCCCTTAAAAGATCATTACAGTCGCCTGGGATTTGAGCCCTAAATATGGCCAAGGACCCCATCAATAGTATTAAGACGAAGTATTTCATTGTATAATAATTTTCAATTTTTGTTCTAAATTTCAATAAGGTAAGCTAGCCATGCAGATCCAACTTCCATAAAATTCACTATTGTTCTCTAATACATTTACGAGGCAAGGGCGCAAATACAACCCTACCCTTTTCGGATGTAATGATTCTGCACTAACTGATCCAAAAAGACTTTTGAGGCTACCAAAGTAAATTCCAATTCTTTGGGAAGTACCGAAAACAAAGCACTTCCACCTCCCAATACTATGGGGATGGTTGTAATTGTTATTTCATCAATAAGATCTTCCTTTAAAAAATTTTGAATGGTAACCCCTCCGTCAATGTATAGCCTATGGTATCCCTTGTTATGTATTTTCTCCAAGATTTGCACTAAGCTTCCTTTGACCAATTCGGCTTTATCCCTATATTCCTCAGCTATTGTATCCAAGGTCCTGCTCACTATAAAAATCGGCTTGGCATAAGGCCAATCCCCTTCAAAACCACAGACTGTTTCAAAAGTTTTACGGCCCATTACAAGGGCATCCACCTGGGCCATAAATTCAGTATACCCCATATCCGATTGCTCGGGATTGGGAATTGCGGTAAGCCAATTTAATCCGCCATTTCTATCGGCTATATAACCATCCAAACTGGCCCCTATAAAAACCAAATTTCTTTTTTCCATAATTGTAAATATATAAATAAGGTGAAAATCCTTTCAAAGGAAAGTATCTTCAAGCTTCGATCATTACCAAACCTACTTTTTGTTTATCCTTCCCAAGGTCCAATCCAACACCTCATCACCGGGCGTCAACACTTCCTTAATGGTATTCCTAATAGGATGATCGGGCATAATACCTCTATCTGTAAATTCATAATCTTTAACCGCGGTATAATAGGCCATCAACGGAATCCCCAGTTTCATTTTGGAGTTTGGGAGCGTAACTATAACAAAGGCACCACTATTATTCCCGTAATATCCGCCACCTGTTTCCTCCCCTATAAAGCTAACCCTATCCAGATGGTTTGCCACTGCACAGAACTCGGAAGTAACAGAGAAACAAGCTCCGTCTATCAATACATATGTTTGCCCCTTAAATGGATGTTCCTGTGGTGTTTGTACTGTTAGGTTTCCGTTGTGCTCCCAACGAAACTCCCCATCCTCGGTTTGGGTGATTAAAGCCCTTAACTCATCATAACCTTCCGGTAATTGGGCATGGTCTACAAATGAAAATTTTTCATTGGTGGCTACTACCAATTTGTCATAATACCTAAAATCGGCATTTACCAAATAGGACAACAGTAGTGACCCAAAGGCATCTTTTCCCCCTTCGTTTCCCCTCAGATCCAAAATCAAATTTTCAATATTTTTATCGTTGATCTCCGCAAAGGATTCTTTTAAAAAAGCCTCAAAATTATATTTCTCCCCGTCTGGCCAGAAGGTACGTATGGTCATTAGGGCCGTCTTCGCGTTCTTGAACTCCAATTGATAAGGTGTGCTGTTTTGCTCTGCGGCATCATGCTCCAATACTTTTTGATAGGAAACCGAAGGTAACGCCCTACTGCCCTTCCTCCCATGATGCTTATAGGTGATGTTAAATTCGTTGTGGGACTTGCCCTCATCCAAATAGAAATTGGAGAACAGGGCATTAAAATACCTGTTAAGCTCGTAGTACTTGAAGGTTTGATTATGTCCATCAGAAAACAGATTGTTCAACAAGCCTTGAATAATCTCCTCCATATCCATGCCATTGATAGAAGTTATTTCGGTGCCAGGTTCCAATTTATTATCAGTATCATAACTATAACGTACATAGGCCTTGTTCTTGTCCAGAAAAAGTTTCAATGGAAATAGAGTTTCCGTATTGTAATAATACATAAAACCATTATCCTCCGAAGGTATTAATTTGGTATGCCCACATCCAATTTTAGCCAATACCGGGTTCAGTATTTTATAAAACTCCTGTTGATTAAGTGGCTGATGAAGCTGCTTTTCAATTGCCTCAAAACTTCCATCCATTGATGATTTGGTTTCATAGCGGTAAATTCCAGGATGTGCCTCCTCCAATGCCGTCCTGAAAAGTTGAAAATCTTCCTTTAATTCCATAGGGTTATAGGCATTTTGGGCTCCGACAATCACGGTACTTATAAATAGTGCCATATTAAACACTAACTGTAACGACGTTTTTGATTTCATAGTTTTAAAATTTTAATTGGCCTTTCCTATACTTAGGGCTTATGGGCGACTTTACTTCCAAGTTTAGCTTTGGTATTTATTAGAATTATCAGCTGTCTACAAAGATCTAACGATCTGGATTACCCAACAATCACACAAGAATGTGATTTTTAATACAACTCCTGGATTACGACCTCCAACTTCTCTAGCCCACTCAGTATGTATAATTTCCTTTCTGCCCTAAAGGTGGATTTTTTCACATATTTATGCTATTTCCAAGATGACCGACCAGAATTATATTTGTACTGTTATTATCCATGGGAATTTTAAGCAAATGGAACTAAACCTAATTCTCAATGTAAATGGCACCCGAATCAAATGTAAAAGGGGTTTATTCATCAATCAATAAAAATCAATTAAACAAAAACAATCATGATAACATTATTTCAAATTCTGATAGACCTGTTAATAGAGCTTTGGATTACAATTATACTTTAATAGGTACTTGGATTCACCGGCACAGGATCTGGACTTCCGCGGTAACATAAAATTTCGGATTTTTTATATTTTGGATGTCCAATCTTTGCGTAATTTTATTATAAACCACCTGGCTGCATGAGCATAAGGATTCTTTGTTGTTTGCTATGTTTCCAAGCCTATTTATTTGGACAGAATTCCTACGTCTTTAACAGATTTTCAACCGCGGATGGTTTGAATACCAATAAAGTAAAATGTGTCTGGCAAGACTCCACTGGTTTTCTTTGGGTAGGCACCGAGGTAGGTATACAACGCTTTGATGGGAGAAAATTCATTTCCTTTGTAGGTCCCGAAAATTACCAGCTGCCACCTAGCATGGGGGTGGACCAAATTTTGGATGCCGGTAATGGCAATCTTTGGTTATTGCAAGGAGGCCAGGTGGGGAAATTCAACACAGTAGATTTTCATTATACCCCAGTACCTATAAGAAGTTACGGCAGCATTCCTCCAAGGTCAGAATTCAAGCTGTTTATAGATAGTAAAAAGCAGGTATTTCTCTGCGCCTCCCAATATGGTCTTTTATGGTACGATGCCAAAACCAATGCTTTTGTAGAGTCCAATTTACCTATAAAAATCCCTAGAGGTTGGGGCGTTGGTTCCCTATATGAAGATAAGCAGAACGGAGAATATTGGATCTGCAGTGAACAGGGACTGGCGGTATACCGAAGTTCTAGTGACGAGGTCTTTCACCGGCTCAACAATCCTGAGAATATACCTTTACTGAACAACATAGCCATTACCAATTCGGGAGATTTTATTAAGGACAAAAACGGCACTTGGTGGCTAACCTATTGGGATTACAATCCACATCGGGAACACCCAGTTCTCCTCCATTTCGACCCGAAAAAAAATCAGTATCTGACCGATACCATAATAAGCCAAAAGGGGACAAAAAAATATACCGTTCTAAGGCAAATTTTGGAAACCAGTAGCGGACAGATATGGATAGGGGGAGAAAATTCCCTGTTGAGCTATGATAAGGACCTTCAAGGTTTTTATCAACATTTCAAAGGCAACCCTTTGGAGTTCGATATAAAATGCAATCAGGCAAGACATCTCTTTGAAGACAGGGAAGGCAATATTTGGTTGAGTACGGAAAATGGACTTTTTGTTATGAATCCCGATCAAAAGGACATATATAGCCTTGTAGTTATAGATGGTCTTGGCTTGGACTCCCCTGTAAATGCCATACTGGAAACCAAGGCCAAGGAAAATTGGATTGGAACATGGGGCAAGGGCATCCTATTTTATGATCAGCAATTCAACAAAATGGAAGGTAACCCCTATACTGGTCTGGGAACCGAATCCTTCAAATTATATTCATCCATTTGGGACCTTCAACAACACAGTGAATCGGGACATATTTGGTCTGCCTGTCAGGGGGGCAGACTGGCTGTTTTTGATGCCAATACGAAAAAGGCATTACATTGGCTAAACCCTCCAATATTTAAAAAATCTACGGTACGGCAGGTAGAGGAGGATCACAACGGAAATCTTTGGTTTGGCACACAGGGCGGGCGTTTGGTTAAATGGAAAAAGAACGATCCCATTGCCGATAACTATTTTGAAGAACTACACAATTTCAATACTATCATTTACAGGCTCTATTTAGATCTACAGGGCCGATTATGGGTAGGAACCCACAAGCAAGGAGTATACGTACTTGATGTGGACACCAACGAAATCCTTTTTCATTTTAACACAGAGTTCAATGATAGTTATGGGATAACGGACAATACCATTTCTGATATCCAGCAATATAACGACAGTATTTTTTTTGTGGGTGCCGAGGCCTTGAACATTCTAAACATCAAAACGGCCGAAGTAAAAAAAATTACTTCTTACGAAGGGCTCTATGGTTCAAGGGTTTTGCAATTAATGATGGATAGGGAAGGAATAGCATGGATGATAACCAGCAATGGCCTTAGCAGTTATAATTATGAAAAGAATATAATAAGTTCCTATAGCAACCTTCATGGCGTAATCTATGCGGAAAAGACATATAGTGCAAAATGGATGATGCAAAACGGGGAGATATGGTTTGGCGGCGAGGATGTGGTTTTTGGCTTTTCGCCCGAAAAACTAAATTATAAGCAAAAACCTCCCAAGGTAAATATTACAGATTTTAAGCTCTTCAATACCTATATGCCACTGGATTCGATCATGGCCCAAAAAGAAATTGTATTCAATCATTATCAAAACTCGTTTACTTTTTATTTTTCCGCCCTGAGCTTTTCACAACAAAGAAAATTACAGTATTACTATCGCATTCCCGGAGTGAACAAAGACTGGGTCAAAGCCGAAAGGGATATGGCCGCCACCTACACCACTATGCCTTCCGGAAAGTATACTTTTGAAGTAAAATGCATGAACCTCCAGGGATTGGAACCGGACGAAATTACCAGTATCGATTTTAGGATACGCCCTCCCTTCTATCGTAGCTGGTGGTTTATTGCCTTGGTCCTCATTACTGGAACAGGCATAGCTTATTTAATCTACAGACTTAAGGTAAACCGCATCTTGGCCGTTGAAAACTTGAGGAACAAAGTGGCCAGGGACCTGCATGATGATATGGGCTCTACCTTGAGCACTATCAACATTCTGAGTTCCATGGCCAAAAGCAAAATGAACAGTGATACCGTAACCAGTAGCAACTACCTTTCCAAGATTACGGACAACAGCCAAAGAATGATGGAGGCCATGGATGATATTGTTTGGAGCATTAAACCTGACAACGATAACATGCACAGGGTTATTGCCAGAATGAGGGAATATGCTACCGGTATCCTGGAAGCCAAGAACATAGAGTTCGAATTTCAGGTAGAGGATAAAATAAACGATTTAAAACCGGATATGGAAGCCCGGCGCGATCTCTTTCTTATTTTCAAGGAAGCTATCAATAACATTGCCAAGTACTCCCTTGCCAAGCGGGCAGAAGTGCAAATAACCTATAGGGACAAATGGCTCCAAATGCAGATCATGGATAACGGAATAGGGTTTGAACTTGAAAAGGTCGACAACGGGAATGGTCTGGACAATATGGTTAAAAGGGCTTCCAAAATGGGAGGAAAACTAAAAATTGACAGTAAACCAGATCTTGGCACCGAAATTTGTTTGACGGTTCCTATGCGTTAGAGGACATTTTTAACATATTTATGTGATTTTGTCCTATGGATTTCCTGTCTAACTTTACAAAAAGCAACAATTATGATAAGGGTAGTAATATATGAGGATAATCCCCAATTTCGCGAAGGGCTTACCATGTTGATCAATGGTAGTGATGAGTTTTCCGTTTTGGCGTCTTACAAGAATTGCAACAATGTTGCCGAAGAGGTAAAAAAATGGTCGCCAGACGTCATTTTGATGGATATTAATATGCCCGGAACCGACGGCCTGGAAGGATTAAAAAAAATTAGGGAAGTGAACGCCGAGGTCAAGGTATTGATGCTTACCGTCTTTGACGACAACAAAAATGTTTTCGAGGCGCTAAGGAACGGGGCCAATGGTTATTTGCTAAAAAAGACCCCTCCTGCCAAATTATTGGAATATATTCAGGATGCCACCTTGGGCGGAGCTCCCATGACTTCCTCCATCGCCACCCAAGTGCTAAAAATGTTCCAGGTTATACCGCAGACCAAGAACCAGGACTATTGCTTAAGTGAAAGGGAAACAGAGGTACTACAACTTCTAGTAGATGGCTATAGCTATAAAATGATTGCTTCGGAACTTTTTATAGCTATTGATACAGTCCGATCACACATCAAAAAAATTTATGAAAAACTGCATGTAAATAGTAAGAGCGAAGCCGTTGCCAAGGCATTTAAGGATAAATTGCTATAACATATCCCGTTAAAAACCGTAAAAAAATCCTCGAATTTCACATACATATGCGATTGTATAAACTGCGGTAGCACACTTCCTTTGTCCTGAAAAAAATTGAATATATAACTCAATTTCAGGACTATGAAATCAAAGGTTTGGATTTTCATTTTTGCATTACTGCTATGTAATTTCCTTAGTCGGGCACAAATGTCCCAAGAACAAAAACACCAGGTAATAGATAGCCTATGCATTCAACTGGAAAAATGTTATGTTTTTCCTGAAGTAGCCTCCAATATAGCTTTGTATTTAAAAACTCAATTGACCGCTAATGCCTACAAGGCGTTTAGCAAGGAAACTACTTTTGCAAACAAACTTTCCCTAGATCTTTTTGAGATAAGCGGTGACCGACATTTAAAAGTTAGTTACTCCGATCAAATACTTCCAAAGGATTCCCTAAATCCCTTTGAACTGTCCCCAGAACATTATCTGGAACAGGGAAATTTTGCCTTAAGGGGAAATTATGGCATTGATAAGCTAGAAGTGCTCAATGGCAACATAGGCCTCATCGCGTTCAGCATGCTTTGTGGTCCTGAACATGCAGGGGATACCTATTCCGCCATGATGAACTATATAGGCCATACCGATGCCCTTATTATAGATCTTAGAAACTGTCGTGGGGCTATGGGAAAGGATGCCATTCCTTTTTTAAGCAGTTATTTCTTTAATGAACCGATACACCTGAACGATTTCAAGTGGAGGTGGAACAACTCCCTGGAACAAAAATGGACCTATGCCCATGTGCCGGGGAAAAGATATTTAGACAAACCTATTTACATAATTAACAGCGCAAGAACCTTTTCGGGAGCCGAGGAGCTGGCCTATGATCTACAAGTGTTAAACAAAGCTACTATTATTGGCGAAAAAACTGCCGGCGGGGCCAATCCAGGAGGGAGTATAAGGATTACGGACCACTTTGAATGTTTCATTCCTTTTGGACAGGCAATCAATCCCATAACCAAAACCAATTGGGAGGGTGTGGGTGTCCTGCCAGACACCCCCGTAAAGGCAAACCTTGCCCTTTACGAAGCCCATAAAATGGCAATACGCCAGCTGATACCCACAACCGAAGACGAAGAATGGAAATTTAGGATGGAGGATTTTCTTAGTGATTTGGAAACCCATCCTCCCGTCTTTCAACGATTGAAATTTGAGTTGAAAGGATTTGAAAATGCCAAAACGGTCTTCCTTACAGGGAGCTTCAATTATTGGGCGAGCCAGAATACCCCAATGATTAAAAAAGGAAATATTTGGCAAGTAGAAGTGGAATGCTTAGCCGGTACTGTGCAGTACCAATTTATAGTAGATGGCATACGCATACTTGACCCCAATAATAAGGAGACAGTTAAAGCAGGGCCCTATGTCAATTCCATCAAAGCCGTAAACTAACCCGTGAGTAATAAAATAGAATGGGTAGTTGAAACCTCAATAGTACGCTTACTTTTTTCACTAAAATTTTAAACAAAAAAAAAACAATCTCAATGAAAACAAAATTTATCACTCTTTCAATTATTTTCTTAATGCTCCTTGGATGTTCCGATGATGACTACACAGAAATTCCTTCCAACACCTTGGAGGCGGACGCAAATACCGAGAATCAAGGAGATATTTATGCCGGTCAAGCGGTTATTCTGAACGGTTCCAAGTCTTTGGACAAGGCCGGAAAACCCTTTCAATACCTATGGAGATTCAAGGCTAAACCAGGTGGCAGTTTATCCGAGTTGACGGAAGAAACCACCGCCAAACCAAAATTTACTCCGGATAAGGCCGGGAACTATTCTGTGGAACTAAAGATTTTCAATACCGAATTCTATGATACGGATGAATTGGCAATCGCGGTAAAGGATGTAGAAACCCCACCTGTACAGGAAACCATAATTATCTCGGAGAATATTACGGCGCGTCGCCACTTGGCCAATGTCTTTGATGATCCCAACAAAATAGATTATTTAGTAACCGGCGACATTCATGTTACGGACCTACTAACCATGGATCCGAACGTAGTCATAGCCTTTGAGGAAAATACGGCCATGTATATAGACAACCCCGGCGCCATTATTACCACAGCCGCTGCAAGTTCCTTTACCACCTTCACCGGAAAGAATAAGGTTCCTGGTTATTGGAAAGGTTTGATCATAAACTCCAATAGTCCTTTAAACAAATTAGACCGGGTAACCATTGAATATGCGGGTGGGGCCATTGCCCAAGGAATGGAAGTCGCCACTAGCTTGGGCCTAGACAATGAAGGACGAGGACATCTAACCCTGGTCTCCTCCATTATCCAGTATAGCGCTGCATATTCAGTAGCAATTGAAGTAGGGGCAACATGGAATACGGAATCCTATAATGTCTATAGAAACAATAACAAGACCCTCCGGTTACCGGCATCGCAATTAGGGAGTTTATCCAGTTTATCGGAATTCCAAAATAATGCAGAGAACATTATAGATGTTATAGGTGACCGAATCTCTACCACCAGAGAAACCGTTTGGAGCGATCTATACAATAGCTCAGAAAACATGCAATATCTGGTAAAAGGGACTATAGAGGTGGTTTCCGGGCTTAGGATTTTGGAAGGCCTTGAATTATACATGGACAGGGATTCAGAAATAAACGTTACACAAAATGGTTATATAATTGCTCTTGGAAGCTCTCAATACCCCATAAAGTTCCTTGGAAGGGAATCCGTTGACGGAGGGTATTGGAAAGGTATTTCCATAATGTCCGCCGACATGAAAAACGAATTGGACAATGTAGAAATACATAATGCCGGAAGCGAAATCATGGACGGATTACAGTTCAAGACTGCCATTGGATTGGCAGGGGCCCATGGGGCAAAATTAAAGCTATTTAGCTCCAAAATTGTGGCCAGTGGCGGCAACGGAATATACGTTGAAAATGGGGCGGAACTAGTACGTATAGACCAAATTAGGTTCCACGAAAACCAAGGTCCGGCCATTTCCATGGCTGCCAATCAGGTAAAAACTCTTAATAATGCCACAGCATTGGAATTTATTGGCAACGGACACGATGGGGTAGAAATTTTTGGGTCTCAATTGTTAAATCCGGATAGGAGTGAAACTATTTGGCCGGCCCTACACTTTGGAGCAAGCTATTTGGTTAGTGGTAATTTGAGCATTCAATCGGGATTAAAAATTCTTCCAGGAGCGATTTTCAAATTTGCCGAAGATAAGATGTTCGGGGTATTTCCCAATGGATATTTAATTGCCCAAGGCACAGCTAATAATAAGATTGTGTTTACTGGGGCCAGTACTACCAAAGGATTTTGGAACGGGATCCGAATTCAATCGACCAGCGCATTAAACCTAATGGACCATACGGAAGTACTCTATGCGGGTAAAACCGAAATGCCCGGAGTCTCTAAAATAGCAAGTATTGGCTTGGATGGAGACTACTGGGCCAATCTAACCATAAAAAATTCGAAAATTGCTCATGGTAATGGCTATGGAATTGCCTTTGAAAACCGTAACACCTCCATGAACTCGGATTATAATATGGTAAATGTTTTTGAAGATCTAACCCTTGGGAACGTTTCCCTACCCTAGAAGATTGGATAGGACATATCATAAATAAAAGGTATTAAACCTCAAAGCAAGCCTGTCTGCCCACAAAGGCAGGCCCTGAACCCAACAATAGGAATCGACCCAAGGGTCGAGGTATTGAACCTAGATCCCGCCGAAAAAGACGGGATTAGTTCAACTTGCAATTTTAAGTGCGTCTTACTGACTTCTCCAAATTGAGTTTCACTAATAAATTTTAAGTATGGGTTGAAAAGGAATACTGATCAAAGATGTGATAAATGGCCCAATCGCAATGGCGAACCAATCAACTTCCACATAATTATGCGATTGTGGGCCATTGAACTCCAAACGATCTTTGTTACCATTATTAATCAAAAAAATATAGTCATGAAAGCATTTGATAATTACCGAAGAATACCTTCAGAATCCAATAAACATGTCTTCTTTTCTCAATTGAAATTTGGAAAAAGAAGTCAATGGTTAGCCTTAAGGCGCTTTACGGCAAGCCAATAACAATAATATAAAAATGCCACGGCCTCTTAAAAAATCTCTAAAACAAATGAAAAATGAAAAATCTAGGTATTGAATTTTACAGAAGATGTATATATGTCATCTACACAATTTTTCTCATCTATCTACTATTAACAGCAAACAAATAAAAAATATGGGTACAACATCAAAACTTAACTTGGCAATTGTATTTGCCATTCTATTAATGTCCTGTGAAAAGGACACTGTAACCGCTTCCGAAGAAATAACTACAAAAGACTATGAATTTTCCTCTTATACCTCTTTGGAGGTAAACGATAATTTTAAGGTCTATATAAACTTCTCGGAAACAGAAGAGAAATTGAGGGTTCAGGCCAACGACAACCTTCATAAGTATATCCTGGTAAACAAGGAAAGCAATAAGTTAACGGTGAAACTGGATAAGGTTCGGAGGATCAAAGGAAAGGAAACCTTAAATGTCTTTATTACTACCAAAAGTATAGACAATTTTACTGTTAAGGGAAATGCCAAATTGGAACTGGAAGATCCCTTGGAAACAGAAAACCTAAAAATCTATTTAAGTGGTAATGGTTTCTTTACCGGTTCCTTGGCTACAGAGAAGCTTGATCTGGTTTCTAGCGGAAACTGTATGATAGATTTCTCTGGCAGTGTAAAAAACATGGAAGTGGAACTTGACGGCAACTGTGAACTATCGGATTACGATCTAAGCGTTGAAACCTTAAAAATTGACCTTTCCGGTAATAGCAATGCTTATCTTACTGTAAACAATTCCATATCAATCGATGCCAGTGGCAATAGTGTGCTATCGTATAAGGGCAGTGCCAACATTGCACATCAAAAACTTTCCTCGGGCTCCAAAATTGTAAAAAAGGGGTAATTGACGGTTGCAGTTATTCGATGTAAATTAAAAAAGCAAGAAATCCACTGGTAATGTTCAGTTCAGAGTGTCTTTGGCAACTAACGGGAACTGACCACCAAATGGTTAGAGTAGACCCATAATAGGAATCTTCACAATTCAAAGCCTATGCATTTTGCAAATATCAGCAAAGTGTATAGGCTTTATCAATGTGGTATTTCCATTAAAAGAAAGGTACCTAGCCTACACCATATTCCTGTTATTCCTAGAATATTTATTAGATAATCAATTCCGTGGAATTGTAAAAATAAAATCGCTTCCCTTGCCTTTTTCGCTTTCAACCCATATTTTACCACCTAGTTTTTCAATAAATTCCTTACACAATACCAGTCCAAAACCAGAACCTTTTTCGTTAAGGGTACCGGGCAATGGAGTATTGTTAGTTATACTGAACAAATTCTCAAGTGTTTTTTCATCCATTCCCACACCCGAATCAGAAATAATAATCTTAACTAGATCTTCCTCTTCAACAGTGCTAATCGTTATTTCATCTCCAGGTCTACTATATTTAATAGCATTGGAAATAAGGTTTCTAATAACGGTTTTCAATATTTTCTTATCGGAATTGACTTCAACTTCCTCCTTTGCATTTGTCTTTATTGAAATACCTTTTGTCTGGGCAATGGATCTGGAGAGGTCCAATATTTCATTGATAACAGAGGAAATTCTTATTTTTTCGTTTTTAAAACTGATTTGGCCGGACTGCGATTTTGCCCAATCCAATAAATTTTCAAGTAGTACCAAGGTGTTTTTGGCAGTAGAATGAATGAGGCCCAAATACACTTGGGTATCTGAATCTTCTGATTTGGATAATTGTGCCTTTAGGATATCGCTCAATACCAAAATATTATTAAAAGGACTTCTTAGGTCATGGGCAATGATAGAAAACAACTTGTCTTTTGTAGCATTAAGTTCCCTTAGTTGAATTTCGCTCGCCCTTAAATCTTCCTCCGCCTTTTTACGTTCCGTAATATCCCGTATTACCCCAACCAAAAACTTCTTACCGTCTTCATCTATAAACCTCGACTTCCTAGTTGAGATAATTTTCCTTTGGCCTCCCTCTACGGTTAGAGGCTCTTCATTAATATTATCTATTCCATCCAACAGTACCTGCTTATCTATACGCAAGAAACTTTCCCGCTCATCGGGCGAAACATTTTCAGCAAGTGTTTTACCTATTATTTTGGTTCTAGGAAGATCGAACAGATTGCAAAAAGCGTCGTTGACCAAAAGTAACCTGCTCCCGTTGTCCTTTACAAATACGGCATCGCCCATATTATTGAGAATGGTATTGGCGTATTTCTCACTTTCATCCTTATCATCCCCACTTTGGAAGGCCAAAACAGATTTAAGAATTTCATTTTGTTTTTGAAGTTCGGCAATCTGACTTTCCAATTCGCGACGTGTTTTTTCCTTTACTCTTTTTATTCGCTTAAACCGGTTATATAAATTATACCAAATCAAATTATTACAATTTTAGGCTAAGGCTGTAAATCTACGATTTCTATAAATTAGTACGGTACAATTTTGCCAGAGATTTCTCCCAAAGAGACAAAAAAAAGTTAACTTCAAAGTTTAAGACAGTACTCCCAAATAGGGCTTTGCTAATTTTGATATTTAATTTAATGAAACCTTTATACCCGATATAAAATAATCCGGATTATCCGTACCAAAGGCCATAAAAACATAAAGTGTATTGTTTTTTATAATAGGGGAAACAAATGCCCCCATATGGTCCCAAGCCCAATTATAGGCCGGATACTTTTTGTGCAATTGTACCGGGTTAACCAATAACGGACTTCTGCTATCATGGTCCCAACTTCCTCCATTCCACTTTGCCAATCCGTATTCCCTATTCCTCGATGTTAAATAAGTAGACCCCAACTCCTCACCGCCAAGGAGTATATAGAGTTCCGAATTAAATTCCATATAGGAGGCATCATCGGCCTTCCCCCTTAAATAGCCGCTACTTGTATTTCCTTTGTGGATAATATTGGAAGATACAATGCTTTGATTTAAATTCAGGGCATCGAACAAATCCGTGGCTACAATTTCATGGATTTCCCGATCAATAAAACTAGGATTTCTTCTATGAAATAATAGCCTGTACTCATTGTTAAATTTTGTGATGGACAAAGGAAAACTGTTTTGATCCAAGCCGTTCCATTCCGGAATCATAATTTCGGTTGGCTGCTTTAAAATATTCAGGTCTTCATCCAAAATCATGTATGCAGAAGTATAATTATTGTTAGGCTGCTGAACCCCTAGCAATACCAGTAAACTCTCATCATCCAGCTTATACGGATTTCCTGTGGAGAATACGTTACCGCTTGGTTTGGCAAAGGGAATGGTCATGGTTTCCAATATTAAGTCATCATGAAAGGTCCAATCTTCCAAATTGGTACTACTGGCATAATAAATACTTCTTTTGGCATGTGGCCCGAATACTACTGGAGTCAATAGAATAAAGGTACCATCAGATTTTTCAATGAGACCTCCAGGTTGTATATAATGAAGGTTTTCTTGGGATGCAACGGTAGGATAAGGACTAAATAATGGCCTATCATTTATTATTTCGTAGTTGACAAAAGGATTAAAAAATTCCAAGGTCGCACCAATTCTGGTATTTAAACTTCCAAAATAGGTGTTGCCTAGGCCTATCCAACCCTCAGTTATATCAACACTTACAATTTCCACTACTGTTGAAGCTTCAGCATTTTGGGTTACAAACCAACTTTGATTATTGGTGGCCTGCACCAATAGGTTTTCCAAGTATGAATAATTGGTTTTGATCCTGTTATTGACCTGATCATATTCTATAAGCTGTATGGGATTCTTTCTGGCTATATTATTGGATCTGTCGGAGATTAGACCGTTAGAGAAAAAGCTATTCAAACTCCCCACCGGGAAAACCTCCTCAGGCACCAGTACCTCTTCCACAGGCGTTTCCTCCTCCACAACTTCTGGCAAAGTCTCTTCCACTGTTGGAATTACTTCTACATTTGTTTCTGGAACAACATTGTCCGAATTACAAGAAATTATCAATAAAAAAATTGAATAGAGAAGATTTTTTTTCATTGACAGGATGGGTACATCACCCTAAATAGGATAGGTTGAAAAATGGAATTAATTCCTTTATATCCCTGGTATATTGGTGTCATATTTGGTTTAAAGATGATGGCGGTTTTTACGGACGTAAACATACGTTGTTTTAGTGGAACAAGGTAGAACTAAATTGAAATCGGATCATATTCTCATCTAGGGTCAAAACCACTTATAAATGGACATACCCTAGAAGAATATTGACTACTTCATATGCCCCAAGCCCTATACAGAAAAGCATTGTAGGCCCGTCTAGGTGAAGGAGCCTTTATCCTTAGTTCCAAAAAATCCTTGAATTATGAACAAGAGAATGGGGGCAGTCGGAGAAATACGCAATGAGCTCCTGTCAAAAACACACCCCTAACCCCTCTCAAGAGGGGAATTTGTTACTTGCCATAAGTCTAATCTATAAATTCTTACCACAATACTAATTGTCCACTAAACCTTACTCCAATGAAACCCGTTCCCAACCCGCCTCCGGAAGTTCGTAACGGTCCAATTTCATGATCTTTCTTGTCCCATCATAATATTTATACACCAGGTACACACAGTCATCGGAACTTTCTATATAAAAGAGACCGAGGCGTTTTGGAAATGGAAGTTTCATCAACTCACATTCCTTGTTTAATTGATGTGCACCGATCTCCATTAAAAGGCGTTTAATGGCATATCGATCATGATTTCTGTAAACAATATTTTTCATTTAATGGATATAATCCTATTTTATGGATATTTTCCAAATTTACAAATTTTAGATTTTGAAGTCGGTCCAGAAAAGTTAAATTCTTAAATTAGGGTAAAACTATTATTATGTGTTTCGGTACTAGGGTAACCACTTCTGCCAAGGAGGTGGAGAAATATTACAATGTTTCCAAATTAATGGGCAAAACCCCCATTGAAGGCGAGCTTACCTATCACCACGCCAACGGATGGGCACACCCCTTATTATGGATTATTCCACAAGAAAAAAGCAACCATATTACCCCTTCCATGTGGGGTATAATGCCACAGAACACTATGGGGGCCGATTTTAAAAAATACTACAAAGACGCGGCCAGGTTCGGGGCCGGACTCAACGCCCAGTCAGAAAAGCTCTTCGATCATTTTATCTATAGGTTCAGTGCCATGAACAAGCGTTGCGTAATCCCCGTAAACGGATTTTATGAACCGCACACAGCTCCCAAGAAGTTTAAAATCCCATTTTATTTTGAACGAAAAAATGAAGCTCTTATGAGTCTGGCCGGTCTCTATACCACGACCAAGGATGGGTACAACACCTTTACCATCTTGACGAAGGCAGCCACTCCCCTCTTCAAGAAAATCCACAATACCAAAAATAGGAGACCCATTATCTTAAGGGATGAGTATGCGGACGTATGGTTGAACAACGACCTCGGCGAGCAGGAAATTCGTAATGTTATGGAAGATGATATGGACGATATGGCCATCAACGCCTATCCTATAAGCAAGGACCTATACAATCCAAAAGTAGATTCCAATAGACCAAATATTATTGACGAAGTAAACTATGAGGAACTGGAGATAGAATATTAGGATTACAACAAATAAGAGAGATAAGGGCATGAATCTTCCAAAATCAGAAATACCACAGTGATAAACTTTCCTACAGATCTTCAGGCAATAGAAAACAGGTTACGGGAATTAGACCCCGTAAGGTATGCCCAAACCAGAAATCATAAAGATGGGGCGGTAACCCACTTGAGCCCCTATATCTCCAGAGGTGTAATATCAACAAGACAGGTCTATCAGTACATAAAAACGCTGGACCTCCCTTGGTATAAAACGGAAAAACTAATTCAAGAGTTGGCTTGGAGAGATTATTGGCAACAAGTTTGGATAGCAAAAAATGACGCTATCAGGCAAGATTTGAAAAACACACAAACCCCCATATCAAATTATCAAATTCCAAAGGCTATTGTAAATGCCGACACTGGCATTGAAGAAATAGACATTGCCATAAGACAACTATATACTTCGGGATATATGCATAACCATATGCGCATGTATGTGGCATCTATCTGCTGCAACATTGCCAATTCACATTGGCTTGAACCCGCTAAATGGATGTATAGTCACTTATTGGACGGGGATCTTGCCAGTAACTTTTTAAGTTGGCAATGGGTAGCTGGTGCTTTTTCCAACAAGAAGTATTATGCCAACCAAGAGAACATCAACAACTTCTTTAAAAGTACTCAGAAAGATACTTTTTTGGATGTTGAATACAGTGCATTTGAAAATTTGGATATCCCGAAAATATTAAAAGACACCATTCCCTTTGAGGTTAAAATGACACTTCCCAAGATTAAAAATCCAACCCTGGGCAAGGATAAAACAACTTTGATCTATAACTATTACAATATTGATCCCTATTGGTATAAAGACCAGGAGGTTCAGCGGATTTTTTTAATGGAGCCCTCTTTTTACAAAGAAAATCCGGTAAACCAAAAATGTATTGATTTTGCCATTGAACTGACAAAAAATATCGAAGGCATAAAAATACTTGTTGGCGAATTTTCAGAATTAATAGCCCTAGTGAACCCTGAGCTTGTGGTATTTAAGGAACACCCTACCAACCGTCATTACCAAGGCAAGGAAGAAGCAAGGGAATGGATGAGTTCCATTACAGGTTACTTCCCTTCTTTTTTCGCATTCTGGAAAAAATGCAAAAAAGAATTATAACTTTAAGGAACCAATGGCCGGTGCTTTAAATTAAAGGTCTGCTTGGTATTACAGCTTTAATTTTTTGGAGTACCTGACTTAGCAGCATATTACCTAAATAAAAGGTATTAAACCTCAGGACAAGCCTGTCTACCGACAAAGGCAGGCCCTGAACCCAATAACAGGAATCGACCCAAGGGTCGAGGTATTGAACCTAGATCCCGCCAAAAAATGCGGGATTAGTTCAACTTGCAATTTTAAGTGCGTCTTACTGACTTCTCAAAATTGAGTTTCACTAATAGATTTCAAGCCTCATTTACCACCTTGGGCATTTTATTATAAAGCCCTTTGCCGTTGAAAGCAAAGAAGAAATTGTCTAATTGAAAATGAAAAAAAGTGACTTGCCCATAAAAATATGCCCGATATGCAAAAGACCTTTTACATGGCGTAAAAAGTGGGAAAGAAATTGGAATAACGTAAAATACTGCAGCGAAAGGTGTAGGCGTAATAAAAAGAATGAAGAAAGCAATTAACCTTATATTTCCACACCAGCTTTTTGCTGAAAGCCCTCTACTTGACAATGGTGAAGAGGTCTATTTAATTGAGGAGTACCTATTCTTTAAACAATTCATGTTTCACAAACAGAAGCTAGCTTTCCATAGGGCCTCCATGAAATGTTATCAGCATTTTTTGGAGAAAAAAGGGATTAAGGTCAACTATATAGAATCCAACAATAAATTATCGGACATTAGGCAGTTCGGAGAAGAACTTAAGAGTAAAAACATAACTGAAATCAACATTATTGACCCCGTTGACAATTGGCTTGAAAAGAGAATTGGGACGATTGCCAAAAACTATAAGTTGAATGCATTTAGTAGCCCATTGTTTATTAATTCCAAAGAAGACCTTTCCACTTTTTTCAGGGCGGATAAAAAATCATTTTTTCAAACTACTTTTTACAAACAGCAACGGAAAAAGCTGAATATCTTGCTGGAAGATGGGCAAGAACCCATGGGAGGAAAGTGGACCTACGATACGGATAACCGTAAAAAGTATCCCAAGGGAAAAACACCTCCGAGCATCCATTTTCCAGAGGTAACCTCTTTTTGGACCGAATCCGTAACATATACAGAAAAACACTTTAAGAACAACCCCGGGCAGTTATCAAAAGATCCCATATATCCCATAAGCCACAAGCAAGCCGAGAATTGGTTTGTACAATTTCTAGAGTACCGATTCTTTGATTTCGGTATTTATGAAGATTCGATTGTAAAACAACAGTCCTTTTTAAACCATAGCATTCTTTCTCCCCTACTTAACATAGGTCTCATATTACCTAATCATATTGTTGCCCAAAGTCTTTCTTTTGCAGAAAAAGAGAATATCCCTATCAATTCCACCGAAGGTTTTATAAGACAACTCATTGGCTGGAGAGAATTTATCAGAGGCATGTATGAATGCAAGGGAAGCTACTCTAGAACAAAGAATTTTTGGGGCTTTGATAGAAAAATACCGA
>TARA_R110000796_G_scaffold190818_2_pt1 | contig 43757 bp, 40 predicted proteins | sample TARA_R110000796 | Tara Oceans TARA_R110000796 (sample SAMEA4397815) | marine metagenome | biome: Polar Biome; feature: [SRF] surface water layer (ENVO:00010504); material: water (ENVO:00002006), including particulate matter (ENVO:01000060) such as... | depth 5 m
GGCGACATTTTAAAAATGTTCGTTGTAAGGTTTTGATCTATCATCTCCTGCTAAATAGGTGTGTCCACCCTCCCGATATGTATAGGGAGCCCCTAAAAAGGGACTCTGTTGAAGTGAATATTAAAAAAAAAATCCCCGAGTATACAAGGCAGATACTCAGGGACTACTTTCAATATAGAATTTATCTACTATTTTATTTCATAGAACGCTATAGTATTGGAGACCTCATTGGTCACTACCACCAAGGCATTTCCGGTAGGACTATCTTCCTTGGAAACGGCCAACAAACCTTCTGGAGCAATATCTGAGGCATCAAAAAGCCAATTCAAATATTCCGGACTGTTGGGGTTGGTGATATCATATACCAAAACTCCGCCAGTGCGCTCCAAACCAACAAACAACAAGGTAGAATTACCCACCTTTAAAGTAGTTACAGATTCTGGCTCGGCACCTTTATCATCACTTCTTCCATCGGCTTCGCCCTCGTCGGCATTAAAATAAGCCGGGTTAAGCTCCAAAGTCTTTCTTGCAATTTCATCCGCACTATCATACACCAAAGCTCCTGAAGTAGACCAGATAGTAAACGATCTGCCACCGTAGGCATAAATTTTATCAAAGTCACCATCACCGTCGGTATCTCCATTGGCGGTAGTAATTTTTAACCTTCCCAAATTTTCCTCCATTTGCAGATCGGCGGCATTGGGGAAAGCTGTTGGGTCCAAGATAATATCCCCTACCCTTTCCTCTTCGGAATATCCATTATAATCCCTGGAATCCCCTTCATTGGCCGTAATAATATAATCCATACCATCCAGTTCGGCAAAAGTAATGGCATCCGGCATATAAAAACCAAGTACCGGCCAATTCTGAAAATTCCCTACTATGCCATCCTTATTACTGGCGTCCATCTTATTTTCCTCAAAAGAATAATCCTTTACCCCTAGACCAAAAACATTGGTTATGGCCTTATTTTTTAAATCCACTACCGCAATACCATTATTTTCCTGAAGCGTAACATAAGCGAACTTACTATCGTCCGAAACCGCCACATATTCTGGCTCCACATCCTGGGCAATACTGGCCGAAGGACCAAATACCCTAAAGTCGCCACCAATTGAAGCCGCATTAAAAGCAGTGAAAAACATAGTGTTAACTTCATTCTTTTGAACGTCCACCACAGAAATAGACCCCTCCGGATCAACAGAATAATCAGCATTCGGTTCCCCTTCATTGGCAGATATAATATATTTCCCATCAGGACTAAAAGCAACCATGTCCGGTAATGCCCCTACATTATATGTGTTTACCAAGGCTTGGGTTTCAGTATGGTAAGTCTGTACGGTACCATTCATCTGTTTATTGGCATTTTCGACAGCCACGGCCAAAAGTCCGTCATGAACAGCAACACTGTTTGGAGTTCCGGATAATGAAATTGAAGTTAATTTAACCGAGGACGAAGGAGTTGAAATATCCCAAACGGATACTTCGGACTGCACAGGGTTTACGATAAATAATTTATTGGTCTTGGGATCAAAGGCACTGATTTCAGCAAAACCTTCCTCTCCGGCACCGTTGGAAAACCCAGCAATTTTGGCAAAAGTCAGGGTTGATACATCTACATCGTCATTACCGCCACCATGGCCGATATGATCTTTAATACAAGAGGTGAACAGCATTCCACCTACGAAAAGGGTTAAAAGTGATTTTTTCATTTTCTTTGGTTATTTATTTAAGAACCAAAGATGTAAACCCGCCATGAGCTAAGCGTAAAATAAATAATAACTAATTGTTAAGGATCCAGCTTAAATGTTATGGATAAAGAGAATAAACGGCCGGCAACACCACTTTTACGGTACTTAATGTTTCGTCCAATTATTTGGGCGTTCCCTCCTAAGTCGGTCGGGCCCTTGGCTATATCCCTGGCCTTGCTGCGGGGATGCCGCCGCGGTCCCTAACGCATAACAAGGTAACAGTTGCTCAACCTATGCTTTTAAAAATGAAACCTACAAAAACCAAGGGAAACTTAGCTCGTTAAAATTCTAACCCTGATTGTAGCCGAAGCGCTTCAACTGATTGGGATCACTTCTCCAATTCTTGTTTACCTTAACATAGAGTTCCAAATGCACCTGTTTGTCGAAGAATTTTTCCAAGTCCTTACGGGCTTCCACCCCTACCCTTTTTAATGCAGCTCCTTTGTGGCCAATTATAATCCCCTTTTGGGAATCGCGCTCCACCATGATAACAGATCGCATGCGGATAATGTCTTCATCCTCAAAAAATTCCTCGGTATCGATCTCCACAGAGTATGGAATTTCCTTTTTATAAAATTGTAGTATTTTTTCCCTTATGGTTTCGTTTACAAAAAAGCGTTCCGGCTTATCCGTTAATTGATCCTTGGGATAATAAGGCGGGGCTTCCGGCAATAATTCCAAAATCCGTAAAAAGACTTCCTTCACATTAAAATTCTGAAGGGCGGATATGGGATGTATTTCAGCTGTAGGTAATTGTTCCTGCCAATATTGTACCTGTTCCTCTAGAATACCTTGTTCAGAAACATCAATTTTGTTCAACAGAAGCAAAACGGGAATGGTACTATTTTTAATTTTTTCGAAAAAGCGTTCGTCCTTCAAGGCCTTCTCCCCAATTTCCACCATATATAGCAGCACATCGGCATCTTCAAAGGCCGACTTTACAAAGTCCATCATAGACGACTGCAATTCATAGGCGGGTTTAATGATCCCTGGGGTATCGGAAAGTACCACTTGAAAATCGTCCCCGTTGACGATTCCCAAAATACGGTGCCGGGTAGTTTGTGCCTTAGAGGTAATAATGGACAATTTCTCCCCTACAAAGGCATTCATGAGTGTGGATTTCCCCACATTGGGATTTCCTATAATATTTACAAAACCGGCTTTATGCGACATCTTCCCTTTTTAACTTTAATAGTTGCAAAGGTAGTGGAATCCTTCCAGCTATATCATAATTAGCCCTAAAATTACGTAAAGAGTTACAGTGATCAGGCCACCGATCAAGGCATAGGGCAATTGGGTATTAACATGATCTATATGGTCACTGGCAGAAGCCATGGAGGAAATAATGGAAGTATCGGAAATGGGAGAACAGTGATCCCCAAAGACTCCGCCCCCCAACGTCGCCGCCACCACCAAAGCCAGAGGTGCCCCATGAATCTCGGCCATGGGTATGGCAATCGCCATCATTATGGCAAAAGTCCCCCAAGAAGTCCCTGTAGAAAAGGCAATAAAGGAGCTGATCACAAAAATTACGGCAGGCAAAAAGGCCGGAGACAACCAGTCTTTGGACCAATTGGCCACGAACTGTCCTGTTCCCAAGGCATTACAGGCGTCCCCAATGGCAAAGGCCAATAGCATCAACAAGGCGAGGGGCATCAATTCACTAATTCCTTTCAGCACTAGATCTATCATTTCTTTGGTCTTCATGATTTTTTGGGACCTGTACATCACCATAGCTACTAAAATAGCCGTGAGTACGGCGTACAGTACAGAGGAGGAACCGGAACCTTGGCCGATGGCCTTAAAAAGATGGTCCGTAAAAGAGCCCGAATCCTCCACGGCATCCCAACCCGTATAAGCCAAATTAATCGGCATCATGAATACCATGGTCGCCAGGGGCACTATCATATTATAAGCCTTAGCCTTGATACCTTCTTTGGCCCCATAAGAGGTTACCTCACTGGACAACATTGGCTGAGCGGTGTCGCTAAGCAATTTCCCCGTTTCCCTGGTCCGTTTTTCAGCTTTCGCCATTGATCCAATATCTTTTTTGGTAACTATAACCACAAAAACAATGGCTATGGCCAGGATGGGGTAAAAATTATAGGCTATGGAAGAAAGCATGGTGCTGAAAGGATTTTCTATGCCCTGGGTAAGCAATAAGCCCATGATAAAGGCCCCCCACGCATTAAAGGGAATCAATATGGAGGACGGGGCCGAACTGGAGTCGGCTATATAGGCCAATTTTTCCCTTGGAATCTTTAGTTTATCAAAAACTGGGCGGTAGAGCGTTCCTACCGTTAAGGAACTGATACTGGTCTCCACGAACAACACAATGCCCGTAATCATGGCCATGAGCTGTACTACTACCCTACTGTAGCCACTTTGTTTTTTTTCGAAATAGGCTATTACCTTATTCAGCTCGTTTATAAAACCCTCCACCCCTTTAGAATATTGTATAAACAACAACAAGGCCCCTACCAGGGCGCTGAACATGATGGTCCTGGTATTGCCGGGAGATTTAAAAACATCCACCAATCCTTCAATGGCGGCAAGGGTACCGGTGAGAAAATTAAAGTCGTTGATGATGATCCAGGAAAACCAAATTCCAAAAAGCAGGGCAATATAAACTTGTTTTGTTCTGAGTGCCAGAATAATAGCAATGACTGGAGGTAAGATTGAGAGAAAACCATAGTTATCCATAAATGATCGGGCGAATTAAAGGTGATGGATTTTAATTAAAATCGATACAAAATAGAAAGATTTTGGAGAAGGTAGACTACCAGATGGCATTTTTTATTGGACCTCTCCCAGAAATGACGAAAATAGCCTTGGGGCGACTTTACTAGAATGCCTTCAGGCCCAATTTTTATTTGAGAACAATTTTATGGGGATCAATTTTTTTCGCTTTGCCACAAAACCAGTTGGAGCATTGCATATATGGATTGTCAAAGGAACTGGATTCTTTCCTTCGCGCTGCTGCGGAAAGGGCCTTGGGGGAGGTTTTACAAAGAAAACCATGGTCTCCAAATCCAAAGACTTTTCAAACTTAAATGTAGAAGAATATAGAACTGGATTCTTTCCTTCGCGCTGCTACGGAAAGGGCCTTGGGGAGGCTTTACAAAGAAAACCATGGTCGCTTCGCGCCCGGTTATTTTTGTTTTACTTCAAAGCCAATGCAAGCATTGCTTTTACGTAAAACAAAAAAACCAGCTATTTCTAGCTGGTTTTCTTAGTAGCGGGAACTGGACTCGAACCAGTGACCTTCGGGTTATGAGTCGCAAAAATACTGGTTTTATATGGTCTTATATGTAATGATATAATTGATAATCAAATACTTACGTTTAAAGCCAAAACATCAGAAATCATATAAAACCCCAAAATGTTTTAGGTATGTTTTAGGTAGAATGTGGTCATTAGTGTATCTTAGAGGAAATATATTACTAAAAATGGCCTCGATAAAGATAGTGCTTTGGAAACATGATAAAAAGAAGGACGGCACTTTTCCATTGGCCGTTCGAATTACCCAAAATAGAAAGACACGATACATATTTACAGGTCAATATATTTTGGAAAAGGATTGGGACAAAGATTTGGGTAAGGTTAAAAAATCCCACGCCAATTCAGCAAGGTTGAATAATTACCTACTAAAAAAATTGACCGAGGTCGATAGTATCGCACTAGAAGCGGAAGGGTCAAAGGAGTTTATTTCTAGTAAACAAATCAAGAACAAGGCAAAGCATAAAGGTCGAACGGTTTCGTTTTTTCAATTTGGGTCGCAACGTGTAATAAACAAATTTCAGTCAGGTTCATTTTCCACCTGTAAAGGGGAACTTTCAATGTTGTTTAACATCCGTGAGTTTTTAAAGTGGAACAGATTTGAAGAGCGAGAACAAGTCATCAATGGAATTATAGACCGGCGACGAAATCGGGTAGGTCAGTCCAGAAAGTTTGGATATAATTTCTTGGACCATGTAAAAGGCGAATTTGGTAAAGAAACCTCGCTCTATTTTGAAGACATTACCGAGGCATTTCTAAGTAACTTTAAAGTGTTCTGTATTTCTTATCTAGATCATAAGACCAGAACGGTTACTAATCATCTTATTTATATTCGCACCCTCTTTAATGCGGCCATAAAAGAAGGTATCGTGGAAACCAAACACTATCCTTTTGCAGGAGAAAAAGAGCGTATACGAATAAAACCAACACAAAAAATCGGTTTGACAAGAGAAGAAATAAAGCGTATTGAAAATGCGGAATTGGAGAAAGATACGGCTATGTGGCACACCCGAAATGTTTGGTTGTTCTCTTATTATTTTGCCGGAATTAGGATTTCGGACGTGTTGCAAATGAAATGGTCGGATTTGATGGATGGCCGTCTCTATTATACCATGAACAAGAACGAAAAGCCATTGAGCCTTAAAATTCCGGATCAGGTCAAGGGGATATTGGATTTTTATCGACCGTTGCGCCAGTCAAATAAGGATTTTATTTTTCCCTATGTAAAAAAAGCGAATCCGAATAGCAAGCGGGATGTATTTGTAAAGACCCGTAATGGAACCGCTGTACTTAATAAATACCTAAAGGAGATAGCCGAAAAATGTGGGATTACAAAAAACTTATCTAACCATATTGCCCGCCATTCTTTTGGGAATATTGCTGGGGACACCATTTCACCCTTAATGTTGCAAAAACTTTATCGGCATAGTGATTTAAAAACGACCATCATGTATCAGGCAAATTTTATTCATAGGGATGCGGATGATGCTTTGGATGCTGTTTTAAATTCTTAAAAGCTTTAGGAAATTTTGAGCCATATGTCAATTAAATAAGGATTAGAGCTGCGCGTTATTCTTAGGAGTTATCCTAATAAAAGGTAATAAAATATTGAAAATGCAGGCGTGGTGGAATTGGTAGACACGCCAGACTTAGGAGTTAACCAAATAGAGGTTCTTAAAATATTGTTAAAACGCGGGCGTGGTGGAATTGGTAGACACGTCAGACTTAGGATCTGATGCCGCGAGGTGTGGGAGTTCGAGTCTCCCCGCCCGTACAAAAGTCGAAGAGAAATCTTCGGCTTTTTTTTGTTAAAATAGGGGTGATTTCTTGGTTGTTTTTTTGCTCGGGTACAACATAGGTACAACATTTTGCCATTTTTGAGGTTAAAATATAATTTGATAACAATTGAGATTAAAAAATATTGCAGGAGTTAATTACAATAGTATTTCCATTAATTTTATATTCACTCTGTCCCAAAAATGGAATGAATTTAGGACGGCAAATCTTCCATCCCTGCAATGTTGGATGATTATGCCTTCGTCATTTCCGCATTTATCGATTTGTATCAGGCCACTTTTGATGAACAATGGTTAAATAAAGCAGAACTTCTAACGGATTATACCATCAATCACTTTTTTGATGCAAATTCGGGTATGTTCTATTACACGCATAATGAACAATCCAATTTGATTTCCCGTAAAATGGAAATTTCGGATAATGTGATACCGGCTTCTAATTCAGAGATGGCTAAAAATCTATTGTTTCTTGGCAACTATTTATGCAATGAAGATTACATTGATAAATCAAGACAAATGGTAGTGAATGTACAAGGAGAAATTTATAAAACCCCACATTTTTATTCGAATTGGGGCATCGTAGAATCCTATTTCATCCACCCTCCTTATGAGGTGACCATTCTTGGCAATGATCATGAAAAGATAGGAAAAGAAATGGATGCGCACTATTTGCCCCAAGTACTTTTTATGGGAGGTAAAGAAGAAGGGAATCTTGAACTATTGCAAAACAAACTGGTAGAATGGCAAACAACTATTTATGTGTGTCAGGATAAGATGTGTAAGTTGCCCGTAACAGAGGTTGCTAAGGCATTAAAACAGTTAAATTCAAACTGAAGAAGATGTTATTTTACTAGTCATAAAAGTTGTTGACATAAGAGATAAGTCGAATTCTAACGATTGCTACATTTCCAAAAAAAACTGGTTCGGTAAGGTTATTTCTTTTTTATAAAAAGCCTTCAATCAAAGACAAATTTTAGATCAGGTCATCTACAATGGCCCCCCCTAGGGCATTTTTCTTGACCTATGCGATACCGTTTTCCATGGCACTGAAAGAAGAGTACATCTCACTGGTCCCGACAACTTGACCGTTGGAGGCCTTTAGGCGGAACCTGAATTCTCCGCCCCTGTCCTTGTAAATATCAAATTTTTGCATAAATATTGGTATTATGATTGACACTGAAAAGATACGAAAAAAAACAGGATCAGAGCTGCACCTTTATTGACCCGTTTCGGAACACCACTTCGGCATCCACTGTAATAGGGTTTCTGGTCCGTCTTGAGTAATAGATGTCATCCTCGTAATAGTAATCGTCATTGTGGTAAAAGGCATGGTTACAGGTATGGCATTCTTTCAAATGCTCCAATTCCCGTTTTCTTAGTTCCCTGTAATATTCCCTTTCATGTTTTGCCAGCTCACGATAGTTTTCATATTCCTTTTTTTGCATTTCCCTATGGTGTTCCGCTATCTTTTTATCGTGCTCCCGCTGCCGTTCCATTTCCTTTTTATGGTATTCTTTTCTGTGTTTCCACTCGTCCTTGTTTTTGTGCTGGGCAAAGACCTGTCCGGCCATTAAGAGTATGATCGATATAAATAATACTTTGGTTTTCATGATCGTTGATTTTTAATTTTTTTAATTAAAACAAAAGCTGTGCCAAAGAAAATAGCAAAACAACTTTTAATATGTAATTAATTGACTTTTAGTTTTGCGAAATTTAGATTATATTTCAGCCCATTCCCCTGCCTGCCCGTTCCAAAGGCGGGCATTCCGCTGCTCTACATTCCAGAAAAATGCGCTTCGTGGAAAAAGACCTTGGACACAACTTCAAAGATTCCGATTTCCATTCCTCTTACCCACTTCTTCCCAAGAAAATTCGGGGAGCGGACAAATGCTACTTCGGCTCTCTACAGGCATTTCCAATCTCCATCTTTAAAGTCAAGTCCGCTTTAACCATACTTCCAAAAGAATAAGTAGTATGTGGTAATATTCATACAATATTCCCGAAAGATAAACGTCCCAAATGTTTCTGGGACAAAGGAAAGCCACTCCTTTCTTGCTACCTGCTTGGTCGGCCGGCAGGTTTATTCCGTTTCCTTTCCGCTCCAAAATTTTGTCTTCCGTTTGAACGGTACTGCAAATATTGTTTAACTTAAAATTCAATTGTCATGTATTTAAACAAATTACAGCAGGACAAGGTATTGGTGCAAGTCCCATGTGAAACTTTATGGGAACTCACCCAAATGAAACCCCGAAAAGGGCTTGAAAATACTATTGTCTCCAATGGAAAGATTGTCAACGTCTTGTCCAAGAGCTACGAGCATATCCCAATAAATTTTTCCTCAAAAAGGCAGAGCAAATGCTCATTAATGCGTATAATACCAAACTATATAGGTACGGGAATGTTTCCCGTCGAAAATAGCACAAAACTTTCGGGAATTTGAAGGTTATTTTTTATTCCTTTTGTTTTGTATTTCCGGTTTGGTCAAGTGCCTGTTTAAGGCTTTTGGCCAGTTTTTCGGCAGGACCCACTCCCCAGTAGTGCAAAAAATAGATCTGAGGTTCTTCGTGCACCATGTGATTGTGGACCGCCACGACTTCAATACCGTTTTCCACCAGGGCTTTGATCACGGGGGCTACTTCGTTAGCCAACATGGTAAAATCTCCTGCTACGGCGGCTTTTTCCTGTGTACCCTGCCAACTCGCCCAGGTATTGAAACCCATAAATGTACTAACGGGAGCCCCGTGTTCGCGCAAATCCACATCTGGACGGCCTATGGTAATTTTATACACTCCACGGTTCATTTTACCACTATGACCGAGTATTTCAGCGATCTTTTCAGTATCCAGAGTATTTTTAACCTCGATTTTGGGACCATCCACCGGATTGTCTCCCCTGACTTCTTGTACTTTGTCCAAAACAGCTTTAGCTTTGGCGGCCAATATGGCTCCATCTCCCATGCCCCCTATATGCATGTACATCACATTGGGACGGTTTCTTACGAAGTGGTTATGGATGGCTGTGATCGTGAGCCCTTGCCGGATTACCTCTTGCTGTACCGGCCAAAGGTCGGTTTCTGTAACCACTATGTCCCCCATCAGCATAGCCCCTTCTTTTGCAGGGGCAAAAGCAGCCCAGCTTCCCAATCCCATTGGGGGGATGATCTGAAAACCATCAACGATAATCTCCAAATCGTTTTGCGGTATCGTCACCTTATACTCCCCATTATTTTCTGTTCCTTTTAGGCCGTCAAGGGCACTTTCAATGGCCGGAATATCCAGGGAGTCAAGAACCACTTCCTTAGCAGTATGTTGTACCGTTTGTGGGTGGAGCTCCGGTTCTTTCTTTTGGTCTTGTCTGGTATTACAGGAAGAAAGCAATATACAGACAGTTATTATCCCTGTTATGAATTTTTTGATTAGCATAATTGTTATTTTTAATGTTAAATATTTACTCATTGAATTTCTCGATTTCAAAATCATCAAAGTAGGTTACGGCATCCGCTTTTGTCCAGAAACCAACTTTACCGGTACTGACAAAAGTGGTGTCCTGTACGGTAAAAAGTTTTTTGTCATCTAGATAAACAGTAAACAAATCTTCTTTCACTACCAATTTCATCGTATGCCAGCTATTGCCCAAGGGTGATACATCCGTTCCGTAGGTTCTTCCTTTGCCTACTAGGGGCAAATCGGTGCGTTTGCCGTTTTCTACCTTGTACAGTACCATATTGTCTTCAAGCGGATTGGCTCGGACTACATAGTAGTTGTTTTTGTCCGTAAACCGCCATACAAAACCACCACCCTGATCGTGATTCCCGGTTATTCCTTTAAAACGGGCTGTAAGTACCATATCTTTTGCCGTGATATTATTGTTCACTACAACATTAAAGTGATTGTTCGGGTTGTCACTGTACAACTGTGCCAGTACTTTATTTCCGTTATCGTCTACAATTTTCCACTCGGTATCTCCCGAACCGGTATGGTACTCAGACCATTCGCTGGGCAATTCACCAGCAGTGTAATTTTCAAAATCAAACGTGGTTTTTTCTGCCGGATCCACAGTATCCGGAAATTGTGTCCGGGCAGATATTTCTTCTATTTGCGCATCGGAATGCTTCGCTTTTGAATCCTTACAGGCCATAACGGTGAAAACCGATGTTATAACCAATATTAAAATGTGTGTTTTAGTTTTCATGACTTTTAAAATTTTAAAAATGATTTTACATAATTGGATGTTGAGTTGCAGATTTCTTCTTTAGTTCCTGCTGCTTCTATTTTCCCCGCATTCATAACAAGGATGTGATCACCGGTATGAAATGCTTCTTTGTGGTCATGGGTTACATAAAGCATGGCAAATAACTGTTGCTTTTGGACCGTTTTCAGATGCCCCAGTATATCTTCTTTTAAATGGGTATCAATATTGGCCAATGGCTCATCCATAAGGAGTACTTGCGGCTGTAATACCAGCGAACGGGCTATGGCCACCATTTGTTTCTGGCCTCCTGAAAGCTGATGGGGATATTTCTGGGCTTTATCGCTTATACCGAACAAATCCAGTATGTCTGACACTTTCTCTTTAATGTTCCGTTCTCTTTTTTCCTTTAAACCGAAGGCGATATTGTCATACACCGTAAAGTGTGGCCAAAGGGACAGGTCCTGAAAAACAAAACCAATATTGCGCTTATGGGGCGGGACAGCGATCTCCCCGTTTTTGCTTACCGTTGCCCCATCTATTTTCACGATCCCGCTCACCGGGGTTTCCAAACCTGAGATCAACCGTAATACTGTGGTTTTACCACAACCCGATGGGCCCAGTAGACAGGTTGTTTTTCCCTGTACAAAAGAAAAGGAGAAGTCCTTTAAGACCTCTTTATCCCCATAATGATGTGTTATATGTTCCAAAGTGATCTCAGGCATATTGATATTTTTTAAACACCCATTTTCCGATAATAAAAAACAACAGGATCAATAACATTGTCAGCCCCATGTTTATAAGGGTCATACTGCTGGTCAATGCCTGTGGCGCGTTGGCACTAATGGTAAATGTCTTAACGGGCATGAGTTCCATACCGGGCGGATATACCATGACCGTGGCCCCCAATTCCCCCAGGCATAAAATAAAGGAGAGCACAAATGCCGTGAACAAAGACGGGATCATTAAAGGCAGGAGTATCTTTAAAAATATTCTTTTGGAAGGAATGCCTATTACAGAAGCGGCCTCTCCCAGGGAAACAGGGATCTGCTTAATATTATTGCCGATGATCCTGGAGGTGATAAAACCAAATTTCCCCACATAGATAATGAGTAAGATAAGCGAAGTCCCATAAATAAAGTTCAGAAGAGGGAGGTTATAATACCGGATCAACGCAATGCCCAACACTGTCGATGGAACAATGAAGGTCAATAAAAGCAATACATTGGGGAATTGATGTGCCCTGCGTTCTTTCTCGTAAGCGACCCATAATCCTATAACCGTGGTCAGTAACGCACCGGCCACAGCAAGTTTGACAGATTGTACAGCAGCAGGCCAGACCAGTTCCCATGCCCTGGCAAAGAACAATGTTTTTCCGGTCAGGGACTGCACGGTCAGTATGAACACCGGAATCAGTAATACTACAATAAGTAATAACCAGAAGATGCCATGCCACAGCATTTGCCGTTTTTGTACATTGTATTTTTTTGAGACGCTTCCCTTTGTCGATACAGAAAAGAAAGGGGCATCCGACAAATAACGGTGTTCTGTCAGCATAAGTAAAAGGCAAACCAGCAGAAGTAAAACGGATTGACCGATAGCCATCGGAAAGTCATATAAGGCGGAAAACTGTGTGAAAATTTCTGTAGTAAAGGTACGCACACCAAAAAAAGCAGGAACTGAAAAATCACTCAGACTGAATATCAGAATAAGCAGAAAAGAGGTGGTCAAGGCCGGACGGATCAGGGGAAAAATGATCTTTAAGACCATTCTCCGGACTGAAACGACCATCAAGCCCGCTTCTTCATAACCGGCATGAACCTGTGATAGCGCACTTCCGGTAATGAGCATAGCCAGGGGAAAAAAGACAAAAGCGTGGACTGTGATCACACCGGCTTCGGAATATACCGCTGCCGAATTTCCCAAAAGCCAAAAGAGCCCGTCTTTCCAGGCCACGGCAAAAATATAGGGAGAAATGAGCAAGGGCAGTAACAAGGCCAGTTTGTAAAATCCGCTGTATGGAATTTTAAGTTTATACAGTAGAAATCCGCAAATGGTCCCGATACACGTAGCCAGTAATGCTGCTGTAAAAGACATCCAAAGGCTCTTGCCGATCAACAACAAGGTTTTCTGATCCGTGAAAGAGAGCAGAACGGTTCTGTCCGTATCGGTAAGCCATTGGAACAGCAACAGCATAAGTGGTAATACCAGTACTATAAACAATAGCGACAGGGGAACAATCCGTATGATATGGGTGCTTACTCTTCGGTCCATATTTTCAGCCAGGGTTGTATTTCTTCCAGTTTATCGGAGGTCTTTTGATAATCTACTTTCATGGGTTGGATATCATCTAAAGAAGGAACATCATCGGGGACTTCCGTCCCCTGGATCAAAGGTATTTGTGCGCAGGATATTGCCAGTTTGGCTTCGGTCTCCCGGCTCAACAAATAATCGATGAGTTTCTTTCCGTTTTCAGCATGCGGAGCATTTTTGATAAAGCTAACCGCATTGGGCATGATCAGGGTGCCGATGCCGCCATTTTGTTGATCGAGGAAAATATAATCTACGTCGTCAGTTTCTTTTTTGGCTTCGAAGGCATCATCGGTATCCGTGAGCCCAAAGGCCAGCTCCCCGTTCATCACTCGTTTTTTAACATCTCCGTTGCTGGCTGCTATTACCACTCCATTTGTCTTGAGACCGTTCATCCATGCTTTGCCCTTCTCATCTCCCAGGGCAGTATATATAGCAGCCATATGAAAGGTAGTAGTCCCAAACAATGGGTTGGCAATGGCAAATTTCCCTTTGAAACGGGACTTTGTAAAATCAAAAACTGAGTTGGGTAGAGAATCGGGGGCGATCAGGTTTTTGTTATAGATCAATACCCGTGCGCGGGCCGAAAAGCCGATCCACTGATTATCCGGTTCTTTAAAATAATCCGGGATTTGCCCGGTTTGCGCTGATTGGTATGGTTCGGTAATATCCTTGGATTGCAAAACCCCGTTGCGTATTGGGTCGCCGCTCCAAAAGACATCGCATTGAGGATTGTCTTTTTCAGCAATCAACCGGTTCATTACCCCGGTGGATTTAGTTTCCTCCGTATCATATACGGCTTTTACCCTAATTCCTGTTTCCCGTTCAAAATCTTTCAGGACAGGTTCCGAGAAAACCTGGTCCACGGATGTGTATACCGTTACTTCCTCTGCCGAAGGTTTACATGCGGCAAATATGACCATAAGGCCAACCCATAGATATTTCATAGTTTTCATGTGTTTAAAATTTTGTCCATACCTTAAGGGTGTATCTTAATCATCCTACTGTGTGTCTGTTCATCTCAGGCATGGCCTGTTTTTATATTACAAATCTCCATATCAGTTTCCCTAAAATAGTGGTCCGTTCCAATTTCCATGTACCCCCGGAAGTATCATAAGCCTGGTTGACGATAAAAAAGAAATCGGCCCCGATAATGGGGATCCATTGCAGGCGAAAATTAAGCAACGCTTCTTTATCCTCGCTGTTCCATTGGGTAAACAATGCCCCGAACAAGTTGGGATTTACGGCATACTCGAAACGGCTCCCCACCAGACTGGTATCAAAATGGCCTTGCGGAAGGTTTATCCAGTTTTTTTCGTAGTTGGCCCCGATTTTAAAATAGCGGTTGGCCCTCCATGAAAGTTCGTATTGACTTTCAGTACTCTTCCCGGTCAAAAAATCACCCCAGTTTATTTTGGTATAAGTCGACCAGATGCGTCCTTCAAAAGTTGCTGCCTGGATCTCCATACGGTTGTACCAGTATTCGCCTTCGGGTATGGTGATGCCTTCTGCAATTTCAAAAGGCTCTCTAAGGCCTTCTGCTCTTCTTTGCAGGTTAAATTCAAAAAACTCCCCGCTGCGGGTTTCAAATCCCAGGGGCCTGACCTCATAAGAGAAACTTTGTAAATCCTTGGTATCGTCAAAGATATAATAGTTGATATCCAGCCCTTTAAAGCTGAACTGGCGTATCCATTTCAGAAAGCTTTTGGGCCTGGGTTTCCACTCCAGTTCTGTATAAAACTCCTGAAAGTTGTCCCTGCGCAGGAACCCCACTTCCGGATTGAAAGCAGCGGCACTTCGCTGCCAGGCCATATCGAACTCCACCTTGTCGTTGGGATAACTCAAGTAGATGCGGTGTGCATTGGCTTTGCTGTCGAAGTCGTCCGAATCGTAATTCTGAGTAAAGGCAGCTCCCACATTTAGGTTTTTGTCTCCGAAAAGCCGGGAGGTGCTATACAACCCGTAAGCCCCGGTAGTACTGTGCAACTGGCCGTTCTCATATTTGTTGGCCGAAAGGATGCCTACGGAAGACTGTTCCAATACATCCTGCCGCCAGCTCAGTACGGAATAATTGGTCGATGGAATGCTATCGCGCCTTGCGGTTTGGATGGACATCATCCCTAAAGTTGCATTTTTGACCTTGCCCAACAGCCTTGCCCCGGCAATAATGGGTACTGTGGAACGGTCTTCTGCTAATCCTATCCTCCGGCTGTAAAAGGGGATGATCTGATCTCCCATGCCCATATCAAAAAAATCCTGCCCTTCCAGAAAAAATTCCCTGCGTTCTGAAAAAAACAGGGGGAAACGTGTCAGGTTGATCTGTTGCTGGTCGGCCTCTATTTGGGCGAAATCCATATTAAAGGACAGGTTCATACGCAGGGTCGGTGTGATAAGATAGTTGATATCACCGCCAATATCCCATTGCCCCTCTTTTTGGCCCGGGGTAAACTCTCCCCCGCCTATGGTATAGGGTTTTACTTCGATAAAATCCTTACTGCTGATTCTGTCCAGGCCTGCAAGTGTTCCAGCCCGGTTCAGCAGTTCCAGTTCCGAATCGCGGGACCAGCCTTGCCAGAGCAGTTGTTCCCGTTTCCTGCGGATGTTGCGTTCAAAATTGATGCCCCACAGCTGTTTATCTATATCGGTCCGGAATTTTAAGGTAGAAAAAGGGATTTCTATTTCGGCAAACCAGCCTTTGTCGGTAATTGTGGTCCTGGCATCCCACACCCCGTTCCAGAATTCATTTTCGGATTCCCCGTTATTGATCACCTGTACATCGGCCCTGGCACCATTGGGGTTGATCACAAAAAGAAATCCGTTACGGTCGTCGTTGTAGGTATCTATGATCACTTCAAAATTGTCTTCCAGATCAAAGTCAAAGTCGCGCTTCATTTCCCGGGCGACCAGTTTATCCGGGGCACTGTCGTATCCCCAAAAACCAATATAGAGGGTTTTAGCGGTGTAAACGATGGCTACTTCCGTTCGTTCCGTAGGAGGTTCCCCGACATTCAACTCCCGCTGGGTGAAATTACGGATAGGCACCGCCTGCTGCCAGGCCCGTTCCTCCAGCTTTCCATCCAGGTGTATGGTATCTTGTGTATAATACGCGTAAATGGTGTCCGGTTGGCTGGTCTGGGCTGTTGCATTAGATGCGATGATCAAAGTGTTTATGCTAAACAGCAGCCTTTTCATCAGTGCTTTTATGCTAAAATTAAGGAAGGATTCTGTAGAAATTTTGGAATGGGCGGACTCTTTGCTATCCCTTAAATACAAAGTGATAAAATATCCCCAAAACAATACAGGTCAAAATGGTTTTTAGCATATCCCACTTTAAGATAAAATACACAAAAGAAGCTATAAGGGCTATGAGCAGGGAAGCTATGTCAAGGGTACTCCATTCCGGGATCAGCCACCTTACCCCTAAAGACCGGCTTTCATGGACCTGGCCAAAAAGCGTATGTATGGTAAACCATACCCCAAGATTTAATACCACGCCAACCACCGCAGCGGTAATTCCGGATAGTGCTGTGGTCAGGTTTTTATTTCCCCGGAGATACTCTATGTAGGGTGCCCCACTGAAGATGAACAAAAAGCAGGGAATAAAAGTAGTCCAGGTCACCAGCAGGGAAGCTAAAACCCCGGCAATAAGAGGGTCCATAGTACCGGAAAAACGGTAGGCCCCCATAAACCCGACAAATTGTACGACCTGGATCAACGGGCCCGGGGTGGTTTCTGCCATGCCCAACCCGTCCAGCATTTCCCCGCTTTGCAACCAGCCGTAATCCTCCATTGCTTTCTGGGCTATATAAGCCAACACTGCATAGGCACCACCAAAGGTAACCACGGCCGTTTTGCTGAAAAACAGGCCTTCCGAAAAGAAAATATTATCCATTCCGATCCACAGGGCGATCAGTACCAGCGGCAGTGCCCATAAACTTAAAAAGAGGAATACGGTTTTCAGGGTCTTTACCAGGGACGGCTTTACCGACTGGATGTGGCTGTCTATGACGTAGGCACTTTCTTCATCACTTTTTTCTCCATGTCCCTTGATCACATGAAATTTTTCTTCCCAAAGTTTCCCGCCTATAAAACCTGTTAAACCGGCTGCCACAACAATATAGGGAAAATCTACCTGGAAGAAAAAAATGGCGATAAAGGCCAGTACTGCCATGATCAACATGACCTCATTCTTTAGCGCTCTTTTCCCTATTTTGATGACCGCACCGATAACAATGGCCAAAACAGCGGGTTTTATACCAAAAAATATGGCCTCTACAATTCCCATATCCCGGTATGCCGCATAGAGGATACTAAGTATTAATATGGATATAAAACCAGGTAGTACAAACAATATTCCCGCAACCAATCCTCCTTTGGTCCTGTGGAGCAACCAGCCGATATAGGTGGCCAGTTGCTGTGCTTCCGGCCCCGGTAATAACATGCAGTAATTGAGGGCATGCAGAAAACGGTTTTCACTGATCCATTTTTTTTCCTGGACCAATATTTTATGGATCACGGCAATCTGGCCGGCAGGTCCGCCAAAGCTATATATCGCTACCCGGATCCATACCCGGAGGGCTTCTTTAAAAGGAACCTGTTTATCGATCATATATTATGTATATACTGGTAGTGACACAAGCGTGGCCATATGGTTTAATTCTATATCTCGACAAAAAGTTATCCGTGCAGTTTTTTGGCGGTTACAAACCGTTCTGCCACGTTGTCCCAGTCGATAATCTCCAATAAGGTATCTACAAAATCTGCTCTTTTATTTTTATATTTCAGATAATAGGCATGTTCCCAAACGTCTATGACCAAAAGCGGAATAACTCCCCATTGGGTGAGTTTTTGATGGTTTTCGCATTGCAGTAAAGTCAACGATCGGGAATAGGGCTGATATCCCAATATCCCCCAACCACTGCCTTCTACAGTTTTTGAAATTTTGGCAATATAGGCCTTGAGGCGGTCAAACGACCCGAAATCCTTATCTATTTGTTGAAGTAGTTCCGCCTTGGGTTCTGTTTTCTTATTAGTCAGGTTCGTCCAGAAAATGGTGTGCAGGACGTGGCTGGAAAAATGGTACGCCAATTTTCTCGTCCATAGGTCCGACATGTCCATATCCCCGGTCTGTAGATTTTTTTTAATGTTTTCCAGATCCTTATTGGCCCCTTTTACCGCTCCACCGTGGTGGAATTCAAAATGGAGATGCAGTGTTTCCTCATCCATATAAGGCTCAAGGAAATTTTTGTTATAGGGAAGGGACTGTTGAATGAAGTTACCTTCGTTGTCCACCAGTTTGTCGATGCCGTTTCCGGTAACGTTCTGTGAAAAAACACTATTGACGGGCAGGATGGTCGCTCCGCCTATGATGGCACTGTTTTTCAGAAATTCTTTTCGATTCATTTTATTACTGTTTTTATGGTTAAGCCTTCTTTGAGTTCTTCGTTGGGGTTCACGAGTAAAAGGTCGCCGGGTTTGATCTCTCCGAAAACTTCGGTGTGTGACGCATCCTTAATTCCGGAGGTCACATCAACCCATTGTATTTTGCCTCCAAGCACTTTTGCAACGGCTTTACGTTTTAAGGTAGTCAGGACCGCGCTATTGGGAATAAAGATACCGCTTTCTTTTCTACTCAACTGAATATGGGTTTCTGCAAAAAGCCCGGCTTGTAGTTCTCCGTTTTCATTGTCTACCAAAAATTCCCATAATTCTGTCCTTGTTTCAGGTGTGATGCTATGTGCTCTTTTGTAGAACATGCCGTGAAAGGTTTTCCCGGGATGGGATTCAACGGTGAATGTAATACTGTCGTTGTCCGTACTTCCTGTAGAGGCTTCCGGTAAGGGGACTTTCAGCCGGAGCCTGGTATTGTTTTCTATGACGAATACCACCTTGTCAGCGTTATCCCCTACAAAATCCCCCACATCTACATTGCGGACGGAGACCATTCCGGAAAACGGAGCAGTAATGGTGAGATAACCCAATAAATCTCTTTTTGCCGAGACCCTAGCGTTTTGGGCCTGCATACGGCCGCTGTCGGCATCCATTTTATTTTTGGCACGTACCAGGTCTGAGGCGGCAACGGTACCTGGTGTTTCTGCGGCATGCTTTAACCTTTCATATTGGTCTTTGCCCGTAGTGTAATCCGCTCTGGCGGAAGCAGCTTCGCTTACTGCTTCAGTATACTCAGATTGCATTTCTGGGGCTTCTATACGCATCAATACCTGTCCCTTTTCAACTTTATCCCCAATATCGACCCGTACTTCTTTTACATAACCTTTCACTTTGGCAAAAATATTTGCTCTTTCAAAAGGGTGTAGTTCACCGGGCAGTTTCAGCGTTTGTTGAATCGGTTGACTTTGCACTTCTATGACTTCCATGGCCCTGGGGGCATCTTCTGCGGTATTTGATACAGTCCCGGTACTTTTATTAATGCATGACACCGTAGTGAAAGCCAGGATAGCGATATAAAAAAGGTTAGATTTCATTTTTCGGTTATTTTAATTGCTCTTAATATGATTTTCATCGTCCGGATCAAGCGAGACGCTTTTATATGGCCTTTTGCCCGTCAATACCCAATAGATGGAGGGCAATACCAGGATGGTGGCGAATACGGAAAACAACAGTCCGCCAATGACTGCGATCCCCAAAGGGGCCGTTTGTTCCCCGCCTTCTCCCATACCCAGGGCCATGGGGGTCATTCCTGCTATCATGGCCAAACTGGTCATGATGATCGGGCGGATACGATCCTTGATCCCGAGGATATGCACTTGTATTTCAGGGTTGTTTTCTTTGCGGTACTGTTCTGCAATGGTTACGAACAGAATGGCGTTGGCAACGGCCACCCCAATGGCCATGATACTCCCCATAAAGGATTGAATATTTAAGGTGTTTCCGCTCAACCAAAGTAAAAGGAATGAACCGACAACTACGGCGGGAACAGTTGAAAGTACGGCCAAGGACAGCCTGAAGGACTGGAAACTGGCAGCGAGCAACAGGAAGATCACTATTACGGCCAAAAGCAGTCCTGTGCTTAATTCGTCAAATGTTTGTATAAGCGTTTCCGCCAACCCGCGGTATTTTATGCTCATCCCGGCAGGCGGGTCACCCAATGAGGTCACTTGTTTCTTTACTTGCTTGATAGCTGTGCCCAGGTCCATAGCATGGATATTCCCTGTAACAGTGATAAAACGCTGCTGGTTAAGGCGATCGTATTCCCCTATCATCGTGGAAGCTTCCCATTTGCTTACATCCCTGACATATACGGTGTTGCCGTTGTCGGATTTTAACGGTATCCCGGCTATATCTCCCGGATCATTGACCTGGTATTGGGGAAATTCTACCTGGACCTGGTAGGCGTGTCCGGAACCTGCATCCAGCCAGTAATTCGGCTGTGTAAAACGGCTGGACGATGTGGAGGCCGTCACCGAACGGCTGATATCTTCAACGGTCAGCCCCAATTGCCCTGCTCTTACACGATCGTACTTCAGGTCAATGGATGGGTAATTCAATGGGATACCAAACTGCACATCCCGCACGAAGGACAGTTCATCCACTTTATCTTTGACCTGTTGGGCAAACTGTTTTGATTCTTCCAGGTTTTTGCCCTGTATGGCGATTTCAATGGAGGTATTTGCACCCTGGCTCATCACCTGGTCCACCAGGTCGGCCGGTTCAAACGAAAGGCTCATTCGGGGAATTCTTTCACGAACTTTCTCCCTGAGGGTTTCCTGGAGCTCATCCAGGTCAGTTTTTGTGTCCTTCAATTTGATCTTGACCACACCTTCATGCGGTCCGCCTGTCCAGAGAAAAATAGTATTGACCGGGTAGCTTGGGGGCTGGATACCTACGAAAGCAGAAGTGATCTCGATATTTTCCTTTCCCGCGACCTCTTCGACAATACTTAAAAACTCCTTGGTCTTTTCTTCCGTAGTTTCGACCCGCGTTCCATCGGGCATCCGTACGCGTACCTGCAACTGTCCTGAATCGATCTTGGGGAATATTTCGGTCCCGATCATGGAGAACAGCAGCAACAATATACCGGCCAGGCCAACGATATAAGCGGGAATAACAATCCTGCGCCATTCAAAAATACGTTTTGTATATCCCAGCAATTTGTCTTTGAACCGACTGAATCTTCCATGTGCATCCTGATGATTTAAGGGCTCGTCTTTCAACCACCAGTTGGCCAGTACGGGCACCAGGGTCTGCGACAAGATAAAGGAAGCGATCATGGAAAAACCTACGGCAAGGGTTAAGGGCAAAAACATGGCCCTTGGGGTACCGGACATAAAGAAGGACGGGACAAAAACAGCCAGAATGCTGACAAGGATAAGCAGTTTTGGAAGCGCAATTTCCTTACAGGCCTCCAGTATGGCCCGGGATTTGGGTTTTCCCGTTTCCAGATGCCGGTGTATGTTCTCTATCGTTACAGTGGATTCGTCCACCAAAATACCGATCGCAAGGGCCAGGCCGCCCAAAGTCATGATATTTAATGTCTGGCCGGAGAGGTACAGGCATACGATTGCCGATAAAATGGCCAATGGGATGGTTACGATCACGATCAGGGCACTTCTCTTGTCCGAGAGAAAAAGCAATACCATAATCCCGGTCAGCAAAGCTCCCAAAAAACCTTCAAACGAGAGGTTTTTAAGGGAATTGATCACATAGCCCGATTGATCAAACTCATAACTTACTTTAATATCGTCCGGAACTGCTGCCTGCATTTCGGGGAGCGCAGCTTTGATACGCTTCACCACATCCCACGTGGATGCGCTGGAGCGTTTGGTTACCGGAATATATACCGAACGCTTGCCATTTATCAGGGCGTAGCCGGTGGCCACGTCCGCACCGTCCTGTACTTCTGCGACATCACGCACATACACAGCTGCTCCGGAACCCAAAGTAAGCGGAATGTTCTCTAATTCTTTGATGTCGCTTACAACCGTATTCTGATTGGCAATGAGGAGTTGGTCCTGAGTACGGATATTCCCCGAAGGAGCAATGGTATTTCCCTTGGCCAAAGCAGTGACCAGTTCGTCCGGGCTGATGTTGTAACTGCGAAGTTTTTCCGGATTGGCTTTGATAAGTACCGTACGTTGGTTCCCTCCAAACGGAGGCGGTGCAGACACCCCGGGTATAGACGCAAATTTGGGCCGTACTTTAAAAAGAGCCAGATCCTGAATTTCGGCATTGGACCGGGTTTCACTGCTGAAAACCAGCTGCCCCACAGGGGCACCTCCGCCATCAAAACGGGTAATAAAGGGAGTTACCGTGCCCGGCGGCATAAAGGCACGGGACCGGTTTACCTGGGCTACCGTTTCTGCCAGTGCCTGTGACATATCCGTTCCCTCATGAAAGGTAAGCTTCATCAACGAAACCCCCTGAATAGTCTTACTTTCCACCTCCTTGATACCGTTGATATAAAGGAAATGATATTCGTAATAGGAGGTCATAAACCCCTCGATCTGGTCGGGTGCCAGTCCGCCATAGGTCTGTGCCACATAAATGGTGGGAGTTCCCAGTCTGGGGAAAATGTCCACTGCCATGTTCCGAATGGCCAAAACCGAAAAGAAAACGACGGCCAAAAGGGCTACAACAACGGTAATGGGTTTGCGTAAAGCGCTTATAATGAGTCGTATCATTTGTTCAATTCATTTAAAAATATTTCCAGATTACCATATACCGCAGCTTTGTAAAGCAAAGCCTTCCATACTTCCCAAAAGGTCTTTCGATAATTGATCTCTGTGGCGACCAATTCGTGCTGCGCTTCGGCCAGCTCCGTAAAATTGACCAGTCCTGATGCGTATTGTGTTTTTAATGCGGTGTAAGAAAACTGTGCATTCTTATATTGGGCAGGTAATTCCCCGGCCACGAGGATGGCCGTTTGTAATGTGGAATCTGCGGTATTCTGTTGTTGCTTTAATTCTAAACGGGTTTCTTTGAATTCTTCCTCCAGGGCATCCGACCGGTACTTTAATACTTTACTTTCCGAATGGTAGCGAAACTGCTGTGCAATTGGGATGGAAAGTTGAAGGCCGACGCCGTAGTTATACCGGTTGATGTCAAAACCCCTGGCGGCATCTTCAACAAACAAGTTGCCATTTGCATCGGTTTCTACCCCGGATCCCCTGCCATATGCCGTGCCCCATAAACTTAAGGAAGGCATTCCTCTTTTTTGCGAGGTTTTGTATTGATACTGTGCCGTCTGCCATTCAGATTGTGCCAGCCGTGCCTTCGGATGGTCGAATACCGGGGTATCCGTATCAAAACCGGGAAGATCCTTGAAGAAAGTTTCATCCGACAGGTCTTCCGGTAATTCGGATGCGATATATAATTGCAGCCGATCCTTTAATTCAAACAATCGCTTTTTTTGATTTAGCATCCGGATCTTTGCATTGGAGAAGGCCGATTGAAAACGGGCGGTATCCACCCCCGCAATTAAACCGCTTTGGGCCAGCCGGACAGATTGCCCGTAGTTTGTTTTGGACCGTTCAAGGTTACTCTGCAGGCTCTTTAACACCTCATTGGCCAGGAGAAAGTCCAGATACGTATCGGTGAGTCTGATCTGATGTCTAAAGGTAGTAAGATCAAGCTCACCTGTTTTTTCCTGTACCTGGCTTTCCGCGGCTTTTATGGCATTGGCCCTGCGCCCAAAAGTGAAGGCTTCCCATTTGAGCAATAAACTGGCTGCGCTGCCATATACCATTTCGCTACTGTTATCCATCGAAGGAGGTCCGCTTACGGGCAATACATATTCGGGATAGAACATTCCTGTCAGATTGTTGTATGTGGAATAATTGGCCTGGTATGATGCGGTAATATCCGGAATGAGTGTTTGTTTGGCAGCACTTGCATTACTTTGGGCTGCCTGTGCCCGGAGCTCAGCTGCCCGGATGGAAGGATAATTATCCAGGGCTATTTCCAACAGTTTGTTTAGCGGAATGCTTTCCTGGGCAAAACTCCCGGTCCCGGATAACAGGAGGGCCCAAAACAATCCCTTGAAATTGGTCGACATTCTATTTTGTTTTTGTAGAAACAAATGTACAGGCCAATTCTGTAGAAAGTTGGGAAGAAAGAATCACAGGGTATACGGATTTGAAAGTTTTAGGTTTTTGGCCTCTAAGTGGCATTATTCAAAAAGCACCGTAAAAATATGAAATCCCTCTCCTTGGTGATAGTTGACATCCCAACTGCTTACCTCTGCTATTTTGTGGACAATGGCCAATCCCAGTCCCCAAGTGTCCGGGTTGCCGGATTGTTTATAAAAACGGTGAAACAGTTTTTCTTTGTCCAAGGCTTTTTGATAGCCCGTGTTAGCGATGGAAAGTCTGTTTTTCATTATGGAAATAATGACCTTCCCCTCCTTGATGTTGTGCAGGAAGGCATTTTTAAGCAGGTTCTGCAGCAGTATTTCGGTAAGCATGGTGTTTCCCTGAACGATCAGTTCGTCCTCTTTTTTTATGACGATTTCAATATGCTGTGCAACTTTCTGTTCTTCATAATAGGCTAGGGACCAGTTTACTATCTTATTTATATGAATTTCTTCGGTAAGGAGAAATTGTCGGTTTTCGATCCTGGACAAAAGCAACAGGGTCTTATTTAACTTTTTTAACCGTTGTGTCGATCCGATGATACTTTCTATGATGGACGCTTGCCCCAATGTAAGTTCTTCCTGGCTGATCAGGGCTTCCAAACGCGATTGGATAACGGACAGCGGGGTTTGCATTTCATGGGAAGCATTTTCAATAAACTGCTTTTGACTGTCAAATACTTCCTTGTTCTTTTGCATCAGTTCTGTGATCGCATCCCGAAGTGTCCGGAATTCATCGATCCGGGAATGGGATAATACCGGGACTTGTTTATCCAGGCGATAATGTCGCAACTTCTCCAGCATTTCATAGAAAGGGTTCCATATTTTTCTGGATATAACACGCTGCGACAGGTAGTAACACAAGGTCATTCCCAGGAACAGCCCTCCCAGGGCAATGGCAATGGCACCAACAATTTCTGTCACTTCCAGGTGGGGCTTTACAATCTCCAGTCGGTAATAGTTCCCGTGCAATTCCACAGGGGTGGTGAGTTTCCGATATTCGTCCAGTTCATCGTCCACTGGTTCGTAGACCAGGGTATCGGCATAGATCTCCCTTCCTTTTTGAAAGGCTTCCTCGTCTATAAGATAAAAAGTAAAATCGTCCAATGGATTATCTTCCGTAAACGGCGCCCGGGGGTTTTCTTTGAGATAGGCCAGAAGGTTCATTTTCCGGTTATACAATACCTCGTCAACATTTTGCAGGACATTCCAACTCAATACCAAATAGAACAATATGGAAAACCCTCCAAAGAGCACCAGGAAAAAGAATAATTGAATACGGGAAGTATAGGTAAGCAGCTTCATATGACTTTAATTTGGTACCCTACCCCATAGATGTTATGGATCACCACCTGTGCCCCTGCCTTTTTCAGCTTCTGTTTCAGGTTCCGGATCTGGGAGAACAAAAAATCAAAACTCTGGGCCTCGTCCACATAATCGCCCCAGATATATTCGGCCAGGGCTACTTTGGTGATGACCCGTTTGTAATTGCTGACCAGGTGGGCAAGAATGGCATATTCTTTTTTGGTCAGGGAGATAGGGCTTTTATCGTTATTTATACTTACCAGATATTGATCTGGGTCTATGATCAGGTTGGCGAATCGGACCAGCTTATTGGTTTTAAATTGTTTTCTCCGGATAATGGCTTTGATCCGGGCATTGAGTTCGGAGAAATAAAATGGTTTGGTCAAATAATCATCAGCTCCCAGTTCCAGACCTTTTAGTTTATCATCCAACGAGTTCCGGGCGGATAGGATGATAACCCCATCGGTCTTGTCTTCTTTGTGAAGGATTTTCAGCAGGTCGAACCCATTGCCATCCGGCAGGTTGATGTCCAGAATGATACAGTCATAATCGTAGAGTGCGATACGCTCAAGGGCAGATTGGAATTCTGCCGCAGTATCGTACATGAAATCTTCTTTGGAAGCAAATTCTTCCAGACTTCTTAACAATTGGGGTTCATCTTCTACAATAAGTAACTTCATAACACATACAAAGTACGTAATTAATTTTGTAGAAATACTGGCAGGACTTTAGAGATTGTTATTACGTTCCTTTTTGCTCCCGTTCTGTTTAACCCAATGTGGAAAACCTGTAATGGAACACTACACTTCTCAATAAATTATCAGGACACAAAAAGGAGTGGGTCAGGTCTGCTTTAGCCTTACTTCCAATAGAATAAGTAGTACGTAGAATGTATTCAATACAATATTTCCGAAAGTTAAGCTCGCAAAATGTTTCTCGGACAAGGGACGGCATAAAGCCGCTCCTACCTCGCTATTTATTCCGTTTCCTTGCCACTCCAAAATTTTGTCTTCCGCTTGGGTCCATGCTCAAATATTGTTTAACTAAAATCCAAGTATCATGGAAACACAAACAAAACAAAAGCAAACCGGGAAAACTGCGGTAAGGAAGAAAACAAATCCCAACAGTTCCAAAACAGCTGTGAGCAAGAAAGACACTGTCCTACAGATCCTGAACCTGGATATGGCTTCGGTCATTCCCGACCCCTCGCAACCCAGAAAGACCTTTGACGGGGACAGCCTCCAACTGCTTTCCCAAAGTATTAAGGAACATGGGGTACTACAGCCCATCACCGTCCGTAAATCCGGAAGGGATCATATCATCGTGATGGGGGAGCGTCGGTACCGTGCCAGTAAGCTGGCGGGACAAAAGACCATTCCGGCCATCGTCAGGGAATATGCCGACAACGATGTCCTTGAGGTGCAGATCATCGAAAACCTGCAACGCAGGGACGTGGAACCCACTGAAGAGGCCGAGGCCATTGCCTTTCTAATGGATAAGTACAACCCGGCGGAGATTGCAAAACGGTTGGGACGTACCGAAAACTTCGTAAGGCAACGGCTTAAACTGGCAGGGTTGATAGAAGGCTTCAAACACTATGTGAGAAGTGGGGAGATGACCATTTCCCTAGGGGTGGCCGTGGCCCTGTTCGAGGCAGGGGAACAACAGATGATGTTGGAGAGCTTGGACGGGGAGTTCCATGCCAATAGGCTCAAACGGATAGTCGATAACCGGACCTTTGACCTAGCCAACGCCCCTTTTGACCTAACGGATAAAAAACTGCTCCCCAAGGCAGGGGGCTGCACCCTATGTCCGTTCAATGCGGCCAATCAGGGCAACCTGTTCGGGGACGGAAAGATGGTCTGTACCCGAACGGCCTGTTTTGAGAGCAAGAAACAGAAGACCCTGTTGAACCTTATAAAAAGGGCCAAAACGGAACAATTACTGTTGGTTCCCAAGATAAGCCGCTATTGGAAAGATGAGGAACACAACCAGCTGGTGGCTGCCCAGATGGAAAAGCAGGGCCTTACCGTCCACCTTACCGATGCGTTGGAGATCATCGAAGAACCCATTGAACCGACCTTGGACACCATCAAGGAAGAATACCGGCATTACGATTACAGTGATGAAGAGCTACAGGAAGAACTGGACGAAGCCTTGGAGGCTTATATGGAGGAAAGGGAGAGATACGATACCGCCCTTGAACATGGATTTGTAAAGGGCATCCTCCTCCATACCGATACCTATAAGAGCAAGGAGGTTTTCGTGAAGGTTAAGGAAAAGCAGGAAGATATCGAAGATGTACGTTCCGCTCCATTGGAACAACGCAAGATGTCGGAATGCACCCCAGAGGAACAGATTATCAAGATTAATACCCGTGAGGCCCGTAAGAAACAGATCGAGAACAACCGACAGTTCAAGGAAGTGGCTGAAATGGTTCGTATGACGGATTATATCAACATTGATAAGCCCCTGTCCGTTGATGAAATGGTCGCTTTTTCCATCTCCCTGTACGAGAACAATGTCGGCTATTCTGATCAACGGGAGCATTTTCAGGAATTTTTCGGGGACACGACCAATACGACCCGTGAAGAGATTGTCGCCAGATTCAGGAAGGAATTCAAGGAGGAAACCCTCAACAGGCTCATCCGGTTCCTATTGACCAGACAGGTCCACTTTGGGGAGAGCAACCATATGAACAATCTGACCAATAGCTCCTTTTACACGGCCATACAGGAATACCATAAGTCCAATATCGATACGATAGAAGCAGGGTATGCCAAGACACGCAGCAAACGTGAAAAAAGGCTAAAGGAACGGGTGGAAGCACTGCAGCAACAGGACAAGGCCATGGCAGGATAACCATCCATAAATCAAGTATCGGAAGGGTTCGGATTTTTGAACCCTCCCTTTTTTTTGTCTTTCAATAGGGTCAACAGACAAAAGAAACTTCATGACAATCGACCTTTTGGACGATGTCTGGATAGGTTGAGATCACTGTACATTTTTAAAACCCTTTTTGAACTGGGAGAACTGATGGAATCGTTTAATTCCCACCAATATTTCCTCAAGGTAAACCCGCAAAATGTTTCTCGGACAAGGGACGGCATAAAGCCGCTCATACCTCGCTATTTATATCCGTTTCCTTGCCGCTCCAAAATTTTGTCTTCCGTTTGGCAAATCCCTGAAAATATTGTTGAACCATAAAACAGTTATCATGGAACATCCAAACATGCACCAACTTGATTTTGGCTTTGAGGTGGAGCCAACCACCGAACCCAAATCCAAACCCAAATCCTTTAAAATGGCCCAGTCCGATTTTGTCTTCGACTTCATGGACTGCCTGAGCAGTCCCATCATCGTCTTTCCGTCCGCTTGGCAGGATGCCGTACCGCAACTGCTCCTGAAGAACATAACCCTGGCCCGCCTGCTGACACAGATGCAGGGTGAGCGGATGGCCTCCCTGACAGAAGTAGTGGCCTATATGATGCCCAGGACCTTTGAGTCCCCTATGCCGGGTGAATGGGTCAATATCTATACTTGGTGCGGGCTTCATTACGCCAAGACCTTTAAGAATGCCGGACAGATGGAAGCCATGATGGAGATTGCCCCAGAGAACCTGTCCGATTATGAGCAGATCCTGTTGAAACGGCTTAGGGTATGGATTTACGACAAACGGCGCAAAGCCCTTAAGCAGAAACTTAAGGAAGGCAAACCTGCTATCAAGGAAAGTGCCAACCAAAAAAAGCTGCCCCTTTAAGGGATAGCTTTTCAACTTTTACAGATTTGGTCACGGCCTCTATTGGGTCAGGTCATCGACGGTTGCTCCGGGAGCATTTTTTTTGACCGATGCTATCCCGTTTTCCATGGCACTGAAAGAAGAGTACATCTCACTGGTCCCGATAACTTGACCGTTGGATGCCTTTAGGTTAAAGTAGGGGCTTCCTCCCTGGGATTCCAAGCGTTCGAATTTGCTGTCGTCCTGGGAATTGTTTCTCACGGATTCAATGCCATTGGTACAACCGGTCTTGGCCTTGTAGCCTTCGCTGGCAAGGATGTTCTGTCCGTTGGCGGCCTTCAGGCGGAACCTGAATTCACCGCCCCTGTCCTTGTAAATTTCGAATTTTTGCATAAGTATTGGTATTATGATTAATGCTAATAAGGTACCAAAAAAAATTTGATTTATACCAACCGGGCATGATTTATGGATTTCCTGGGTGACGGGCTTATTAAAAAGATGGATGGGCGAATAAAAAGTAATTTACCATCTATGCCATTGCCTATATAATATTGCCGAACAACTCCGATTTATGGCATTTAGATTTATTTGGGCGTGTCACCGCCCGCATTCTGCCCACGCACAATAGCCTCCGCAAAAATGCAAGCGGGTCGGGTCATCCGCTATATCTTTTGTGGTCAAAAAAGACCACAAAAGGATGCCGCTGCTACCCCTCACGCTCTATATACCGTTCAGAAATTGATAGTTTAATAGTACCCTCAGCCCATTCCCCCGCATTCCGTCAAGCCTGTCCCCTCCAATAGAGTAATCCGATTTATAGACCATTCAGCACATTGCCACTACATTTCGCGAAAAGCTACATTTCGGGCAAAGAGCTTCTCTAAAAAGGTCTTGGACACAATCCCCGGTTTTTGCTTTCCACTTCGCTAACCCTTCCCGCTGCTCTGGGAAGGATAGCCTGTCCTGAGCGTAGCCGAAGGGCTCAGTTCCCAAGCCAAAATCGAGAATTAAGTCCGCTTTAAACCCTACTCCAAAAGATTATTCCGTTTTATAAACCGTTCAGCACATTGCCGCTACATTTCGCAAAAAGCTACATTTCGGGCAAAGAGCTTCTCTAAAAAGTCTTGGACACAATCCTCGGTTTTTGCTTTCCACTTCGCTAACCCTTCCCGCTGCTCTGGGAAGGATAGCCTGTCCTGAGCGTAGCCGAAGGGCTCAGTTCCCTAGCTAAAACCGTGAATTAAGTCCGCTTGTAATCGGAAGGTCAAAGCTTTCGTTTTTTTAACAGAATTAACGGCAAATCCTTCTTGGGTCTTTGCTCGATAATTCTTAAAAACAGAACCTTTGCCCCATACATTTTAAGGGGTTTATAATGGATGGAGCCTTTGTTGTTTTTCGGGGCATCGAAAAACAGGCAGGACATAACCAATTCTAATATAACCCCATTTCCTTTTCTCGCTTAACTGCCGGTACGCTCGAACGCAAATGCGCTTAAAAGAATTGCTAATGCCCTTATGGAACTTGTCAAGACTATACAAGTTTCAGGTAAAAATAAGGTTTCTACTTCCTTGAAAATCCAAGGATTTTGCTACGTCGCAGACACTCCTGATTTGTTCCCCAAAAGTCTTGACAAAACCCACTCCATCCATTGTGCTCTGCACGAAAGAAATCATACAAACACCCCTTAAAATTTAATTGCATTCCCATGAAAATGGGAACCTTAAACCAATAGGGGAATTATTAATCTTTTAAACCTTTTTATTATGAGTACAATTAAAAATCACGTACAGTTAATTGGAAATGTTGGACAGGAACCAACAATTACGAACCTTGAAAGTGGCAAGAAAGTAGCCCGATTCTCATTGGCTACCAATGAAAACTACAAAAACAGCAAGGGCGAGAAACAGACGGACACCAATTGGCACACCGTTGTCGCTTGGGGCAAGACTGCCGACATCATCGAAAAGTATGCAGAAAAGGGCAAGGAAATCGCTGTGGTCGGAAAATTAAAGACGCGAACCTATACCACCAATGATGGCGACCAACGCTATGTAACCGAAGTGGTAGCCGATGAAATCCTGCTATTGGGTAGTAAGTAAAAAGGAAAGAGGGCACTAATACCAGTTTTCAATTAGTTTGTGCCCTCTTCTTTTCATCATTAATTCTAAAAAAGAGATAACAATGAAAGCACAAGTTAACGAAATAAAAGAAGGATTGCAATATTTTCACGGTTCTGAAATGTTCTATCAAATCCCATTGATACGCACCCGCTTTACGAGCGGGTTGAAATATTTAGCCAATGTAGCGGAATGTTTTTGGCTAATAACCGATGTTTCCGTAATCGCCAAAAGTCTGTTGAACCGAAGCCGCTTTATCACAATAGATTTTAAAAGGCTATCGGAAGAAGAAAAGGATAATGCAGGCTATGAAGCTGAAATAATTTATAGCGATGGAAACGGCAATGTACTTGAAAAGCATAGATATAATGTTACCGATTTTCCTTTGGATGAACTGCGGTTGTACTTTGTGAATGATACGTTGATGTTGCCAAATGAATATTGAGATAAAAAATATTGAATTTGAAAAATGGTTGGAAGATGGGCAAGACCTCGGGGATTATCCCGATGGTTTTGACCCAGACCTATACGACCTGTAAGCAACCCAAAATTTAAAATGATGGTCTATCTTAATTATAACAACCTCGACACAGAGACCCAAGAGCGTTTGCTTTCCATGTCCAAAAAGGAAGTGGAAAAGCGCTTTGGGGAGCAACTTAGGAACTATGCCAGGGAACACTATGTAAATTACAAAACCCTGTTGGAAGAAGAAGCGATACGAAATCTATACAATTACAAGTATATTTTCAATATCTGAACACCAAATTGAACCAAACAAGCCCATTTATTATGATGGGCTTTTTCTATGTCCAATACGTTGAAAAATGTATCTTTAGAGGGTTGCACAGCAATATCTTTTGGTCATTGCCAATCCAGATTATCTGGTGATTTGACTTTCCTTAAATGACCAATCCATAAACAAGAAATGGGGCATCCAACATGGGTTGGGTGTCTGAAAATTTTGGTCTGCCTTTGGCAGACGAAATCGAAGAGCAAGAGGGTAACACGCAGAGCGGTGTTACGGATATCGATTTGACTGTAAAAAGCTTATAATCAGCTATTTAATAATAAGTAAATAATTGACAATCAAGGGCTTTTACAGTAAATGCGGCCAAATCGCCTATAAACAGGCAGTTTTTTACAGTAAATAATGGAAGATGCTTACCAAAAATATCGTTTTTCCGCTATCAGTATCAAAAAGGAAGTGGCGGCACGCTTTCGGGAATTTTCCCGTTTGGTGTCGGACTCCCATACCAGTACCTTGGAAACGGTCATGAACTTTTTTGAGTGGAACGATCTTTCCCCTAACGATGACCTTGGTATCAAGAACAACCGGACCAATAAACGCATCAATGCAGTCATTGCCATCCTGAAAAATATCGAGAAGCACCAGACTCTACCCACTAAAGCAATGCTGGATACCCTCTTTCAGGAAATGTCCCAAGAGGAAGGTCGCGAAGAAAAGGAAGAAAATGATTTTGATTTTGGAACGCCCGAACCTTTTTCCCGGGATACCGAACTGGAACACTACCGGAGCCGCTACGAAGAAATGCAAAAACAACTGGGCAATTATAAAAACTGCATGAAGGATCTGTTGGAGCAAATGACATATGTTAAGGGAACTTTTGGCAAGGGGCATTATAAACTGGATATGGACAAAAGCGAGTTTGAAAAACTAAAAAAAGAATTATAGAATGTATATCACCATCACCGCACAGAAGCTAGAGGGCAATTATGCCCAAAGTGCCGCCGATTTTGTGGACTATCTCGAAAAGGAAAACGAAGGAAAAACTACCCCCGAAATGGAACATTTCTTTGACCAGTTCGGAGATGAAATATCCGCGAAGGAAGTAATTGAGGAAATAGACGGAAACACGGCCAAACTCAAAAAGACCGAGCCCAAGTTTTATTCCATTACACTAAATCCAAGTGCGCGGGAACTGAAGGCCATACAGGACTCTCCCGAAGCTCTGAAGCAATATACCCGAGAAGCCATGAAAGAATATGCCAAGTCTTTCAATCGGGATATTGATGGCAGGCCTGTAAGGGTGGAGGATATTAAATACTATGCCAAGGTGGAACGGCAACGGACTTTTAAGGGCAACGATAAACAGATTATCGAAAACCAACCCTATGCTACCAAGATACTGCAACTCAAAAAGGAAATCCGAAGCATTGAGCGTGGGGAAGGTATGGGTGATATCAAAAAACTACAAAAGGACACCCAGCGATTGGAACGGGAAGCTCCACATCAACTGAATGGAAAACGTATCGTAAGGGACATGCCCAAACCGGGACCACAAAGCCATATCCATATCATCGTAAGCCGTAAGGATGCCTCCAACCGATACAGTCTTTCGCCTGGGAGCAAGTACAAGGCTTCTGAAGTGGAAATGAACGGCAAGACCGTCAAACGGGGTTTTGACAGGGACACCTTTGTCAAAAATGCAGAAAAGACCTTTGACAAGATGTTCGGGTACAAACGGAACTATGTAGAGACCTATGCCGCACGTAAAACCTTTTTAAAGGATCCCAAAATGTATTTTTCCATGATAACAAAGCTTCCGACCAACGAAAGGGCGGTTGCTTTTAAACTGCTTCAAAAATCAGGGGTCAATACGGCTTTGCTCAGCATTCCGACCAATAAGCTCCAGTTAACGATGAAGGCTATCAATGCTCTGAAAAAGGGGATTGGCAAGGCTATTGAATCAGGCTCCATAGGCATATGAACTGGCAAATTGAACATATCATTCTTTACATTATTGTCCCAACATTGTTCGTGGGCACGGTACTCTATGGATTGTTGTATGGTGAAAAGGGCGAACGAACCGATAAAAAATATAAGGTACGGTTCAAGTTAAGGAACGGTAGTTTCAAGGCGGACAATATAAGGCGGGGCGCTTCTGTCATTGGTTCGGCAGGCAGTGGCAAGACCGAAAGCGTAGTCTATAATTTTCTGCAACACTTCAGCAAGCACGGCTTTTGTGGGGTCATCCATGATTACAAGGATTTTGAACTTACCGAAATCGCCTACCACTTGTTTAAGGAGAGGAACGTTAAATTCTATACCATTGCCTTTGATGTGATACATTATCGGGTAAATCCAATTGCTCCAATGTATCTAGCCAATGAGGAAAGTGTCAATGAGGTGTCCAAGGTACTTATGGAAAACCTGTTGGAACAGAACCTATCACAAAATACAGGGAGCAACAAATTTTTTTCCGATGCTGTTGAGGGGCTTTTGAGCGGTATGATATGGAAAATGAAAACTACCTATCCTGAATATTGTACGCTTCCCCATATCATTGCCTTGTTCCAATCGGTAAGTACCAAAAAGCTCGTTGCCTTTCTGAATTCGGATTTGACCTCTAGGAGTATGGCCGGTGCTTTTATCAATGGCATCGAATCGGAAAAGCAAACAGCCGGGGTCAAAAGCACCCTGGCCAATGCGTTTAAAAAGATTAGTTCCCAAAAGTTGTTCTATGTCCTATCAAAGGATGAAGTCCCCTTGGATATCAATAACCCCGAACACCCTTCTGTGGTTTCCCTTGTCAACCATCCGAAATATGATTCCGCTTATTCCCCGGTGATTGCGATGGTGATGCACACGATTATCAAACAGATGAGTGTACGTGACAGGAAATCTTCGTTTTTGCTCATGGAAGAAGCACCGACCCTGAAATTGCCCAACATGCACCGTGCCCCTGCAACGCTAAGAAGCTATGATATATGTACCGTGTATGTGATGCAGGACAAGGTACAGAATGACCTGCTATATGGTGACAAGGCCAGTAAGGCCATACTGAGTAATTTGTCCTATCAGTTTTTTGGAAAGGTCAATGACCCCGATACCGCCAAATATTATGAGCTCTTTTTTGAGATCATCAAAAAGCCTACACATAGCATCAGTAAAAGCAGTGGGCTCAGTTTTGAGAGCCGTATTACAAAAGGGGAAAAGGAAGTATCGAAGCGGAGAGCAGATTTGTTCTTCAGATTACGGCAAGGGGAGTTTATCGCTTTTGCAGATGGGAAGGACAGAAAGGTTTGGTTTAAACGGCCAGTTGTTCCCAAGACATTGCCATCTCCAATGGATGTATCTCCCTCAGATCTGGAAGCCAATTACAGGAAAATCCACTCTGAGGCCCTATCAATGTTCAAATAGTAAAAAGATACTTTAAGATAAAGCAAAATTAGTAAAGCTTTGTAAATCATATTAGTGATAACAGACGACTTCAAAAAACCGAAAGAGCCATTTTTTGCCACTACACAAACTAATAATTCATATCTTTGTGTTTTTAATGCCATGGCAAGAATTTTTCACATAGTATTTTTGACAGCACTTGGTTTCTTTTTGACGCCTACTCTATCCTATGCGTGTGATTCAAAATCTGAAAAAATCGAAACTATTTGCAACAAACAGTCAGATTCCGAAATACAGAAAAAAGATTGTTGTAATGAAGAAAAAGGACAATGTGGGAAACACGAAAATCAGTGTGATGGGAAATGTGGAAATCCAACTTGTCAATGCCCATCTCATTGCCCTAACTTTTCAACACCATTTTTAGCTCAATTTTCATTAGGAAAAATGATATTGAGTAAACCCAATTTTTATTATCAAGATACTTATTACTCTTCTGGTTTTCTATCTATTTGGCAACCGCCAAAAATAGGCTAATCTCTTACTTTGACAGCCATAGGTCTGTCCTTCCGAAAGCATTCCTTGTTTTTGGAGTTAATTATTTTCAAGAACTTAAAAATTAAAAAAATGAACTCAATAAAAATATTGATGGCAATAATTCTATTGCTATCGTTCACAGCGTGTAACGCCCAAGTCAAAAACGCTAGAACTGAAAGCGTAAAAATTTACGGCAATTGCGCAATGTGCGAAAGCACTATCGAGAAAGCAGGAAATATAAAAAAAGTAGCCCAAGTTGATTGGAATAAAGATACCAAAATGGCTGCCCTAACTTTTGATCCAAGTAAAACCAGTCAAGATGAAATCTTGAAACGAATTGCATTGGCAGGTTATGACAGTGATCAATTCCTTGCGCCAGATGATGCCTATTCTAAACTTCCTGAATGTTGCCAATACGAAAGAAAAACTAAAGTTGTTGCAAAAATGGAAATGTCAAAAGACCAAGCTATGGAAGACCATTCTAAACATAATATGGATGTAACAGCTGACAAGCCAACGGGACCAGTACAAGAAGTAAGTCAATTGAAAGCTGTTTTTGACAACTATTTTACGTTGAAAGATGCTTTTGTAAAGTCTGACGGAACATTGGCTTCTACCGAAGCTAAAGAGTTACTAAATGCTCTTAATGCCGTGCAGATGAATAAACTTTCTAGTGAAGAGCATGTAGTTTGGATGAAAGTGATGAAAGATTTAAAGTTTGATACCGAGCATATCGAAGAAACCAAAGTTGTTGGGCATCAACGAGACCATTTCAATACCTTGTCTGACAATATGTATCAGCTTTTAAAAGTTTCCAAACAAGAAACACCTACTTTTTACCAACATTGCCCGATGGCGAACAATGGCAAAGGAGCCAATTGGTTGAGCAAGGAAAATGCTGTTAAGAACCCTTACTATGGTTCGCAAATGCTGACTTGTGGTAAAACAGTTGAAACAATTGATTAAATGAAACTATACATCAAAAATATGGTGTGTAGTCGCTGCAAAATGGTGGTGAAGTCTGAGTTGGAAAAACTCGGGCTTCAACTACTTGTGATAGATTTAGGCGAAGTGGAAACTGTAGAACCGATTACTGAACAACAAAAAAGCGTCGTTGCCGAACGCCTAAAAAACTTTGGTTTTGAGTTGATTGATGATAAGAAAATCCGGGTTATTGATAAAATCAAGACTTTGATTATTGACTTGGTGCACTATCACAACGCCCAAATCAGCACCAATCTTTCAGACTATTTGTCGAGCCAATTGGTACAGGATTATTCTTCATTGAGCAATTTGTTTTCAGAAGTAGAAGATTCAACTATTGAAAAATATTTTATCAATCAAAAGATTGAAAAAGTCAAAGAGTTTCTTCTATATGATGAATTGACGTTAAGTGAAATTGCATTTCAGATGAATTATAGCAGTGTCGCATATTTGAGCAATCAGTTCAAAAAGGTAACAGGTTTTTCGCCTTCGCATTACAAGCAACTAAAAGTAAAAAAACGAAGACAAATTGAAGACTTATAAATGTTACAACTCAAACCCAAAATACCACAACAATTGTATAATGATAGCTTCTGAACTTTGTGCCATAGTTTTTAACCTTTAAATTTTAAGATTATGGTACATACTTATCAAGTAACAGGAATGACCTGTTCAAGTTGCGAAGCAAAAGTAAAATCGTCTTTATTGATGGTAGAAAATGTGGTAAGCGTTGAAGTTTCAAAACAGGAACATTCAGCCACTATCACAATGGGCAAACACATTGGGTTGGACAAATTGCAAAAAGCCCTGCCGGAAAAATATCAGATTTCTGCCCTTCATCATAACGAAATGGCAGAAGAAAAAAAAGGTTGGTTAGAAACCTATAAGCCTATTATATTGATATTTTTTTATATCTCATTGGTAACACTATTAGTGCAGTTTGCCAATGAAAAGTTTGATGCAATGCAATGGATGCGACACTTTATGGCTGGTTTCTTTTTAGTGTTTTCGTTTTTTAAAATGCTCAATCTAAAAGGATTTGCTGAAAGTTATGTAATGTATGATGTAATAGCAAAACGATTACCCATTTGGGCTTATGTTTATGTGTTTACCGAACTGGTTTTAGGTATTGCTTTTTTAGTAAATTTTAATCCGCTCATTACCAATGGCGTGACTTTTTTAGTAATGGCTATCAGTATTATAGGGGTATTGCAATCGGTATTAAACAAAAAGAAAATTCAGTGCGCCTGTTTGGGTGCAGTTTTCAATTTGCCAATGAGTACCGTTACCATTATTGAAGATGCACTGATGATAGCAATGAGTGCTATAATGTTATTCTATCATTTATAAAAAATTAAAATATGAAAAATATTCTCTTTTTAACTATTTTGTTTGTGTCGCTGCAAGGTTTTGCTCAACACGAACACCACAATTCAAAATCAGACAGCACCGCCAAACCGAAAAGCTCACGAACTGCGGCTATGGCAATGGTGGGCAACAATCACGTACATATTGATTACGGTTCTCCAAGTGTAAGGGGGCGGAATATTTGGAACGGTTTGGTCGCCTATGACCAAGTATGGGCAACAGGTGCCCACAAAGCCACTTGGATAGAATTTTCGGAAGATGTAAAAATCAATTCGCAAGTTATACCAAAAGGGAAATACGGCTTCTTTACCATTCCCAACAAAAAGGAATGGACGATTATTCTTAACAAAGACTGGGACATGCATTTAGCGGATGACTACACGCCCAAAAATGATGTGCTTAGGATAAAAGTGAAGCCGAAAAGGACTAAAAATCTGACGGAAGCATTAGAATACAAGATTTTTCCATTGGAGAACAACAAAGGAAAAATTGAGATAAAATGGGAATACTTGGGTGTATCATTTGATTTTCAAAATATAGGGACATGAAAAAATATACCTGCCCGATGCACCTCCAAGTGCTAAAAGACGAACCTGGAAAATGTCCGATTTGTGGAATGGATTTAGTTCCTTTTGGGGCAAAAGCTGAGCGTTCTCAACATCATAAAAACTCCAAGGAACACCAAAATCATTCAGAATCTGGTTTTGACAAACACGAAGGTCATCATACAAGTGACTTTATAAAACGCTTTTGGATAAGTCTTGCACTCACTGTTCCTATATTATTATTGTCTCATATGATTCAAGGGTGGTTAAGTTTTCAAATTAGTTTTGCTGGAGACAGATTCGTATTAATGGCATTGGGAACTGCTATTTACATTTATGGTGGTATACCATTCTTGAAAGGGATGGTTGCCGAGATTAAATCCAAAGCCATCGGAATGATGACTTTGGTGGCACTGGCCATTTCAGTGGCTTATTTTTACAGTATGGCTGTGGCGTTAGGTTTCCCGGGAATGGATTTCTTTTGGGAACTCGCAACTTTGATTGTCATTATGCTTTTAGGGCATTGGTTGGAGATGCGTTCTCAAATGGCGGCTTCCAAAGCTTTACAGTCCTTGGTAGCGTTACTTCCCAATGAGGTAACTATTGAACGCAATGGCATAGCTGTCAAAATAAAGTTGGATGAATTAAAAAATGACGATACCATTATTATTAAGCCGGGAGAGAAAATTGCCGCTGATGGAATGATTATCGAAGGTGCTTCATCTGTAAATGAAAGTATGCTTACAGGTGAAAGCGTACCGGTGAAAAAGCAGATTGATGGAAAAGTTATTGCAGGCTCAATAAATGGTGATGGAGTTTTAAAGATTAAGGCGACCGGAGTAGGAAAAGACAGCTATCTCAATAAAGTAATCAATTTGGTGCAGGATGCCCAGGCTGCAAAATCAAACACACAAAACCTTGCAGATAAGGTGGCCAAATGGCTCACCTTTATTGCCATTGCGGTGGGTATTGGTACTTTTCTCTATTGGATGAGTGTCAGTGGCGATTTGGCTTTTGCACTAGAACGGATGGTAACCGTAATGGTAACAGCTTGTCCCCACGCTTTGGGAGTTGCCATCCCATTGGTGGTGGCCATTTCCACCACCCTTTCCGCCACAAACGGGCTTTTGATAAGGAACCGAACCGCTTTTGAAACTACCAGAAAATTGTCGGTCATTATTTTTGATAAAACAGGCACCCTTACCCAAGGCTCACATAGGGTACAAAAAACAATTCCTTTAACGGAAAAACACACAGCCGATGAAATTATTATGTATGCAGCAGCTGTGCAGCAAAATTCAGAGCATCATATTGCAAAAGGGGTACTACAAAGCTTAAAGGATAGAAAACTCGATTTATGGAAGTCAGAAAACTTCCAACTGATGCAAGGAATTGGTGTATCGGGAACCGTAAATGGCAAAATGGTAGTAGCCGCGGGGCCAAATTATTTTAAGGACAAAGGTCACTTAATACCAGAGATACCTGAAAGCATAAATCAAGATGCAGAGACCGTGAATTTTTTGCTGATTGACAATGAAGTAATAGGTATCATCACCTTGGCGGATACCATTCGTGAAGGGTCGCAACAAGCAATTAATGACTTAAAGGGAATGAATATAAAATCATTCTTGCTTACTGGTGATAATGAACATATTGCAGCAGCAGTTAGCAATGAGTTGGGAATGGACGGTTTTTTTGCTAATGTACTTCCGCACAACAAGCAAGCGAAAATAAAAGAATTTCAAGACAAAGGAAAGGTGGTGGCAATGACCGGTGATGGCGTAAATGATGCCCCGGCATTGGCACAGGCCGATGTGGGAATTGCAGTTGGCTCAGGTACCGATGTGGCTGCTGAAACAGCCGATATCATTCTAGTAAATAGTGACCCAAGAGACGTGGCAAAAATGATTGATTTCGGAAAACGTACGTACAAAAAAATGGTACAAAACCTTGTTTGGGCGGTAGGATATAATATCATAGCAATTCCCCTTGCGGCCGGAGTATTGTATCCCAACTTTGTTTTAAGCCCAGCAATGGGTGCGGTGCTAATGAGCGTTAGCACTATCGTAGTTGCAATCAATGCAAGCCTGTTAAAATTAAATAGTCAAAAATCATAAAATGTATACTAAAAAAAATATTTTCAAAGAATGGTTACCAATAGTTGTTTTACTATTGTTTGCTACAAATATGTTTGCGCAAAAAGTGGTGCGATATGACCTTTATGTAAAAGACACCTTAGTCAATTTTACAGGTAAAGAAAAAAGGGCAATTGCCGTAAATGGGCAAATCCCGATGCCTACCCTCACGTTTACCGAGGGCGATACGGCAGAAATCTACGTACATAACCAACTTAAGGAAAGCACATCCTTACATTGGCACGGGTTGTTTTTACCCAACCAGGAGGATGGCGTTCCATTTTTAACGCAAATGCCGATTGAACCCGGGACGACACACAAATACACATTTCCAATAATCCAACATGGCACACATTGGTATCACAGCCATAGTGGTCTGCAAGAACAAATAGGAATGTACGGTTCAATGATTTTGAAAAAAAGAGAAGACGATCCAACATTCAGAAAAGGTATTGACGATTTACCTGCCGTTCCAATCATTTTAAGCGAGTGGACAGATTACAAACCAGAAAATGTACATAGAATGTTGCATAATGCTTCGGATTGGTTCGCTATTAAAAAAGGGACTACACAAAGTTATGCAGAAGCCATAAAAGCAGGACATTTTAAAACCAAACTCACTAATGAATGGAAACGGATGCTTGCAATGGATGTAAGTGATGTATATTATGATAAATTTCTAATAAATGGCACGTCTGAAAACCAACTTTCACAATTCAAGGCAGGTGATAAGGTGCGGTTGCAAATTTCAAATGGAGGAGCGTCTTCTTATTTTTGGCTCACTTATGCAGGCGGAAAAATAACTGTCGTAGCAAACGATGGGAATGATGTGGAGCCTGTGGAAGTGGATAGATTGATTATCGGTGTTTCAGAAACATATGATGTAATAGTCACTATTCCAGCAGAAAATACATCCTACGAATTTTTGGCGACTCCTGAAGACAGAACAAAGTCAGCGTCCATTTATATTGGTAAGGGGGTCAAACAACTAGTAAGCCCATTACCAAAGTTGAAGTACTTTGAAGGAATGAAAATGATGAACGATATGATGAACATGGATGGTACTATGAACGATATGGGAATGGATATGTCTTTACAACAAATGGATATGAACACCGTGATGTACCCTGAAATTACTGGTGATAAAGAAGCAATAAAAATGGATGATGGAATGGATATGAATAAAATGGATCATTCCAACCACAGTTTAGGAAATGCAGACATTGTAACGCTTAATTATTCAATGTTGAAATCACCCACCATTACAACATTGCCCAAAGATGCCCCTGTTAGGGAACTAAAGTTTGAGCTAACAGGGAATATGAACCGCTACGTTTGGAGCATGGACAATAAAGTGCTTTCCGAGACCGATAAAATTCTTATTAAAAAAGGCGAAATCGTTAGAATAACTTTGTACAACAATTCTATGATGCGGCACCCCATGCACTTGCACGGACACGATTTTAGGGTTATCAATGGACAAGGGGATTATGCCCCTCTCAAAAATGTACTAGATATTATGCCCATGGAGACCAATATCATTGAATTTGAAGCCAATCTGGAGGGCGACTGGTTTTTTCATTGCCATATTCTCTACCACATGATGGCGGGAATGAACCGGGTTTTTAGTTATGAAAACCAAGCACCCAATCCATTATTGCCAGATAAACAATGGGCATACAAAAAACTTCAAAATGAAAGTAACGAGCTGCACTTTATGTTTCAAAATGACTTTGCCACAAATGGTAATGACGGTGAAGCCATGTTCCAAAATACCCGGTGGAGTTTTGGCGCAGAATGGAGATTAGGTTACAATGACCATCATGGATATGAAACAGAAACCCATATAGGGCGGTATATTGGCAGGAACCAGTGGTTGATGCCTTTTATTGGTTTTGATTGGCGTTATCGCAATATGGGAATGGATGAGCAGGAACGTAACCTTTTTGGCCAAACAAACAAAAAAGACCAGAGAGGGGCCTTGAGTTTAGGGGTTATGTACACACTTCCCATGTTGGTAAACTTTCAAGCCGAAATGTACCACGATGGTATTGTTCGCTTGTCTTTGATGCGTGAAGACATCCCTGTATCTAAAAGAATGAGAGCTGCATTTATGGTAAATACAGACAAAGAGTATATGTTTGGACTGAATTATATTGTTGCCAAAAATATTGGGATTAGGACACATTATGACAGTGATATGGGATTTGGCGCAGGAATGACATTTATGTATTGACAGTGCTATGAAAGCAAACAACTTGCCAAAGCCATGTGAGCCAATAGGTAGACCAAGGTTTTGGCAAAGAGTTTTCAATGTCTAGCCCGAACAAATTTATTTAAAACTACCTAAGCCCGGAAATAAAAACTTTTTGAGAAAAGGTTAATGTTGCCAATTACATCATCCGATATCTATTTCTTATTTTAAGTTTTTTAACCTGAATTCGACGTAAGAAAGTAATGTTTTCACAATAGAAAT
>TARA_R110000796_G_scaffold8843_34_pt1 | contig 43662 bp, 37 predicted proteins | sample TARA_R110000796 | Tara Oceans TARA_R110000796 (sample SAMEA4397815) | marine metagenome | biome: Polar Biome; feature: [SRF] surface water layer (ENVO:00010504); material: water (ENVO:00002006), including particulate matter (ENVO:01000060) such as... | depth 5 m
AATATGCACGTTCAGTTCGGTAGCCTCTGGCATATCGGCTGCAATAAACTTAGCCCCGCTGTCCTGTAAAGCGGACAGGAACGCTACCGAGCGGCTCAGGCGGTCCAGCTTGGCGACCACTAGCACAGCCCCCGTTACCTTTGCATGGCGCATCGCTTCCATAAGTGCAGGACGGTCGGACCGCTTCCCGCTTTCGACCTCGGTATGTTCGGCTATAATCTCCCATCCTCTCCCCGCGCACAGCGATTGCACGGCCTGCCGCTGGGCTTCTAAGCCAAGGCCGGAGCGGGCCTGCTCCTCAGTCGATACGCGGTAATAAGCAATGACACGGCACATAATCAGTTCCCTTATAAGAATGACTATCGTTCGTTAGGCAATTATATAAGCTCCTGTCAATTGGTTATTTTTAGCCCCCGGCAAGGGGGTATGGGGGGTAATCCGGGCCACATCTGATCGGAGGTGCCCCCTCGCAAATCTCCATCATTTTTAGGTCGTAGGGCAAATGGCCTTACACTGGCTATATCAGGTGCCATAAGGGTGGGAGGCGACAATCTGGTTTCGGCGTTCAAAACAACCCGGCACCAACTCCTGTTAGCGTGCTAATAAGAGGGAGCTAGATTTCCGTCACTTGATCAGGCACGAGGGCGGAAAGACTAAAGCCAAGGGCAAAACCATCAATGCAAAACCTTCTCGATGATCTGAAGCAGCTTCTCCAAGCCGAACAGGCATTCATTTCGGATGGGGCGATCCTCAAAAATGCGGTCATAGAGGCGGCGCTGAACATGGACGTGCGGCTGCTGGAACTGCTGATCCAGTCCGATACGCTGAAGGCGCATTTCTTCACTGAAGTCGCAGGCACGCTGGTTTTCGATAAGGTTAAGTTTCAAGACTTTGTATCCAACAAAGCCTTCTTGCCCGACAGCTACACGGCATTCAAAAACCGCATAGGGCTGACTGACGGGCACGGCAATTACCTAAGCCAGTCGCGCGACGTGGTGCTTGCGTGGCCCTACAAGGATTGCGTGCTGGAAGGTGGGATGACAAAAGAAGACCGGGGCCGCAACGAGGTGTTTTGGAACACGACGCTGGCCCCGGACGACATCACGCGGTTGTTTGAACCCAAGGTGTTCACCGGCTGGGAACGCTGGGACGCGAAGGCCGTGGCAGAGGGTGAGGCCAAGCCCGTAGGCGAGGTGTCGGAGGACGACAACCTGCTGATCAAGGGGAACAACCTGCTGGCGCTGCATTCGCTGAAAGCGCGCTATGCGGGAAAGGTTAAGCTGATCTATATCGACCCGCCGTTCAACACGGGAGATGACAGTTTCCGGTACAATGACCGCTTCAATCACTCAACTTGGCTGACTTTTATGCGAAACCGGCTGGAAGTGGCAAGAGACCTGCTGTCCAATGAAGGAGCGGTAGCGGTTATCCTTGATGACACCGAAATCCACTATTGCAAGGTGCTGATGGACGAGATTTTCGGAGCGGCGAACTATATCACCACGATCTCAGTCGAAGCAGCTACCACTTCCAGCTTCAAAACCGTGAACACGGGACCGACACAAGTAACCAACTTCATTCTTTGTTATTCAAAGCGCAAATCAAGTTTCGAGTATCACGTGCCCTATATCGGCAGCGCGGAGGTGGACTTGGGGCACTTTTCGCGCTTTATCGAAAACTTTGATGATCCATGCGATGAATGGCGTTTCAAGAGTATATCTTCACATATTCTTGATGGGCTTGGGTTCAACGGAGACACCGCAAACAGTCAGTGGGCCAAAGCCAAGCGAGAACTTGGAGCCGAAAAAGCAACGATAGCGGTTACAGAGCAGGCCAATGAGTTTGCACTAGAAAATGCTTACAGGGTCTTTGAAACCAAAACTCTCCAAAAGCCCTCCTCTTGGTTGACGGAGCCTCTCAGAAAGTCACGAGAGTTGGACCATGTGATCAAGTTAGATAGAGAAGGACTTGATCCAATATACTTGTATCAAGGTCGTCAGGTTTATTTCTTGGGAAAGGGGCTTCGAGAAATAGATGGAGAAAGACTAGTTGCGCGTCCCGTATCAAATCTCTGGACTGATATTCCTACAAACAACTTGCAGTCCGAAGGCGGCATTAGCTTTCCAGCAGGAAAGAAACCCGAAGCCCTATTGCGTCGGATCATACAGATGTTTTCGTCATCAAGAAACGACATCGTGCTCGATTTCTTTTCTGGTTCAGGCACGACTGCGGCGGTTGCGCACAAAATGCAACGAAAGTGGATCGCTATCGAGCAAATGGACTACATCCTCGATTTGCCTGCTTCTCGCTTTAAGAAGGTTATCGAAGGTGAGCAAAGCGGCATATCCAAAGCCGTAGAGTGGCAAGGCGGTGGATCATTTGTCTATGCCGAACTTGCGGCCTCCAACTCGGCCTTTGCCGACCGCATAGAAGCCGCCGAAGACATCGCCACGCTGCAAACCATCCATGCCGATATCCAAGCCACAGGCTATCTGCGCTATGAGGTGGACCTAAGCGCCTTCGATACCGACAACTTCGCCGCGCTGCCGCTGGACGACGCCAAGCGCGTGCTGATGGACTGCCTCGATACCAACCATCTCTATGTCAATCTCGGCTGCCTTGGGGATGCGGATTTTGACATCTCGGAGGACGACGCAACTGCTACCCGTTCATTCTACGGGATCACCGAATGACCCAAAGCCTGAGCCAAGAGTTTGACGCGCTGGCCAAGTATGGGGCGCTCAAGTCAGACATCCCCGATGACATCACCGGAAACCTTGCACCCAAGATCACCTTACGCCCCTATCAACGCACGGCGCTGGAGCGTTGGCTGTTCTACATCGACAAATACGAGGGACGACCGAAAGCCCCGCACCTTCTGTTCCACATGGCCACGGGCAGCGGTAAGACGGTGTTGATGGCGGCGCTGATCCTGGACCTTTACCGGCGCGGCTATCGCAACTTTCTGTTCTTCGTGAACTCTGCCCAGATCATCGAAAAGACCAAGGACAATTTCCTCAACCCTGCATCGGCTAAGCATCTATTTGCGCCACAGGTTCGGATTGACGACAAGCCGGTGGACATCCGCGCGGTGGATACCTTTGACGCGGTGAGCGGTGAGGCAATCAACATCCACTTCACTACCATTCAAGGGCTGCACACACGGATGCAAGCCCCGAAGGAAAACGCTGTCACCATCGAGGACTTCCGCGACTACAAGGTGGTGATGATTTCAGACGAAGCGCACCACCTAAATGCAGAGACCAAGAAGACGCTTACTGTCGGCGAGAAGGAAGACAAGGCCAGTTGGGAAGGTACGGTATCGGAGATATTCCGCCAGCACCCCGAAAACATGCTGTTGGAGTTCACCGCGACCGTTGACCTAAGCCATGAGGCGATTAGGGCGAAGTATCACGACAAGATATTGTACGACTATTCGCTGCGCCAGTTTCGGGAAGACGGCTATTCCAAGGACATCGAGTTGCGACAGGCCGATTTGCCGCCTGAGGCCCGGATGATGCAGGCGATGGTGTTGAGCCAGTACCGCCGCAAGGTCGCCGAGGCACACGGGCTGCATTGCAAGCCCGTGATCCTGATGAAGTCCAAGACGATCAAGGACAGCGCCGACAACGAGGCCGCGTTCTCGGCAATGGTGGCCGGATTGTCTAGCGATGCGGTAAAGGCGATCAGAGCAGCCTCTGAGGGCGATGACACTCTTTCCCGCGCCTTCGCGTTCATCATGGACGAAAGGGGCATGGAGGCGGCTGATTTCGCCCGTGAGCTTCAGAGCGATTTTGCCCCCGAGAAGGTAGTGAATGTCAACAACCCCAAGGATTTGGAAAATAGACAGATAGAGTTGAACGCGCTTGAGGATCGGGACAACGAGATACGGGTTATCTTTGCCGTCGATAAGCTAAATGAGGGCTGGGACGTGCTGAATTTGTTCGACATCGTGCGCCTGTACGACACCCGCGACGGCAAGGCCAACAAGGTGGGCAAGACCACCATGGCCGAGGCACAGTTGATCGGACGCGGGGCGCGGTATTTTCCCTTTGTCGCCCCAGATCAACCCGACGCCGCGCGCGAAAAGCGCAAGTATGACAGCGCAGTGGACCATCCGTTGCGGGTGCTGGAGGGACTGCACTACCACTGTTCCCATAATCCGAAGTACATCCAAGACATCCGCAATGCCCTGCGCGAAACCGGAATGCTGGATGAAACCGCACGGACGGTGCACCTGCGGCTCAAGGACAGCTTCAAGCAGACATCTCTATATGAGAGTGAATACATCTGGACGAATGACCGAGTGAGAAACCCACGTGACAATGTGGACGGGCTGGATGCATACAAGATTGAAGGCACCTTTACCTATCTCAACCTGATGACAGGTCAGGTGACGGAGGCCTCTGCCTTTGGCGGTGGTCAATTGACGCTGAAGCCGTCGAGCAAGGAACCTATCTCACGTGACTTCAAGCTGGCCGATTTCGGCAGGGCCATTCTGGGCTTTGCGTTGGATGCCAATGATTTCTTCCACTTTGCCAATCTGCGAACCTATTTTCCGCAACTTGCGAGTGCATCGCAGTTTGTCACCTCTGACAGCTATCTTGCCAACGTGACAGTGAACGTGCGCGGCTTGCCCGATGACTTGGACAATTTGACCGCGCGGCAAAAGCTGGACATCGCACACTACGTCTTGCACCAGATCGAAAGCGGCGTGAAACGCGAAAGCGTCGAGTTTATCGGTACCAAGGATTTCAAGCCGTATCCCATCAAGGGCCGCTTCACCGATAAGACGTTGAAACTGCGGATCGAAGGCGAGACGGGCCTGAGCTGGGTGAAGGGCGAAAGTAACGTGCCGGGGCTGGATCAGATCGACCTGAGCGGTAAGGAGTGGCACGCCTATGATGACAGTTACGGCACGGATCAGGAAAAGCTCTTCATCAAGTATATGCACGATCAGGAAGCCAGACTGCGCGGCGTGTATGATGACTTCTATCTGCTAAGGAACGAGAAGGCAGTGAAGCTCTACGACTTTGATACTGGACGCGCCTTTGAACCGGACTTCATTCTGTTTCTGAGGAAGAAGGGAAAAAAGGCCAGCACGATTATGCAGCTATTCATCGAACCGAAGGGCGACCAGCTCCGCCCACAAGATGACTGGAAGCAGGTTCTTCTTGAGGAGGTGAAAAACAAGGCCCGACTTGAGACGGTATTCCAAGGTCGTGATTATTCGGTCCTTGGCCTGCCATTCTACAATGAGGCAGGGCAGACCAACGCCGAATTTAAAGAGGCCTTTGAGGATGAGGTCTTAGGGTAGAATAGCATCGAAGTGGATCTTCGGATCCACGGGTGGGACCAAGAGGAAACGGATAGTCCCTACGAGCTTGCGAAAAACATAATATCCTGATTACGTGCTGTCCAACAATGCAAATGATTTAAGCTAATTTACAAAGGTGCAAATAATGACAGGTGGCATTGTCTATATACTCACAAATGAAGCGATGCCGGGGTATGTCAAGATTGGGCTGACGCAGCAAAATGACGTTGGCGATAGGGTAAAGCAATTAGATAATACTTCTATACCAGTCCCGTTTGAGTGCTATTTTGCAGCCAACGTTGCAGATTGCCGAAAGGTTGAGCGTACGTTGCACTTCGTGTTTGGCGAGAACCGTGCGCGCCGTAACAGGGAATTCTTCACAATCGAACCTGACTTGGCGAAAGCCATAATCGAATTAGTGGCCATCGACAAAATCATGATCACAGATGAAGAGCAGGACATAGATGCCAACGAACGTCAAGAGATTGAGGATATGCGTTCTCGGCGTGAAGTGCGCACCTTCAAGACCTTGAACGTGCCGGTTGGCAGCACTCTTACATTCGTTAAAGACGATCAAATCAAGTGCACAGTTGCAAGCGCCCGGAAAGTCCAATTCAGGGATGAAATTACTAGCCCTTCCGCAGCGGCGTTAACGCTTGTGCATGAAATGGGATATGAATGGCCGTCGGTAAGCGGCATGGCATATTGGGCTTACAAGGGGGTCAAGCTTTGCGACATTGGCAACCCAAATCCCGATGATTTGGAAGAGGATTTGGATTAGGTAATGTCATCGGGTTTGGAACTAAAAGGCACTACATCGCTATGGCGGGCTAAGCTGTGAGCGGTGTAGTTAGGACGACAGGCTGTTCTGACTGTTTACTGGCGAGCCACCGTATAACTGTGAACAAGGATAAAACAATAGTGCATTTACGACTTAGCTTAAAGGTGGCGCGTGGGGGGTAATGGGGAGCTTTTGCCCCACCGTTGTCGGAGTTGGGGCCTCGAATTTCTTTATCGTTTTTCGGTTATCAGCTCAGGCATCCCACTTGGGGAACCAATCGTTGAATACTAAATTCCACCAGAAAATCGCCATGGGCATGTTATTGGCATTCTCCTCTTCACGTGCCTTTTCAGCCCTCCGTATTGCAGTGTCCAACTTTGAAATGGCTGATGTTTTTATGGCTGCTGTAGCTGGCGCGACAAGACCTGATACTCCCATCGGGTCCTGCATGGAGGCTAATTCGCTGCGCCGAATAGCCCGCAAACACGATAGAAAGTCGATCTTATATATTATAACACTTTCATTCTTTGCATACTCAGTCGTTCGAAGTTCTAAGTAGAACGATCTGATCCCTACAGTGTTGTAATAGTTCCAAGCCTTTATTAATCTTATGAGCGGTTTGAGCTTCTTATTCAGATTATTGTTGTGCATGTTAACCCATGCATTGTGCCCCTGTGGACTTGAGCGCATCCACCCCCCCGCTCGGTCGGGTATATCGTAAATATTAAAGCCACCGGTTGATTGACGAACATAATCTGCTGGGACAATTTCGTGGCGCTCCCCCGGCTGGCTCCCAAATGGAACAATGACCGCAGGACTTCGGACCGTAACACCGGTTCTTGGAAACCGAGCGTGCAATGTTGATCGGATTGCTTGAAGTGATTGAGTAGAGTTTTTCTTTAGATTTGCCCGTGGTATAACAGCAAAATAGTCAACGTCGCTATACCACCGGACGCTTGTCTGATGTCCAAACGAACCGGAACGGAAAAGGGATGTCATGCCAAATCCGGATTTTAGGCTGGCTTCTATGCTAGCCCGGTGTGAAGCGGCGCTAGTAGTTTCTGATGAACTGGCGCTAAGCCGAGACAATAACATGTCGAAACATTCGTCCACTGTTTTTGGGATTTTAACCTCCCTTATGCTTCAGCATGTTTGCGCCAAAGCTCATCTAGTCTTACACGATTTTGTTGGTATACGCCCGGGGCCATCATTGGCGCGCTTTCTACGGCAGAATTGTAGTCACCTAACAACAAAAGAAGGTCTGGCTGTGGGTAACCGGATAATCTTAAGTTCTTAAGCCTACTTTGAAATCCGGCCAACTGCCTATGGGCTGATGCATATGCCATTGCATTGCCCGCTATGTCTTGTGACATCAAGAGAACCAAGGTTGCACACAACAATCGAGCCCCGAGTTGTATCTGACTAACGTCCAAAAATAGCATCGAACTTGCGAACATCGCTATTGCGATACACATAAACAGAAATAGACTGACCCAAGTTTGCCTCGCACTGGCGGCATACAAGTTACAAGAATAGAACGCGCTTTCCTCCAACATTTCGGCAAGCCTATCATTGCCTGCCGCTTTGTCGGTTGCGAAGAAATCAGGGTTTTCAGAAAACTTGCCGTCTTCCTTTGTGACCGTAAAGGCTACTTCAATATCTCTGGCTTCAGAGGGAGATAAATGTTCGCTCAACCCGTCCGAGATGAGCATCGCTCTTCTTCCTCGTTCTGCCTGTCCTCGGCTCTCCCGGTGATATAAACTTATTAAGAACCAGATCATATATCCTATCATCGCAGCGACAGCGAATATTAGAGACCAGTTTCCATTAGTTATAAATATCGTTAGCATCCCGAATGCTGCGATTATCAACTGACTGTAGAAGGCTCGTTTAAATAGTCGCTCTGCTTTCTTGAACTCCGCCGATGTAAGGCCCTCTAAGGTGGTTTCACGAACAGCCACTCTAATCCCCCTGTTCCAATATCTATCTTATCCTATGGCTCAATTCATCTAATAACCATAGAAGATTAACCACTGACCTCGAAGTTACCGAACAAAATCTATTTCAATATAATTGAAGTAATTTCGGGAACCTTTGGGGTACCTACCGTTTTTGAGATAAAGGGTTCGGGTCCTAAACAGGGACCCACATTGCCAAGCTTGTTTCCATTTGCTACAAAGGGGTACCACAAACGCGGCAACCACACTCGTTGAAAGTCACGTTTTCTGGGGTTTTCTAGTACTCGAACTCTAGTCCTCTTCTGGCACCATAATTTTCTAACTGATCGAAATATATCGATAATCGAATTTTAATTCGCGCCGACTGCTGCCGGCTCACATTGGGTTTTGCGACAACGCAATATGTGGCGGGCAAACGGCCGAAAAAGCACCGAACCAGCCCGACCGAAATGCTAAGAGGTCACCGCGCCGAGCATCTGGCCCAGCTCTTTTACCAGCAGCTTCGACTGAATCGGCTTGGCTAGATGGAGCGAGCCGGAGAATGCCGCTGGCCGGTCTTCGATGCTGCGACCGGAGACCGAGAGATAGGGGGTTCCCATTTCGGACAGCAATTTGGCAACCGGCTCGGAAGTTTCCTGGCCCAGATTGATGTCCAGGACCGCCGCATCACACATCTCGTTCTCGAGATGCTTCAGCGCTCCGCCGACTGTGGTGACCGGGCCGAGAATGTCGAAACCGGCGTCTTTCAGTATTTCCGCAATCTCGATTCCGATCAGGATTTCGTCTTCCACCACCAGGATCCGGTGGGTTGTATCGGATCGCGCCTGCCGGAGCCCGATGACCGCATCGCTTTGCTGCGTTGTTGGTTGTGATCCGCTAAGCACTTTGCCGGCCCGGCACGATAATTGGCAGAAAAGGCCGGTTGGCCGCCAATCCAGATCAACTTCTCCCTCGAGGCTGGCCTCGAGCAGGCGATCGATAATCGTCGATCCGAAGCCGCTTCGCGACGGCTTTTCGACTCTCGGGCCACCGCTTTCGCCCCAGCTCATCGAAAAATCCTGATCCGTTCCGGCCTTTTGCTCGAGCTTCCACAGGATTTCGATGACGCCTTCATCATTTGACAGCGCGCCATATTTGGCCGCGTTGGTGGCAAGCTCATGCAACGCCATTCCGATCGCTTGGGCCGCCGGTGCGGTAATCCTGAGCGGCGGGCCGGACAATTTTATCCGCGGCCCTATCGCATCGCCAAAATGGGCAAGCTGCGACCGCACCAGTTCGTCGAGCGGGACATCTTGCCAGCAGTTGTTGAGAAGCACATCGTGGCTGGCGGACAGGGCAAGTATGCGCTCTTCGAAGCGCTGCACGAAGGTTGTGGCGTCACTAGCGGCGGTTTGCCGCGCAATGACCTGCACCAGGGTCAGCATATTTTTCGCGCGGTGGTTCACCTCGCCCATCAGCAGGCGCTCGCGCTCTTCCGCGCGCTTCCGTTCGCTTATGTCATGCGCGATTTTCGAGGCGCCGACGATATTGCCGGCTGCATCGTAAATCGGCGAAACGTTGACGGCCACGTCCACCCGCCGACCGTCACGACATACGCGGACCGTCTCGTAATTGCTGATCTTCTCGCCGCTGTTCAGCCGCGAAAGAATGTCATCTTCCTCATATTGAAGGTCCGGCGGAATGAGAAGACGGATCGATTTGCCGATCATTTCTCCGGCAGAATAGCCGAAGATTTTCTCGGCACCATCGTTCCAGCTTGTGATTGTGCTATCTAGGGTCTTGGAAATGATCGCTTCATCGGACGATGCAACGATGGCCGCTAGATGGGCGCGGGCCTGTTCCGCGCGCTTCCGGTCGGTGATATCGGTGATCGAGGCATAGAAAATATTTTCGACGCCGGGAAAGAACTGTAGCTGTACCGCCACATCATAGGTTGAACCGTCTTTCCGTTCGTGCACCGTTTCAAACAGCAGGTTTGGCACCTCTCCATTCCGCAACGGTGTCACGAAATCGATGAATTGTTCCTTTGTATATTGCGGCTTCAGGTCCCAGGGCGTGCGCTCGCGAAGTTCCTCCATCGAGTAGCCGAGATTTTCCCGTGCGCCCCGGTTGACCAGTTCAAAATGATAGCTGTCCGCGCCGAATATATATATCTCACTAACCGAATCCTCGACGATCCGTCCGAGCCGTTCGTTGAGCGAAGCGGTCGCCAGCCGTTCCAGTTCGGCAGCCGCGCGGCCGGAAAACAGCTCGATGATTTCCGCCGCCTGTTCGGGATGTTCAATGACTTTGTCGTCAAGCGCAGCCAGCAAACCGAGAATTTTTCCTGATGATGACCGAAGGGGTGTTCCGACATAGGCCTCTGCGCCCATATCTTTCAGCACCTGGTCGTCGGGGAAGAGGCCAATAATATTATCCGGAAAGCAACAGGCGCCCTGTCCGACAATATTGGCGCAGGGAGAATGTTCCAGCTGATATTCGAAATTTTCTCCGGGACCATTGTCCCAGACCGCAACCGTGCAGGCTTGCCCGGGGGTGGCTGGATGAAGGGTAGACAGGAACACCCAGCGGGCCGAGAGCGCATCAGCCAGCGCCTCCACCATTACCGGGAAAAAGGCTTCTCCCACGACTTTGGAACATGAGGCCAGCTTGGCCTGTACAGAAGAGAAAGACTGTAATGCGCCATTCGGCGGTCGAGTAGTTTGCACCATCGGTTGGTCTCCCAGAAACCGATATGTATAAGCTTCGCACGGTTCCTGCAACAGGATGTTTCGAGCATGGTTTCCCCGGCACTTGCCGCATTAGCCCGAGTGGGCATCGGTCGGGAAACAGCGCATCAAGCTCACCGACGCGATTGTCATTGCTGGCGGTTACCGCCCCTCGTCAGGCGTAATAGGCCACGCTTTGCATCGCGGTTGCGATCAGTTCGCGGCGGCTGTTCCAGATGCTCATATACTGGCTGCTAGCGCCGTGATCGGCATGGTGGGTGTGCGAATCGATCAGCCACCAGCCATCCTCGGTCGTGAGTTCTTCGGCGATGATGTTGACCTGCCAGTTCATCGAGCTGACCATCGCGTTCTGGTCGAGCAATCCCATCACCGAAGGCGGCAGGCTGTCGCACATGCAGAGGATTTCCGCCATCGGATCGAGCCCCTCGCGCTGTTTCAGCCGCATCCAGCGGGTCAGGCGGTTGGTCTTGGTGCTGGTGTCGATCCGCTTGCCGACATATTCCATGTTCGAAGTGAAAAATTGCGGCGGTCCGCTGTGCAGATCATCGCCATCGGGCAAAGCGGGGAAATCGGGATGGACAATGTCGGAGGTTTTGACTTCCGTCAGGCGGGGCGCGGCAAAAATGAAATTGCAGTGGAGCCCGAGACCCTTGTCACCAAAAATCTCCGACTGGACAAAGGCGGTATTCTTGCCACGACGCAGCATCGCGGTTTCCGCAGTCAACGCACCAAACAGAGGGCCGGTAAAGGCAATTTGTGCCGACCGGAGCGGCGGCAGGTCATCTTCTATATGGCTGGCTGCGTGATAGGCAAGCGCGCCGGACAGGCCACCGAAGGCCGTTCGGCCCTGCGTCCAGCTTTGCGGCAGAGTGACGGGATTGTCCGGTCCACCGGGCCCGCATTGGTCGAGCAGTTCGGTAAGGGCGACGGGTTGAGGATGTTTATCGGTCATCTTTTCCGCATATCGGGCTAATTGCCTGAAATCCACTGGTAAGTTTGCGGGCGACATTTACAAAAGCTTGGATTTGATCTATAGCTTTGGTTAGTTTTCAATCTCTTGATGGAAGATGTTGTGATGAGCTATACAAACACCCTGACCCGTGCCGATTTGGCCGAAACAATGAACCGGCAGGTTGGCCTGTCGCGAGCCGACAGCGCTGTCATGGTGGAATCGATTCTCGATCATATGATCGAGGCACTGGTCGATGGTGAAAATGTCAAGATTTCGGGATTTGGTACCTTTGTGCTGCGTGACAAGGGCGAACGCACCGGTCGTAATCCCAAGACCGGCATTGAAGTGCCGATCGCGCCACGCCGGGTTCTCACCTTCCGCGCCAGCCAAACGATGCGTGACAGAATTATCGCCGCAGGTTAATGGCCCGGTGAACCGGGGGAGTAGAGTATGACCAAGGAACAAGGGGCTTTCCGGACCATCGGAGAGCTGTCGAAAGAGCTTAGCATCAAACCCCATATTTTGCGCTATTGGGAAGACCAGTTTGCGGTGCTGACGCCGCTCAAACGGGCCGGATCGCGGCGCCATTATCGTCCCGAAGATGTTATGATGGTCAAGACGATCAACCGTCTGCTCAACGAAGAAGGCTATACAATCAAAGGCGCCCGCAAATTTCTGTCCTCACGGCGCAGGGGTCCGGAGATGGTTGAGGATGCCCCGCAATTGGCCGCTGCTGCTCTGCCGCTGGCGAGCAATATGCAGGAGGATAACAGTTTGATTCTGGCGGAACTGAAAACGATCCGCGATCAGCTGACGAACGCGCTGAACCACGCTTAATCGTAATCGGGGCCCAGTTCCGGATCGAGGTCGCGCGGCCGGGTAAAGCGGTCCAGCGTGCCGCATTTTTCACCGATATCAGCCCAGTTTTCGATGGCGAGCGTCATCTCGGCCAGCGTCGCGGTGGGATATTTTGTTTCCACCTCGTCACGCGCCGGGGAACTTCCGTCATCGGGAACGAGATCGAAGATCAGGTCTTCCAGACCCGGATTGTGGCCGACCATCAGGATGTGGTCGGCATCGGCACGGGCACCGCGCAATACATCGAGCAAAGTAGCTGAAGAGGCGAGGTAGATCTTGCGATCCCAGGTCGGTTCCATCGCCAGAGTGCTGCCTTCCTCCACATTTTCGAGTGTCTCGATCACCCGCACGGCGGGGGATGCCAGGATTTGATCGAAAGTCAGGCCATTGCGCTTGATGAAACGGCCCATGACCGCAGCGGCACGTTTGCCCTTTTTATTAAGAGGCCGGTCAAAATCGCGATCAACCGGGTCATCCCAGCTGGATTTGGCGTGGCGCAGGAGTGTGAGTTTTTTCATTGCGGATTGTCATGCATCAAACTTGTTTCAGTTGGAAGACCGGATTGTTCCATTTTTGATTTGGCCTGGCGGATCTCGGTCAGGGCCTGTTCCAGTGGCATGCGTTCGATCGGCGTCCCTTCGGGGAAGGCCGAGAACAGACGCGAGGGAAAGGACGAGGAGAGGATGACAAAATGGCCATGGTCATCGGCGCGGCGAATGATCCGGCCAAAGGCCTGGGCCAGACGGGCGCGAATGATCCGGTCGTCATAGGCGCTGCCGCCGCCAGCCATCTTGCGGGCGCGGTGGAGAATATTGGGCCGTGGCCACGGCACCGATTCCATCACCACGAGGCGAAGACTCTGGCCGGGGACATCGACGCCGTCGCGCAAGGCGTCGGTACCGAGCAGGCTGGCCTTGGGGTCATCGCGGAAAATATCGACCAATGTGCCGGTGTCGATCGGATCGACATGCTGGGCGTAGATCGGCAGCCCGCTTTGCGCCATCCGGTCGGCGATCCGGGCATAGACCGTGCGCAGCCGTCTGATCGCGGTGAACAGGCCAAGAGTTCCGCCCGCTGATGCTTCGATTAATTGCGCATAGGCACCAGCAAGTCCGGCCATGTCGCCGCGCTTTACATCGGTAACGATGATGACCTTCGCCTGATTGGGATAGTCGAACGGGCTGGCGACTTCGAATTCCTGCGGGGCATGTTCGAGATGAATCGCACCGCTGCGCGCCCGCGCGGTATCCCAGCCACCGCCGCCTTTCAGCGTAGCCGATGTGATCATCACGCCATGGGCGGGTTTGGTGACGACTTCGGTAACCGGTATGGTCGGATCGAGCCAGTGGCGGCAGATGCCGATGTCATATTCGCGGCCCTCGAAACGGTCGATCATCAGCCAGTCGACAAAATCGGGGTCAGCCGGTCCGCCGATCCGCGACAGGAGCGAGAGCCAGCCGGACAAGGTATCGCGGCGCCAGCCGAGGCTCGACAATGCGCCTTCCATGCGCGCCCGGGCCGGGGCGTCCATCCAGTCGGGGCCTTCCTCGATCAGATGTTCGATCCGCTGGCCGAGACGCACCAGAGGCTTGAGCAGGGCATCCATCGCCTGCGCTGCAGTGGCGACGGCGTCGATCATCGGGCCTTCGATATGGGTCAGTTCGGTTTCCAGCCCGTAGCCGGCATCGGCGCTCTGGCTTTCATCGCGGGCGAAGACCATTGCTCGGACCTCCTGGAGCAGCGCCTCGATCGGACCAGAAGCCTCGCCTTCACCGATCCGCTGGAGCCAGCCGTCACTGGGCAGAGCCTCGGCTGCGACACGGGCGCTTTCAATCGCGCGGCCACCTTCTTCGTCATAGGATGCGAGATCGGCAAGCCGGGCGGCGAGTCCGCGACGGCGGCCGCGATTTTTCGTTTCCGGCCCTATCACCCAGCGCCTTATCTCTATCGCTTCCTGACCCGAAAGCCGGGCGGCGAACATCGAATCGGCTGCGTCAAACAGATGATGGCCTTCGTCGAAGATCAGTCTGGTCGGTCGGTTCTGCTGTTCGCGTCCGCGAGCTGCGTTGACCATGACCAATGCGTGATTGGCAATGACGATATCGGCCTGCTGGCTGGCACGCGCCGCTTTCTCGATGAAACATTTGCGGTAATGCGGACAGCCGGCATAGACGCATTCTCCGCGCCGGTCGGTCAGCGCCGTGGCTCCATTGCGACGGAATAATGTGGGCAGCCATCCGGGCAGATCGCCGCCAACCATATCGCCGTCCTTGCTATAGGCCGCCCAACGCGCGACCAGATGGGCGAGAATCGCCGCTCGTCCGGTAAAGCCGCCTTGCAGCGCGTCTTCCAGATTGAGCAGGCAGAGATAATTTTCCCGTCCCTTGCGCACGACGACTTTCTTCCGAAATGTCTCTTCGTCCGGATAGATGCGCCGGGTTTCCCGGTCGAGCTGCCGCTGCAGCGCTTTGGTAAATGTCGAAATCCATACGGTGCCGCCGGCCTGGCGCGACCATAAGGATGCCGGCGCGAGATAGCCGAGCGTCTTGCCGATTCCCGTTCCCGCTTCCGCCAGCAACATATTGGGCACGCCCTTGATCTTGCGCGGATTGAAAATCTGGGACACGGCGGCGGCATAGCTTTTCTGGCCCTCGCGTTCCTCGGAGCCTTCCCCGGTCAGGGCATCGAGCGTGGCAAGTGCCTCGTCCTTGTCCACGGTGATTGATCTCGGGGCGGGGCGCGGTGCTTCTTCTTCCCATTCGGTCAGCTTGGAAAACAGCCAGCGTTCAGCCTCGACCGGCTTCTCCAATTTGCGTCCGACCTCCTGCGCCCAGGGCCAGCGTAGCCGGTAGAGCGCCTGAGCGCTGCTCCAAGCCCCTTCACGCTCTTTCCAATAAGGTGCTTCCAATCCTTCCAATAGCAAACTTGCGGCTTGCCGGCACAGAGCAGCAATATCCGCCTCTTGCTCAGGCGGGGTCAGCCCCAGCGTCTTGGCGAGACCGGCCGGTGTCGGGACAACGAACTGGGCCGGATGGATGAAGGCGAACAGCTCGAGCAGGTCGAGTCCCGAAAGATCGGGATAGCCGAGCCGTTGACCCAGTAATGGCGCGTTGAGCAGGATATGCGGCGTTTCCGCAACCCGGCCAATCGCCTCGCCCTTGCCAATCGCGCGGGTTTCGCCATCGACCGAGCAAATCCAGATGCCGCTATGGCTGGCATGCAGCGCGGGATAGGGGAGCGGCGCGACCATTTAGCCGCCGACGACCGGTACGCCAGCGAACCACGGATGGAGGAACATCAGAACGGCATATAATATCACCGCAATAACCACGCTCAAAAATTCGCGGCCCGCGGTCGCGATCTTTTCCGGTTTCACCCAGGCGCCTTCGTTGCGCGAAATGGTGAAGATCGAGATCAGCGCCCACAGGCCTAGTCCACCGAACAGCACCAGTGACTTATTGTCGCCATTGGCGAGCAGATGGCCGACTGCCCAGATCAGCACACCGGTCAGCATCGGGTGACGAACCCACTGCCGTATGCGGGAAGCGCCTTGGGCTGCGCCGAGCAGCAGGATCGCGACAAACATTAGCGTCATATTGGCATGGCGGCCCCAACTTGGCGGGTCATAGACAAATTCTGCGGTGGTCGAGCGCCAGCCGAAAATCATCAAGGCCAGTGAAACCAGCAATAACAAGGCGACCAGACCCTTGTGCGGGCCTTCGCCGATAGCACCCTGGATCGAGGCGCGCAGTCCCGGCGTGACCGACTTCATCAAATGTACCAGGCTCCACAGCCAAACCCCCGTGATCAGCATTTCCATGTTCAATCTCCTGCTTTTGTTGCGTTCTACCTTGCCATATAGGCTAAGGCTACTATTTGCGCAGGATTGAGTGAAAAGGACAAATTGTGAACGATTATCGTGAAGCAGCAGAGAATTCCAAAGCGTGGCCTTTCGAGGAAGCCCGCAAGCTGCTCAAACGCTATCGCGGCGAGCGCGGAGCGCCTGCGCCAAAGCCGGGTGGCGAGCCGATGCTGTTTGAAACCGGCTACGGTCCCTCGGGGCTGCCGCATATCGGTACGTTCAACGAAGTGTTGCGGACCACGATGGTGCGCCATGCCTATGAGACGCTGACCGGCAATCCGACCCGGTTGATCGCGTTCAGCGATGATATGGACGGCTTTCGCAAGGTGCCGACCAATGTCCCCAACCAGGAAATGCTGGCCGAACATCTCCACAAGCCGCTGACGCAAGTCCCCGATCCGTTTGAAAAATTCGAGAGTTTCGCCGCGCATAATAATGCGATGCTGCGGGATTTTCTTGATCAATTCGGCTTTGAATATGAATTTATCTCTTCAACCGAACAATATCAAAGCGGCGCTTTTGACGAGACGCTGAAGCTGGTGCTCGCCCGCAACCAGCAGATATTGGACATCATGCTGCCGACCCTGGGCAAGGAGCGTCAGGCGACCTACTCGCCGATATTGCCGATCAGTCCCAAAACCGGCCATGTGTTGCAGGTGCCGGTCGAGATCGTTGATGCCGAAGCCGGGACTGTCCGCTTTGAAGACGATGGCGAGATGATCGAGCATAATATCCTTTCCGGGGGCGCCAAGCTGCAGTGGAAGGTCGACTGGGCGATGCGATGGACTGCTTTGGGCGTCGACTATGAGATGTACGGCAAGGACCTGACCGACAGCGGCGTGCAGTCGGGCAAGATTGCCAAGGTTCTAGGCGCGCGCAAGCCGGAGGGCCTGATCTACGAGATGTTCCTCGACGAAAAGGGCGAGAAAATCTCCAAGTCCAAGGGCAATGGTCTCAGTCTCGAGGAATGGCTGCGCTATGGCTCCGAAAATAGCCTTGCATTCTACATTTTTCGCGAACCCAAATCGGCAAAGCAGTTGCACATGGGCGTCATCCCGAAAGCGGTTGACGAATATTTCCAGTCTCGCGCCCTATGGCATGAGCAGACACCGGAAAAGCGGCTCGGCAATGCGGTCCATCATGTCCACAATGGCGACGTGCCGACCGACACCATTCCGGTAACATTCGGTCTGTTGCTCAATCTGGTTGGCGTGATGGGTGATGCCGATCGCGAGCAGATCTGGGGCTATTTGCGGCAATATGCGCCGGATGCGACATCGGACAAATATCCCGATCTCGACGAGCTGATCGGCAATGCCATGGCTTATCACAAGGATTTCATCGCTCCGACCTTGCAGCGGCGCAAACCGGAAGGCGTCGAAATGGCTGCTCTCGAACGGCTGGACAGCGAACTGGGCGCGCTGCCCGACGGTGCGGCGGCCGAGGATATCCAGACGATTGTCTATACAATCGGCAAGGAAGGCGGCTTCGAAAACCTGCGTGACTGGTTCAAGGCGCTTTACGAGACCCTGCTCGGTTCTTCGCAAGGCCCGCGCATGGGCAGCTTCATCGCTCTCTACGGCGTGCAGAATACCCGCAAGCTGATCGCTCAGGCGCTGGCTTTGTAATGATCGATATTTTCACCACAGGCGGCACGATCGACAAGGTCTATTTCGATGCCCTGTCGGAATATCAGATTGGTGCGACAGCACTGCCCGATATGCTGCAGGAGAATAATGTCTTTGTCGCGCACCGGGTGACGCAGCTGATGCGCAAGGACAGTCTCGAGCTGACCGACGCGGACCGGGCAGCGATCCACGAGGCGGTTGTCGCGAGCGATGCCGACATGATTCTCGTGACCCATGGCACCGACACGATGGTCGATACGGCTCGGGTGCTTTCCGACATTTCTGGCAAGACGATCGTGCTGACCGGTGCGATGCAGCCGGCGTCGTTGCGGATCAGCGATGCCCAGTTCAACGTCGGCTTTGCCCTGGCCGCGACCCAGACCTTGCCCCATGGCGTCTATATCGCGATGAACGGCGAGGTTTTCGATCCGGCGAAAACGCACAAGGATCGCTCGGCGCACAGATTCGTCAGTGAATAGGATTATTTCCGGTATATAGTCGTAGCGACAGGGGGAGTTTGAGATGACGATGCGTACGGTCGAGCAACTCAGCGAGCAATTGCTCAACAAGCCGCTGGCGGCGCTGTCCCCCGAAGAACGGGGTGTGCTGGAAGCGATCGTGTCGCGCGAGATTGTTGCGGATGATGCAGGCATATTGGCGGACGAGCGGACCAGCTTCGGTGAACGTCTGTCCGACCGGGTTGCCGCCGTTGGCGGTTCCTGGGGTTTCATCATCGCTTTTGCTGTCGTTCTCTTCGGCTGGATGCTGTTGAATTCTAAGATATTGGGCCGTTTCGATGCAGCCTTCGATCCCTATCCCTTCATCTTTCTCAATCTGATGCTGTCGACGCTGGCCGCGATCCAGGCGCCGATCATCATGATGAGTCAGAACCGGGCTTCCAACAAGGACCGGATCGCCGCTGCGCATGATTATGAAGTCAACCTGCGCGCCGAACTCGACATCATCCGCCTGCACGAGAAAATCGACCTGCTGATGCTGGAGAAGATCACCAGCCTTCAATCCGATCTCAACGAGATCAAGACGGCGGTGAAATCGGGCGGTTGAATATTCTCCCGACCAGCATCACGGCCGCGATCGTTGCAATCATCGTCAGATAGGCGACCAGCCCGTATAAGGTCAGCCCCGGGATCGTCCACATCAGCAGCACATCATTTCCGCCCGGCACCGCGGTGGCACCAATGCCCATCAGGAAGCCGCCAGCCAGATTGGCCAATGCCAATTTCCAGCCGCCCCATTCCGGTCTGAAGCGGTCCTTGAGCCAGTTCGAGAGAATCGCGCCAGCGAACAGCGCGATCACAGCCAGCTCGACGGTCTTGCCGACCGAGAGGCTCTGGCCTTGCAGGAAACCGTTGAGCTGGGCGGTATAGGCCCATTCGGGACGGGTGCCGTAGATTGTTGCTGCGCAGATACCGATGACGACAAGCGCGAGAAAGGCTTTGTTTCTTCTGACCAGAACCAGCCACAGACTGACCATCGCGATCATAGCGAAAATCGCCAAGGCAATTTGTTTGGCCCGGCTCTGCTCGATCGTTGTGCGTGGCAGAAACTCTGTCGGGCCGAGCAGGTCGAGACCGAACTTCCCTGTCAGCGACAAGGCGAGGCCCAATCCGACGAAAGTCAGTAAATAGGCGAACTTGCCGGTCCCGATCTGGCCGACGCTTCCGACAAAGCAGCCGCGATTGACGATCGCGCCCAATCCCATCAGCACCGCACCGACAAACATTTTGCCGCTTAGCGGAATATCGAGCGGCAAATGGGCCTGACCGGTCCATTCCACCAGCACGACCAGCACGATTGCCGCCCAGCTCGCGATGACCAAGAGACCGAACAGCCAATCCATCTTGCCCTGATTGACCCAGCGACCGGTCGCCGCGACCGTGCAGGTCGCTGCCCGGCCAAGGGCGAATCCCAGAATGAAAGCCAGCGCTATGATATAATTTGAGGCCACTATCCTGTTTACCGCATCAGCGCGTTTTCACAACGCCGCAAAAGCGGGACGGACAGGCCTAGGCCGGAACCGGCCTTGTCACCGTCCGCAACACTTCGCCATAGCTGTTCGCGATCGTCATCCGCGGACCATAGCCCTTGGCGATCAGCAGATCATGCGCCTTGGGCAGATTATAGCAGGGCACGCCCATGAACAGATGATGTTCGCTGTGATAATTGACCCAGTAGGGCGCCAGCGTCATCCGCATCAGCATATTGGCCTTGGTCGTGCGGGCATGGCTGAACGGGTCCTCGCCGCCGGTCGTGGTGCAGGCATGTTCGGCGATATTGCGGATCCGCAGGATCAGCTGGAATGTGGTCGCCAGCGCGACAATCCAGATCAGGAACGGGATGATGCCCAGTGTCGCCAGGCTGACCAGCAGCACCGCCAGCTGGATCAGCAGGAAGCGCCCTACCGTCCGCGTAGTCCGTTTGGCGCCGTCCAGATCGACCACCGGAGCGGCGACACCGGCAGCGCCGTTGCGGTTCATCGGGGTTCCCGCCGATGTGTCCCGCTTGGCCTGCGGAGCGGCCTCACTTGCACCGGACAGCATCGCCTTCAGGCCTTTCCAGGCCACCGCAAACTGGTTGCTGCGCTGGTTGAGAAATGTCTGTCCGGTCAAGTCGCGGATGATCTTGCGTTTCATGCTGGCCGGCGTTGTCGGGAAAGCCGCAGACAGGCCGAGATCGGGGTCCTCGCTCTGCTGCGTGTAGCGGTGATGGGTCAGATGATAGGCGCGATAGCTGTGCAGATCGCTGCCGGTCGCCGATCCGGTCAGCCACTGGCCGGCGAAATTGTTGATCTTGCGTTTGGGGTGGAGCAGGCCGTGCGCGCCTTCATGCATCAGGATCGACAGGCCCAATTGCCGGCCGCCGATCAGCAAGATCGCGAACGGGGTCGCGACAAGACCGGCGAGCCAGTGCCATTGCCACAATAAGGCTGTGCCGCCGGTGACCAGCGCCACCATCAGCCACGCATGGAGAGTGAGCCACAGACCGTGCCAGCGCGAAACGCGGGTCAAGGCCTTCCACTCCTCGCGGGTGAAAATCTCATTGGGTTTGGCAGCTTTTACAGCGGGCATAATGTAATCCTTCTACCCTCAATATAGCTGTTTTCTGCGGGTTTTACAAATGTTGGCGATGCCGTAGCGTTATCCCGAATTGCCAGCGATCCGTTCGTCCTGAGCTGGTCGAAGGACCGATTCGCGCGCTAAGGTCGTTCGACCGGCTCGCCACGAACGGAAATCTATTCACCCGTCAAACCAGCGCCTGTACCAGTCTGACCATGAAATCTGCGCCCCGTTCAAATTGCTCGACTGCCAGATATTCATTCGGCTGGTGCGCCTGCTCGATCGACCCGGGACCACAGATTACGGTGGCAAAGCCCGCCTGCTGGAATTGTCCCGCCTCGGCGGCATAAGAGACAACGCCCGAAGGGCCATTGTCGCCGGTCAGACTGCGGACAAAATCTGCAGCTTCCTGCGAACCCGCCGGCGCCATTGGCGGGGCGTTGGACAGGCGGGTGATGGTGACACCCGCTTCGGGGAAGGTGCGGCGCATCTCGCCATCAAGCGCCGCCACTTTTGCCTTGAACGGCGCCAGCACGGCCTCCGGATCAACATCGGGCGGGCAGCGCAGATCGAAGACAAAATGCGCGCGGCGGGCGAGGATATTGGGCGCGGTGCCACCCTGCATCCTGCCGATGGTCAGCGTCGCATGGGGCGGGATGAAAGGAGAGGCGGGATCGGCATTTTCCCAAAGACCGCGTGCCAGTTCGGCCAGATCGTGCATCAGTTCGACCGCCACCATATTGGCGGACAGGCCGAGATGCGTGAGGCTTGAGTGGGCTTCGTGACCCAGCACCTCGACCTCGTGCACCGCAATCCCCTTGTGGCCGGTGATAACCTTCATCATCGTCGGCTCACCGATAATCGCCAGCGCCGGTTTTGGCAGTTTCGCCGCCATTTCCTCGATCATTGCCGGAGCGCCGAGACAGCCGATTTCTTCATCATAGCTGAACGCCAGATGCACCGGTTTCGCGCAGTCTTTGAACAGCGGCACTGCGGCCAGTGCCAGCGCGATAAAGCCCTTCATGTCGCAGGTCCCGCGTCCGTGGAGCAGGCCGTTTCGCTCGGTCACCGTCCACGGATCACTGAGCCAGTCCTGTCCGTCGACCGGCACAACATCGCTATGACCGGAAAGAATGATCCCGCCCTCAACGTTCGGCCCCACACTGGCGTAAAGATTGGCCTTGGACGCATCGGCGTTAACGACGCGCGCCGATGTGACGCCACGCTGGCTGAGATAATCCTCGACCCAGGCGATCAGTTCGAGATTGCTATTCCGCGATGTCGTATCGAAGGCGATCAGCCGGGCAAGAATATCGCGGGCGGCGGGGAGAAGATTGTCGGTCATCGGGATATGAACTTTACAAACTTTACAGTGTTAAAAGAAACAAAACGGACTGGCCCCGAAATGGCTAAAATTGGCAGGTTTTTGGGCGAGGTTTTGCGGTCGGTCATGTAGTACGACTATCATAATAAGCACAATGTAGGACAGGCAATTTTCTCGGAATCCCTTCTCCCTCACGGGAGAAGGGGAGCGCGCAACTGATCATCAGCCACCCATTGCACCATCGGATCATAGAGATCGACGGTCGCGCCGAGCTCGTAGATATTGCGGTAGCCATAGCCGTAAAGGTTGATGAAGGTCGGGATGTTGAGCGCCAGCGGTGCGCGTTTGGTCATGATCGGGCGGATATTGTTGCTGAAATTATTGTTGCAGTAGATCAATATTTCCCGGTCCAGATTGTCGCCGATGACAGCGCGCAATTTGCTGTCGGTAAAGTCGGAAAAGGGAAGGTTGATTGCGCCCGCCATATGACCTTCGGCAAAGGCCGCGGCTGAACGTGTGTCGAGAATGAGCGTTTCAGGCTTCGCCGCCCGCTGCCGGAATTCGGCCAGATCGATCAGCCGCTCCGCCCGCACTGCGGCGACTTCATTGCTCAGATCGAGAAAGCCGGGATAGTCAATCTGCGGCTTGCTATCGGGGGTGGCCTGCAGCGGCGATAACGACAAGGCCGTTGCTCCACCGAGAGCCAGCACCAATCCGGAATATCGCATATCGCACTCTCCTCACAAAGAAGCGGGATATCCTGCAGATGATTTGAACTGGTGCTGAACCCCGCGCGTATCAAGCTTTGCTAGGATGACAAGGAACGATAGCGAGACCCGAAACCAGTCATCCGTTTCCGCTAACCAGTTGGATGAACAATCTTGGCCAATCGTGGTCTTCAATCGATGATGGCTTCAGTTTTAGCCGGTCTTTTTGCCGGCGGATCTCTTGCCGCTTCTTCTGCCAGTTTCAACAATTTCTCGGCTGCCTCGGTCGCGTCGCTGCGATGAGGATTATAGGCGAGAGGACGCAGGACCGCAGCGGCAGTTTCATATTGCTGGTCTTCCATATATTGTGCGGCGACGGTCATGCGCAAATTCTGGTCGAACGGGGCTAGTTCGAGCGCCCGCTGCAAACCCTGGATTGCGATGTCAGGTGGCGTCTGTCCGGCGGCGCGATAGGCGCGGTAAAATTCCATCAACGGAATCGGATGGTTGGGTTCAATCCGGTTGGCGACGACAATCTGGGCTCGAACCGCTTTCCATGCGACTTCCGGATCGTCTGCCGATTCAGCCCGTCGGGCAAAGGCATAGATTTTCTGGATCTGGGCGCGCACTCTTTTCGGATCGAGTGCCAAAGCGCGATCTGCTGCTTCAATCGCCTCGCTATCATTACCCGCATCATATTCCGCTTCAGCCAATGCTTCCTGAACGGCGGGATCATCCGGATATTTTGTCGCGACCTTGCGCGCCTTGGCGACGACCTCGAGGGCTTCCTTTTTATCTACGCCGGTACGCGATTCCATAATCACCGGCATCATGGCGGCTTCGCTATCGCGCAGTTCACGAATCTTTACCGGTCTTGTAACGAGGCGGTCAGGCGGCAGGGCAAGTCCCATTATTTTGCGGCGCTCGGCATAACGGTCAAGATCCCCGTCGAGTTGGGCAAGATCACCGAATGCCTCCCGCGCAGCATCAATGTCACTCGCTCCTTGACCCATCAGTTGCTGAAACTTCAGCATCTGCCCCTCTCGCGATTTTTCGAAGCTCATATAATGATAAAGCAGCCAACTGCGTCCGTAAAACTGGTCATATCCCGTGCGCTTGTTTGCCAGATAACTGGCGGTATCCAGCAGTTGCTCTATCGCGACTTCCCGGGATTGCTTCAGTTCATAAGCGCGATGGACGGCCTGACTGCCGAGATGGACCGTCCCGTCGGATTTGACTGTGCCAGAGGCGTAAAATTCGGCGAAGCCCTCCTGAAACCATAGCGGGAAGCTGCGACTGGTTATGTTGAACAGAAAGTGATGGGCATATTCGTGCCGCAATATCGTTTCGGGCGACAGATCAAACTTGCTTGAACCCAAACCGCGACGTGGAACAAGTGCAATAATATTTCCCGCTCTGGGAAGATAGATTCCAGAGGTATATCTGCCGTTTATATCCGCTAGTTTGCGAACGCCTATCGCATTTTTGACAACGAAGACCGTGATCCGGTTGGAGGCACTGGGGGATTCGGGTTCGTTCTCCAGCATGAAAGCCATAGAGGCGTGAAATTTTTCCAGTCTTTCGGCAAACTCCTGGACACTGCTGCCACTCTCATTCGCGTAAATGACAAAATGCTCACTGCTTGCTTCATGCCACGCCGCTTGCACCGGTGTGGTCAAAAAAGTCAAAGCCAAGCCAAAACCAAAGAGCGACCGTATCATGTAAAACCCCCCCCACCTGATCCAACATAGTATCGAATCAAGCGGAGGGGCAATAGTTAGTGCATCGATTTATTCGAGGGTGATTTTCAGCCCTGCGACTTGATCCAGTCGCGGATCTTGCTTTCCAGCACCGTCATCGGCAGCGCGCCGGTGTTTAGCACCTGGTCGTGGAATTCGCGCGGGTCGAACTTGTCGCCGAGCGCGTCCTGCGCTTCTTTCTTCAACCGCTGGATGGTGAGCGCACCGATCTTGTAGGCCAGTGCCTGCGAGGGAATTGCGATATAGCGTTCGACTTCGGCGGTCGCGTCGGTTTCGCCCATGCTGCTGTTGTCGAGCATATATTTGATCGCTTTCTCCCGGCTCCAGCCCTTGCTGTGCAGGCCGGTATCAACGACCAGCCGCATGGCGCGGAGCATCTCGTCGTCGAGATGGCCGATGCGCTGATATGGATCGTTATAGAGGCCCATCGGGAAGCCCAGCTTCTCAGCATAGAGCGCCCAGCCTTCGACAAAGGCGGTATTGCCGCCAAAGCGCATGAATGCCGGCAGCGCTTCATTTTCCTGAGCCAGTGAAATCTGGAAGTGATGGCCCGGCGCGCCTTCGTGCAGGTAGAGCGTGGTGATGCCGGAGGTGCTGCGCGAAGGCAGGTCATAGGCGTTGAAATAGAAGACGCCGGGACGCGAACCGTCTGGCGTACCGCTCTGGTAGGAACCACCGGCCTGGAATTTCTCTACCGATTCATCATAGGGGCGAATTTCCAGCGGCGATTTTGGCAGGACCTTGAACTGCTCGCCGATTTTCGCGTCGACCTTCTTGCCCATGTCATAATAGGCCTGGGTCAGCGCTTCGCGGGATTCGGGGTGGAATTGCTCGTCGGTGCGCAGAAATTCGAAGAATTCGGACAGGGTGCCGTCAAAGCCGACCTCGGTCTTGATCTCTTCCATCTCGGTCTTGATCCGCTTGACTTCGCTGAGGCCGAGATTGTGGATATAGTCGGCCTTGAGCGGCAGCGTGGTGGTGTTCTCGATCATGTTTTCATAAAGAACTGCACCGCCCTTCATCTGCGACAGACCGACCTCGTTGCGGGCGACCGGCAGATATTCGTTTTTCAGGAAATCATGCATGCGCTGATAGCCGGCGAAAATATCCTTGGTGGCTGCGGCATATTCCTTGGTCAGCCGCTTTTTGTCGGCGTCGCTGAAATCATCGGGGAAATTCTTGGTCGGCGCCATGAACGGGCTGTTCTCGAGACCCAGGCCGATCTGGGTGGCGAGCTGTTCGATCACGTTGGTGATCGTCAGCTTGGTTTCGACCACGCCGCTTTCCATGCCTTCGCGGAAACGGCCGATCGAGCGGTCGCCGATGATGATGAATTGTTTGTGGCGTTTCAGATTATCTTCGTAATTTTTCACCGTCTTGAACGGCGCGCCGCCCTTGCCGGAAGCAAAGTCGGGATAGAAAGTGTGAAAGCCGCTGAAATGATTGACCGGACGGACGACGGTCAGGGCCATGATTTCGTCGGAATAGCCTTTGAGCGCCTGCTGCTTGTCACGCTTGAACACGTCATAGGCGATTTTGTCGGTAGCGCTGAGCTTGCTGCGATCCAGCTTCAGAAGCGCAGCCAGTTCGGCTGTCTCGGCCGCTTTTTCGCCGGCAAAATATTCGTCGGAAATATAGTCACCAAGCTGGTCGGCATAGCGTTCATCGCCGCGAAACAAGGCGCCGATCGGATTGCGTTTCAGACTTTCCTCGTCGCTCTTTGCGAACAGGGCCTTCAGCTTTTCGCCTTCGGTCATCTCCGCTTCTTCGTGATGTTCCATCGCCGCTGCGCTGGTTGCGGCAAGCGGCTGGGCAGTGGCGACGCTGCCGATGGCGAGCAGGCTGGTGCCGACGAGAAGGGCGAGTGGTTTCTTGATCATATAGGGTTCCTATCCAAAACTGTTATGTCCAGCTAACACGCTAAAGTATCACTCGCAACGATTTCACCGGTCAATTAATGTCGTTGGTCGAAACCCGTCGTCGATTGATCGGCAAGCCGGATTTTAAGGGACCCAGGCTTTCTGCCACTGGTTCAGCCGGAACCATTTGGTGATGATATATTTGGTGCCCTCTTCCACCGGTGTTCCGGCGTGCAGCGTGTCGATATTGGGCGTGCCGTCGAGGCGCATATTATTCCAGATCAGCAGCATGCCACGGCGCGGTTCGACCTGATACTGCAGCTGCGGGAAAGCGGTTGCGCCACCTTTTTCCGGTTCGTTGAGATAGGCCATCGCGGTCCAGGTACGCTGGCCGCCATTGGGGCCTTCAAACTGCCAATATTTCTCGGTCTCGTGAAAATAGTCATGATGATCCTTGAACTGCTGCCCCACCTGATAACGCTGCCCCTGGAGGACTTCGCTATGGGTTTGCGGCAGGCCCATCAGCTCGCAAATCATTTTGTCGATCCGCCGGATGTCGGGATCGGCCGGGTCGACATTGCAGCTATAGCTGGTGCGGTAGCCCTCGCGTTCGGTACCTTCGTATAGCGTCGAGGGCTGGCTATCGCTGTCGATCATCTCGATCAGCAGGTCGCAGTCGGCATCATTGATGAAATTCTGGCATACATAGAGCTGCACATATGGGCTTTCCAGCCACTGGACCCGGGGATGGGCGTTGAGCGTTTCGGTAACCCGCCGGCCCAGCGCTGCCATCCGCTTCGGGCTGTTATAGAGTTCGCTCTGCTTTTTCGTAAAGACCCGGGCCATGCTTGTCAGCCTAGTCGATGATGCGTCCGCGCACCATCACCCAGTCGATCTTTTCCAGCACCCGGACATCGTCCAGCGGGTTGCCGTCAAAAGCGATCAGATCGGCGGAATAGCCGACCGCGATCCGGCCGATTTCATTCTCCATATCGAGCGCTTTGGCAGCCGATGTGGTCGCGCTCGCCAAAGCTTCGCGCCGCGTCAGGCCGGCATCGACCATCAGCTGGAGCTCCTCGGCATTGCGGCCGTGATCAAAGACACCTGCATCGGTCCCGAATACGATCGGCACGCCCAGTCTTTTGGCCGATGCCACCGCCTTGCCGATGGTGTTCAATGTCATCCGGATTTTCTCCTCGACGACCGGAGTGTATATACCCTTGCCGAGACCTTCGCTGACGCCCTTGAACGCCATCAATGTCGGAACCATTGCGGTGCCATTGGCCTTCATGACCTTGAGCGCAGCCTCGTCCGCAAACGTGCCATGTTCGATCGTATCGATACCGGCGCGCGACGCCGCTTCGATCCCGCGCGCACCATGGGCATGGGCCATGACTTTCAGGCCGAGCGAATGGGCAGTGGTGGCGATCGAGCGCATTTCTTCATCGGTAAATTGCGCTTCCAGCCCGCGACCCTGTTGGGAAAGGACGCCGCCGGTTGCGGTGATCTTGATAATATCAGCACCGGCCCGACTGGCCTTGCGCACTTTTTCCGCGCACTGGACGGCGCCGGTGCAGGCATAGCCGCTGGTAAGCAGGGCATTGACGTCTTCGGTGAAGCCCGACACGTCGCCATGGCCGCCGACGATCGCCAGTGGCGGTCCGGCCGCGATGATGCGGGGTCCGGGAATGACGCCATCGGCGGTGCCGCGGCGTAGCGAAAAGGCGCTATATTGCGAGGAGCCCGCTTCGCGCACGGTGGTGAAGCCGGCCTTGGCGGTAACCAGCGCATTTTTCGCACCGACAACCACGCCCCATTCTGCCGGTTCGGTGGTTTCTTTCCAGAAATCACCACCCGGATCACCGGTTAGATGGACGTGCAGGTCGATCAGGCCGGGCATTACGGTCTTGTCGGAAAGGTCGATGACTTCTGCCGCAGCGTTGGGCGCAGAATCTGGGCCAATCCGGATTTCGGCAATCTTGCCTTCGCGGACGATGATCGTTGCGGGGCCGGTTGGCTGAGCGGCTGCATCGGTCAGCAGACTACCTACGCGAATGATCTGGTCTTGCGCGAACGCGCTACCCGAAATTGTGACCGCTACAAAAGCGGCGATAGCCAAACCAAGCGCACGTCTCATGATATTTCTCTCCGTCGTTATGGGGCCTTATTGCGGAGCGCTATTGCAAGTTGCAACAAGAAAGGAATCTGCCCTGACCAGGATTTTTGCCTTGAGGCTGTGGAGCCGGTTCAAAACGCCTCGATGGATCATAATTTTTCGGCAAATTTAAAATCGAAACTGCGCGGAACATCGACCCTATTATGGGCCGCAAGAAACGGCGATATTTCAATCGCCAACCTCTGTCAGAAGTCGATATTTCTCAATAGGATCAACCGATCGGGTGTCGCCAGCTGCAATAGTCGCATTTACAGTTAATAGATCGCTAACTTGATTGGGTTAGGGCTGTGGATTGTCGCCCTTTCTATCAATAGGAAATTGATCCCGGTTATGAAGCATGAGAAGTTTGATATCACCGACCCGGCGCTGATTGATGCTGTGGCCCGTTCGTGCGGAGAAGTCACCGTCGGTTGCGCTGATGTAGGCGGTCTGGTCGAGGAAGTGATGGCGAATGCGGATGAAATGCGCGAGCGCCGGGTAGTGTTGCAGGATGTGATCGCAAAATTGGCTGACGGCCAGAAACGCGTAACGGAGTCCACCAACGAGGCAAGAATGCTGTCAAAGCGGGCGAAGGACGATCTGTACGACAGTACCCACGTCATCCGGATGTCGATGCAGGAATTCGGTGATTTGACCGGTCTGGTAGTCGAGCTTGCCCAACATATTACCGGATTTGCCGGTGCCATGGATCAAGTGCGCCGGGTTTCCCAGAATATTGACAGGATCGCCAATACCACCAGCATTCTCGCTCTCAATGCTGCGATTGAGGCGCATCGCGCCGGTGCTGCAGGGGCGACATTTGCGGTCGTCGCAGCAGAGGTCAAACAACTGGCTTTCAATACACGCGAAGCGACAGACGAGATATCGGCCACGGTCAATTCGTTGGGCGTCGAAGCCGAAACCCTGGTCGAGAAAATCGAAAAAGGCGTCAGCAAGAGCAATGATGCCCAGCGGAATTTTCAAAAGATCGATGACACGGTCAACCGGATTTCTGATCTGGTTTCACAGGTCGATGAGCAGAATAGCGACATCGCCAAAAACACCGGCCTGATCCACAATAAAGTGCAGCAGGTGCAAGATGTTCTCGATCATTTTTCGGAAAGTGCCGAAAAGAACAATATTAGTCTGGAAGCCGCAAAAGAGAAGGTGGGCGACCTTGAAACAATGTCGAAAGTCATGTTCGACCAGCTGGTCCAGAGCGGTTTTGCGACGGAGGACCGAAAGTTCGTCGACTTGGCGATCACCGGCAAGGACGAACTGGTTGCAATAGTTGAACAGGCTTTGGCCAGTGGAGAGCTGACCAGGGAGCAGCTGTTCGACCGGGAATATTGCGAGATACCGGGATCCAACCCCACCCGGTATGATAACCAGTTCAATGCTTTTGCTGACGCGAAGGTTCAGCCGATATTGGATAAATACCGGCAGATGGATGCAATTATCAGTTGTGGGGCGACCAATATTGACGGTTATCTGCCAACCCATGTCAGCGAGCGTTCGAGAGCGCCCACCGGTGATCCGGTACATGATGACAAATATTGCCGCAATCGGCGTATATTTCTGGACGATATGACCAAGCGCGCGATTGAGCAAAAAAACCGGCCGTTCAGTGTCTCGGTATACCGGTTTACTCGAACCGCCGATGATAAATCAACGGCGGGCAAACAGGTCTTCGTTCCGCTCTGGTTCGGCGGCGAATATTGGGGCAATTTCGAGCTGCTCTATCTCGACTAGTCCGTCGGGATGGCGCAAAAAAAGACCCGCAGCCCTTTCAGGTAGCGGGTCTTTCTGTAAATCATTCTGTCTTACCAGAAGAAGTCGTAGATCACGTCGATGACTTCGCCGGTGTAGGTGTCGACCAGCAGGACATCGTCATAATAGCGGACCCAGCGGGTACCAGCATATGCGGCTGGCAGACGGTAGCGGCCCGGATCATTGATCCAGTAGCGCGATCCGTAAAAGGATGTGCCCAGAAAGACGCCGATGTTCCAGCGGCGATAGCTGTGCGACCGATAGGGTGAATTATAACGGCCGAGCCGGTAATAGCTGCGGTTTGCCTGACGGTAGCGCTGCCAGTCATAGCGCTGGTTACTGCGCCAGTTGCGGTTCCAGTTGCGGCTGTTCCGCGCGGACTTGCGATTATCGCGATAGCGCCGGTCGATTCTGCCATCGCGGTTGCTGTCCACCCGCCGGTCGACGCGATTATTGTTATTGCGGTCATAGCGGCGGTCAATCTGACCGTCACGGTTGCGATCATAGCGCCGGTCGACCTGACCATCCCGATTGTTGTCGCCACGTCTAGCCGCCCGTTGCTGAGCGACTTGACGGCTCTGCGTTACATTCCGGTTGCTATTGCGCTGTTGTGCGACCTGCCGGTTTTGCGTCGTGTTACGGTTGCGATCCGGTCGTACGGTCCGTTGGTTCGCCCGCGCGGCAGGACCGCTACTGGCACTGCGCTCGGTGCGTTCCGCTCGGCGATTCGTCCGCGTTTCGGTGCGATCACTGCGGGACTCTGTCCGGCTCTGCCGACTAACCTGTGCCGTTCCACGGTTGTTGCTATTCTGTGCCCGCGCCTGGCCGCGGCTGCTGTTTCTGCTGGTGCCGCGATTAGCGCGGCGATCGCGTTGCGCTTCTGCCTTGCCGGTCAGATTCGCTGGCACCGCGTTGGCGGCCAAATCAAGCCGGGGCGCGATTTCGGCGGCGGACGCAGCGGCGGGCGTCAACATCGTAGCCGCCATCAGGCCTGTGACTAAAAATATACGCATGGCTTACTCCTGTTGCTGGCGACCCTCTTGTGCCGCATCTGTGCAACAGGAGATAGGGGATTAACCCTGTCTGACTCCTGAACTGACCTGTTATGTTCAGGAAAGGTTTGATTTATATGAACAGCTTTCGTCTGATAAGTCTAACCCCAGACCCGATCCGGAGGCCAGCACTCGTCCTACGACCGAATTATTATTTCGATCTTCTTGCCCACAAATGACCAGCGCGAACCAATGCTACCTCAGTTTGATGGACGTTCGGGATATGGATTTCGGCGACCGGTGCAGGACATTCTAGTACCGGCGAACCTATTGGCCCTAGATGGATTAAGGGGCCGGCAGATCAATCGAGACAACCTGTGAGACAACGGGAACCGGCACGGCTAAAATAATGAAAGCACTTATTGCCCCAAAGACTGCCCAGACATATTTCTTTTGTTTAATGTCGGAAGCAGCGCGTGTCATACAGTAAATCACCGCAATTACAGGAAGATATAGCCTAACAGATTCGAGGACCGGTTCCACCAACCTAATCCTTCAGATTATCCTTCTCCAGCCACTCTTCCAGCCATTTGATCGTATATTCGCCGGACTGGAATTCCTTGTCGTGGACCAGTTTCTGGTGGAGTGGAATGGTAGTCTGGACGCCTTCGATGACCATCTCGTCCAGCGCCCGTGCAAGCCGCATCATACAGCCGTCGCGGGTACGGCCATAGACGATCAGCTTCGCAATCATGCTGTCATAATAAGGCGGGATCGAATAGCCCGCATAGAGCCCGCTATCGACGCGCACATGCATGCCGCCGGGTGCATGGTAGCTGGTGACCTTGCCGGGCGATGGCGCCCAGGTCTTCGGATTTTCGGCGTTGATCCGGCATTCGATGGCATGGCCGCTGAATACCAGATCCTCCTGTTTCACCGACAGATCGCGACCGTCGGCGATGCGGATCTGTTCGCGCACCAGATCGAAACCGGTGATCATTTCGGTGACCGGATGCTCGACCTGCAGGCGGGTGTTCATTTCGATGAAGTAAAATTCATCATTCTCGTAGAGAAATTCGATCGTGCCGGCACCGCGATATTGCATGCCCTTCATCGCGTCGACACAGACCTTGCCCATTTTCTCGCGCTGCTCGGCGCTGATCACCGGCGAAGGCGCTTCCTCGAGCACTTTCTGGTGACGGCGCTGCAGCGAACAATCGCGCTCGCCGAGATGGATGGCATTGCCGCGACCGTCGCCGAACACCTGGAATTCGATGTGGCGCGGGTCGCCGAGATATTTTTCGATATAAACAGTGGCGTCGCCAAAGGCTGCCTTGGCTTCGGTACCCGCCTGTTTCATCTGGGTTTCGAGCTCGGCTTCGCTGTTGACCACTTTCATGCCGCGACCGCCGCCGCCGGAAGCGGCCTTGATGATCACCGGGTAACCGACTTTTTCTGCTACCTGCTTGGCTTCCTCGATTTCGCTGACCGCGCCATCGGAGCCGGGCACTAGAGGAATGCCGAGATCGCCGGCGGTTTTCTTGGCCGCAACCTTGTCGCCCATGATTTTGATATGTTCCGGCTTGGGGCCGATCCATTTGATTCCGTGCGCTTCGACGACTTCGGCAAAATGCGCATTTTCGGAAAGGAAGCCATAGCCGGGATGGATAGCATCCGCGCCGCTGATTTCAGCGGCCGAGATGATCGCCGGGATCGACAGATAGCTGTCGGCTGCCGGTGGCGGGCCAATGCAGACCGCCTGATCGGCGAGCCGCACATGCATCGCGTCTGAATCGGCGGTGCTGTGTACGGCGACGGTTTCTATGCCCAGTTCTTTCGCCGCGCGCAGAATCCGCAGAGCAATTTCCCCGCGATTGGCAATCAGGATTTTTTCAATGGTCACGCTGTCAGCCTCAAGCGATCATGACCAGAGGCTGGTCAAATTCTATCGGTTGACCGTTTTCAACCAGGATGGCTTTCACCGTGCCGGATGTTTCGGCGGTGATCGGGTTCATCACCTTCATCGCTTCGACGATCAGCAAAGTATCACCGACTGCAACCTTGTCGCCGACGCTGATGAAATTGGGAGAGCCTGGTTCGGCGGCGAGATAGGCGGTGCCCACCATCGGTGATTTCTGCGCGCCGGCGTGGTCGTCAACGACAGCGGCTGGTGCTGCTGCTGCCGCCGGGGCTGCAACTGCGGGGGCCGGTGCAGCGGCGACGGGCGCGGAAATATATGTTCCACCACCGCGCGCGACCTTGATCTTGCGATCACCGTCTTCGACTTCAATCTCGGTCAATCCCGCTTTTTCGAGAATGGCAGCGAGATCACGGACCAGCTTGATATCTACGTTCATGCCTTCACCCGTTTCTTTTTTTGCAGACATATTTTGTCCCTATATTATATTTAAAACTTGCTCGCGGCGTCCAGCGCCAGTTGATAGCCAAAAGTACCAAAGCCGCAAATGCTTCCTTTTGCAACCGGTGCAATGAAACTCTTGTGGCGATATTCCTCGCGCGCGGCGGGATTTGAAATATGCACCTCGATAACCGGCGTGTTGATTGCCTTGATCGCGTCGAACAGGGCGAGCGACGTATGGGTCAAGGCTCCGGCGTTCAGGATCACCGCATGCGCGCCTTCCGCGGAGGCTTCGTGCAACCAGTCGATCAGATGACCTTCATGGTTGCTCTGGCGAATGTCGACGTCGTAACCGAGCGTCTGGGCATGGTCTTCAATCTGTCCGGCAATCTCGTCGAGCGTTTCCGAACCGTAAATTTCGGGTTCGCGCATGCCGAGCAGGTTGAGATTGGGTCCGTTCAATACAAAGATGGTCTTTGCCGCCAAGATATTGCTCCTTCCCAAAGGCTTTTGGTTGCGACTGGAGCGACCTCTTTATATGGCTCGTTTTTGAAAAGCGAGATCAAAGACATGAAAGTTACCGAAATGGCTGAAATTCAGATCAAGTTGAACGGCGATGACCACAAGATTGCGGCTGGCGGCTCGATCGCCGATCTCGTGCGCTCGCTCGATCTGGAGCCGGCCAAGGTGGCGGTGGAACGCAATCGGGTGATTGTAACGCGGTCGACGCTGGAAGACGTCATGGTCGAGCAGGGTGATGAACTGGAAATCGTGCATTTCGTTGGCGGTGGCTCCGGCGACGACAGCTGGACGGTCGCGGGACGGACGTTCAAGTCCCGGCTGATCGTCGGCACCGGCAAATATAAAGATTTTGCCGAGAACGCGGCTGCGGTTGAAGCTTCAGGCGCGGAGATTGTCACGGTCGCCGTGCGCCGTGTCAATGTCACCGACCGCAACCAGCCGGTGCTGATGGACTTTATTGATCCGAAGAAAATTACCTATCTGCCGAACACCGCCGGCTGTTTTAATGCCGAAGACGCGATCCGCACCTTGCGGCTGGCGCGCGAAGCCGGCGGCTGGGATCTGGTCAAGCTGGAGGTCCTCGGCGAGGCGAAGACATTGTATCCCAATATGCGCGAAACGCTCGAGGCGACCGAAGTGCTGGCCAAGGAAGGCTTCAAGCCGATGGTCTATTGTGTCGATGATCCGATCGGGGCGAAGCAGCTGGAAGACGCAGGCGCGGTGGCGATCATGCCGCTCGGCGCGCCAATCGGGTCCGGGCTTGGCATCCAGAACCGGGTTACGATCCGGCTGATCGTCGAGGGCGCCAATGTGCCGGTGCTGGTTGACGCCGGTGTCGGGACCGCGAGCGATGCCGCGGTGGCGATGGAGCTCGGCTGTGACGGGGTGCTGATGAACACGGCCATAGCTGAAGCGAAAGAACCGGTACGGATGGCGCGGGCAATGAAGCTTGCCGTCGAGGCCGGACGGGAGGCTTATCTGTCCGGCCGGATGGGCCGCAGGATGTACGCCGACCCTTCAAGTCCGCTGTCGGGTCTGATTTAGTGTCCTAATACAGCATGATTCGGGGTCATCTGTAACCATTTGATTCGTAACAAAAGTTACCTGTCGGTACATTTGTCGATCAGCGATTGTCGTTGGTCGAAGCCGACCGCCGTTGGCCGAACATTATAGCGGTTTATCGAAGTTCGGATGCTCGTCCCGGATCACTCCCCTATCCAAGATGGTGAGGCGGGAGCATGACCCTACGTCTCTCCAGACAGTCCGACCCCGGTCCAATGGATATTCCGCTCCCGACCTCGCCCCCTAGCGGGCAGTGCCGGTTCCCCCTTTTCCGGCATCGCCCCGAACAAATTTTGAGGAGTGAGAAAATGTCGAATATTATCTTTACCAAAGCCCTTTGTGCCGCTGCCGCCATTGCTGTTACCGCGACCGGATTTTCGGTCAGCGCCAGTGCCCAGAACCGGACCGTGCGTTCGGTTGAGGTCAGCTACGCCGATCTTGATCTGGCCAGCGTAGATGGCCAGTCTACCCTGCAAGGTCGCCTGAAAGGGGCTGTCCGCAAGGTTTGTGGAAGCTATGATGCGAGAGACCTGACGGAAGTGCAAGATCACGGCATCTGCATAGATCAGGCCAATGCCTCGGCCCAGCGTGCCAGTGTAACAATCATGGCGGCGGCCAAATCAGGCAAGCCCGCCGAAACCGCGATGCTCGTCAGCAATTAAAGAAAAATCCAAGAGCCGCAGTTCCCCAACAAGCGGCCACATTTTGACTAAACAAACTTTCAAAAATCTCGGCGTCCCTTACGCCGGGGTTTCTTTTTATCCATTAACCAGACCTAAAAACCCAATCTTAATCGGCCGCGCTCTATGAGTATCGGACTGTAACGGGGGCGCTTATCAGGTGTTCCGATACATGTGCATGATGAGACAGCGCAAAACCGCATATTGTTGGAGGTTTTATGGAAGTTCATCGGCACACAAAGCCAGTGCAAGTTATCGGTCCTTTTGGTGAATCGTTACGTCTTGCAGATTTGCCCGACAGCAATACCACCAGATGGGTAATCCGGCGGAAAGCGGAAGTGGTGGCTGCCGTCAATGGTGGTTTGCTAAGCCTCGAAGAGGCCTGCACCCGATATGATCTTTCGATGGAAGAATTCTGCTCATGGCAAGAAGCCATCGACAAGTCTGGTTTGCCAGGTTTGCGGGTCAGCTATCTGTCGAAATATCGTACCGAAAACCGGGTTAGCTAGGAATAGCCTGGCTATATCAGGGTCGCACCCGATGGAAGACCCGCCTGCAGACCTTCACTGATCGAAAGCCTCACATCATGCCAAATAAACGGGTCCTTGTCATTGACGAGGAGAGCGCCTTCACGCGACTTTTGCAAGACGACCTTGAGCAGCGCGCAATATCCGTGGCTTGTGTCTATTCTCCTGGAGACGAGAACGGAGCCATGGCCTTTGCTCCGACCGCGGTTGTCATCGATAAAAACATACTCGCAAATACGTCCGCTGGGCTTATCCAGGCATTTGCCAAAATTTCGCACAAATTGCCGCTGGTCCTGATGACCGGAAGTGACACGAAACTGACGCAGGACGCCTCGGATCCGGTGCAGGCGGCCAACGCGCAAATTGTTGCCACCATAGCCAAGCCGTTCGAACCCAATGTGCTCGCTGAACTGATCGATCAACATGCGGAAGTCAGTCAACAGACCATATTGGACTCAGAATATATATCTGCCCTGATTGCCAGCAACCGGTTGCTCGACAATCTCGTCGTCGAATTTCAGTCGAAGCACGCGCTAACCGACGGGCGGGTCACGGGTTATGAAGCCTTGTCGCGGCTGAAGACGAGGCGGGCGATCAGTCCGGCGACAATTTTTTCAGCAGCGACCGAAATAGATCTCGAAATAGAGGCGACGCTGAATGTTGTCGATCACATGATGAAGCTCGCAGGCTTGCTGAAGGGGCGGGGAAAAAGCGTGCCGGTATCGTTCAACTGCAGTGCGATATTGCTGACCCGTTGCGATTTCGTCGACGCGCTGTGTAGTCGCTTGCAAAGGTGCGGGCATTTATCCGGGTCGATTATCATGGAAATTACCGAAGAGAACCGGGTTGCCAATATCAAGGTCGTTGCGGAAATCTGTCACATGCTGTCGCGATACGGACTGAAGGTATCAATTGACGATTATGGCACGGGCAATAGCAATATCGACCGGATCGCCGCAATTCCCTTTGCCGAGTTGAAGCTGGACAAGGAGATTTTCTGGGCTTTTTGTGAAGGTCGTCTGCCGATCACGATCCTGGAATCGATCATCGATTTTTGCCATATGCGAGGAGCCACGACGGTGGTCGAGGGTATTGAAACGCCCTTCCATCTGGAAAAAGCGCGGCTGCTTGGCGCGGATCAGGGGCAGGGCTTTTACTGGGGGCATGCGATTCCGCCCCAATATCTGGTCAGGGACTGGTGCGGATCATCGGTCTAATATCCGGGAATTATTCGAGGCCGGAAATGACCGCTCCCGCTCCTGTCGATCGAAGCTTAACGGATTCGCTTATCCGACAGATTTGCGTTAGGCTGTGGGTCAGAAGAGCAGCTTGAGGACATTGTCATGAAACAGCTAAGCGCACTGGATGCGATGTTTGCCTACACGGAAACACCGAATACACCGATGCATATCGGGCAATTGCTGATTTATGATCCCTCAACCGCCCCCGGCGGCAAGGTCGGTTTCAAGGACATATTGCGCTATATCGAAGGGCGGCTCGACGGTGCCCGCATTTTCCGGCAAAAACTGGTGCGGGTCCCGCTGGATCTCGATCATCCCTATTGGGTGGATGACGCGAATTTCGATCTCGAGTTTCACGTCCGCCATATCGCCTTGCCGAAGCCCGGCGACTGGCGGCAATTGTGCATCCAGGCGGCGCGCATCTATGCTCGGCCGATGGACATGAACAAGCCGCTTTGGGAATATACGGTGATCGAAGGGCTCGACAATGTCGAGGGCGTACCAAAAGGCAGCTTTGCAATGCTGCACAAAATGCATCATGCGGCGATTGACGGCCAGTCCGGTCTCCAAATGACGCTTGCGCTGCACGATCTCGATGCGGAGATGAAGCCGCGCAAATTCGAGATGCAGTTCGAACCGGAAAAGGACCCCAATCCGGTTGTCTTGCTGGCCAAGGCACAGTTCAACAATATCGCCAATCCGGTGCGCGGGCTGCAGAATCTGCAAAAACTGATTCCAATGCCGAAACGGCTGTTCGACGTGCAGCGCGAATATCGCCAGCGCGATGACGCGAAGGGCAGTATCCCGAAGACCCGCTTCAACAAGAAGCTTAGTCCGCACCGTGTGTTTGACGGGCGTGAATTTGCCCTGTCCGACATCAAGAAAATTCGCGAGGCCTATCCCGGCGCGACGGTGAACGACGTGATGATCGCGGTGGTCAGCGGATCGATGCGCAGCTATCTCGAAGCCAAGGATGACCTCCCGGACAAAACGCTGAAAATCGGTGCGCCGGTATCGGTCCGGACGGACGATGACAAGGGTTCGGCAGGCAATCAGGTCACGATGATGCAGGTCGGTGTCGGCACCCATCTCGCAGATGCGGGCGACCGGCTGAAATTCATCATGGAGGAAACCCGGCGTTCCAAGGCGATGACCCAGGCGATGGGGGCAAAGACGCTGATGGAATTGTCCGGAGCAATGCCGGCCGGTCTGACCGCCGCCGGGACCAAGATGATGGTCCGCGCTGGTCTCGTTGACCGTCTCAATCCGGCGGTGAATACGGTTGTCACCAATGTTCCGGGACCGATGATGCCGATGTATTTTGCCGGCGCTGAGCTGGTTAAATCGTTCGGCATGGGAATATTGGCCGAGGGGCAGGGGCTGTTCCATGTGGTGACGAGTTACAATGGCAAGGTCATCCTGACCTTTCTGGCGGATCGCAATATCATGCCCGATCCGGAATTTTACGCGACCTGCATTGCGGACAGTTTTTCCGATCTGATGACCGCGGCGGCCAAGGAAATGAAAGCGGCGACACGAAAGACCAGGGAAAAGAAAGCCAAGCAGCCGAAAAAGCCGAAAAAACGTGTTTCGCCCTCTGCCGCTACGGCAGGCAGGATTCGAGTCAAAACAACAGGGAAATAGCCGCCTTGACGCTTGACTCATCGGGCCTGATTGAGCATCGCTTCCGTTAATCATTCGATTAACAAAAGGGACTCGTCATGAGCAAAGTAGAATTTAACGACCGCGTCGCCATTGTCACTGGTGCCGGTGCTGGTCTGGGCCGCGAACATGCCAAGGAACTGGCGCGTCGCGGTGTGAAGGTTGTCGTCAATGATTTTGGCGGCGCGCGTGATGGCACAGGTGGTTCCGCCACCGTGGCAGAGCAGGTTGTTGCGGAAATCGAAGCCGAAGGCGGCGTCGCCATGGCAGCCGGTTGCAGCGTTACCGACATGCCTGCGGTTGAAAAAATGGTCGCCGATGCGATCGCCAAATGGGGCCATGTCGACATTCTCGTCAACAATGCCGGCGTTTTGCGCGACAAAAGCTTCCACAAAATGTCGATCGAAGATTTCCAGTTTGTCATGGACGTCCATCTGACCGGTAGTGCCAATTGTACCAAGGCGGTCTGGGATCATATGCGCGAACGCCAATATGGCCGGATCGTAATGACCACATCGTCGACTGGACTCTACGGCAACTTTGGTCAGGTCAATTATGGCGCGGCAAAACTCGCTCTGGTCGGCATGATGAACAGCCTGCACCAGGAAGGCGCCGGCAAGGGCATTCACACCAACTGTATTTCCCCTGTTGCAGCGACCCGCATGACCGAAGATATCATGCCGGAAGCAGCGTTGGCAGCTCTGGTCCCTGAAGCGGTAACTCCTGCAGTGGTTTACCTGTGCAGCGATGGCGCGCCATCGAAGACCATTTTGACGGCTGGTGCCGGTGGTTATGCTGCTGCGAAAATTTTCGAAACAGAAGGCATCTGGTTGCCGGTTGAAAAACGCAGTGCCGAATCGATTGCTGAAAATATCGACCAGATTCTCGACGAAACCGGCATGCAGGAATATGCCAATGGCGGCGGACAGGGCGGCAAATTCTTCCGCCGGATGCAGGAAGTCATGAACGGCTAGTCACAAGCAAAACCTGGAAATTTCCGTTAGTGCCGAGCTAGTCGAAGCGTGCCTCTCGTCGCGAAGTACTCTATGGCGGTCTCAGGGCTAACGGAAATTGATACGCATTTTAGGAGAGATAATATGCCAACGATCAAAGCAAGCGAACTGGAATCCTGGAAGGGCAAAGAAGTCGGTGTATCCGACTGGGTCGTCGTGGATCAGGACCGGATTAATAAATTCGCCGACTGCACCGAGGATCACCAGTTCATCCATATCGACGAGGAAAAAGCCAAGGCAACACCCTTTGGCGGCACCATCGCCCACGGATTGCTGACGCTCTCGCTGTTGCCGAAACTATCCTATGGTACCACGCTGGGCCTCGAAGGCACGGTCATGGGTATCAATTATGGCTTCGACAAAGTCCGCTTCCTCAACCCTGTTCGTGCAGGATCAAAGGTTCGCGGTCGCCACACATTGGTTGACGCGGTTGAAAAACAGCCGGGCCGCTGGTTGCTGACCTACAATGTTGTTGTCGAGATTGACGGCATCGAAACGCCGGCACTGATTGCGACATCGCTGGTGATGATCGTGGTCGGCTAGGCCAACCGAACGATATACGAAGAAAAGGGCTCCGGACTGTTTCCGGGGCCTTTTTTATGAGCCGGCTGCCAAATGTGAGGTTCGCTCATGGCGTAAAAAGTGGTTCAGCCAGAATAGGATGGCGACCGGCGGGCTAACGATCTCCAACGGGTCGCGCCAGATTCGGGAGATTGCGCTGCTTGCATGAATGACGTCGCTCGACTAGGGCCTTTTCGAATATCGAGAAGCCAAAATCTGTGGCGGAGATATTTGGGGGAATTTGCAATGTCGATACGGCAGATAGCTGCACTTCCTTATCGAACGGATGATTTTGCGATAAATTCGCCCGCGCGGATCCTGTTGATCACCTCTCGCGAAACCAAACGCTGGATCATTCCAAAGGGCAATATCGGCTCGGGGCAACTGCCTCACAGCGCCGCTGCACAAGAAGCGGAAGAAGAAGCGGGTATATTGGGTGCAACCTGCCCGACGCCGCTGGGCAGCTATCGCTATCGCAAGAAAAAGCGCAACGGCGCATCGGTCTGGGTCGACGTCAGTGTTTTTCCCTTTGCTGTAACCGAGGAGCTACCCACATGGGACGAACAGCATCAGCGCGAGCGCCGCTGGTTTTCGCTGGAGGATGCAGCGGAGGCGGTTGACGAGGAAGATTTGCGCAATCTGATCCGTTCCTTTGGAGCCGCCGATTTCTGGGCCGCCACCAGATCAACCAATATTATTGATACAGTCGCACAAAAAACAGGGGTCAATACAATGTTTGCCTGGTTCCAACGCCTGCTCCCGCATCAGGGGAATTTCTTCGACCTGTTCGAACGCCACGCCGCGACGCTGGTGGCGGGGGCCGATGCGCTGGCAAGACTGGTTCAGGGCGGCAACGGCATGGCGGACCATATTCTTGAAATTGTTGAACGCGAACATGATGCCGATGAAATAACCCGCGAAGTTCTGAACACCGTGCGCCGGACATTTCTGACACCATTTGATCGCAGTGCAATTTCCGGCCTGATCGCTTCCATGGATGATGCCATTGACGAGATGCAGAAAACCGCCGGTGCGGTTGCACTCTATGACGTCACCAGCTTTGATCAGGAAATGATCGATATGGCAGCGATCATTGTCGATGCCGCGCGGTTGACCGCGGAGGCCATGCCGCTGCTCCGCGATGTTGCCGACAATGGCGATCGCCTGCACGAACTGACCGAGCGGCTGGTCCGGATGGAAGGCCATGCGGACGAAATTCACGCGTCGGGACTCAAAAAGCTGTTTCAGGAACATGGTGAAACCGACACGCTCCGTTTCATTATCTGGCGCGAACTTTACCAGCATATGGAGCGCGTGGTCGACCGGTTTGAAGATGTTGCGAACGAGATCGACGGTCTCGTGATTGACCACGGCTGAAGCGGCCAGGGATAATGGACAACAGCATCGCTTTTCCGCTCCTGTTCGGGCTTGTCGCGCTCGCGCTCGCCTTCGATTTTCTCAATGGCCTGCACGATGCGGCCAATTCTATCGCAACCGTGGTTTCTACCCGTCTGTTGTCGCCGGTTGCAGCCGTTCTCTTCGCGGCTTGCGGTAATTTTGCCGCTTACTGGCTGGTCGGTCTGCATGTGGCCGAAACCGTCGGCAAAGGTATTATCGACAAGGATGTCGTCACGCCGTCGGTCGTGTTCGGCGCGCTGATCGGTGCGATGTTCTGGAATGTGCTGACCTGGCTCAAGGGTATTCCTTCTTCCTCAAGCCACGCCCTGATCGGCGGGCTGTTGGGCGCGGGCATAGCCCATGCCGGGTTCAGCGCGGTGGAATCTTCCGGTACGACCAAGACACTGGTTGCGATCTTCCTTTCTCCGATGATCGGTTTCATGATCGCGATGACGCTGATGCTGGTGACGGCATGGCTGTTCAAACCGGTGCAACCACGCAAGGCCGAGGGTGTTTTCAAGGTCTTTCACCTCATGTCATCGGCCGCTTATTCGATAAGCCACGGCGCGAATGATGCGCAAAAGACAATGGGGATTATCGCGGTCCTGCTTTATTCGACGGGTTATCTCGGCAGCGAATTTTATGTCCCCAACTGGGTGGTTATCAGTTGTTATGTCGCGATATCGCTGGGGACGCTTTCCGGTGGTTGGCGTATCATAAAAACCATGGGTACCAAGCTCACCAAACTCAATCATCACAACGGATTTTGTGCGTCCACGGCGGGCTCTCTTGTCGTGTTCGGTGCCTCGGCAATGGGAATCCCGGTCTCGACCACCCATGCCATCACCGGCAGTGTGGTCGGCGTCGGAGCGGCGCGACGGGCGTCGGCCGTGCGGTGGAGCGTCGCC
>TARA_R110000796_G_scaffold251769_1_pt1 | contig 43605 bp, 48 predicted proteins | sample TARA_R110000796 | Tara Oceans TARA_R110000796 (sample SAMEA4397815) | marine metagenome | biome: Polar Biome; feature: [SRF] surface water layer (ENVO:00010504); material: water (ENVO:00002006), including particulate matter (ENVO:01000060) such as... | depth 5 m
AGAGATCATGCTGCCAGCCTTAGCGGCGGCAGCTACCTGAGCGGTGTAAATACTTGCATCGAATGAAGCCATAATTTTAGGTAGTTAGTTCTGGGGGGTTAGGCGGTGATGTCGCAGAGGATGTTCACAACTCCTTTTTTCTCTTCCCGAACTGCACCAGCGCGGAATTTGAAACGGATGTTGGTGGCACCATTGCCGGGAGTTTCCCATACACGGGTGGTGGACTTCTTCCAGTCTCCGTAAGAGACCTTGGACTTCAACCACATCGGGCAAGACTGGGTGTTCGTTGACAGGTGGCGAGAGAAGCGACTCGAAACGAGGAACTTAACTCCAAGGAAGGTCTCGATGACACCCTTGTCGAATGGCTTGCCACCAGCGAAGCTGCGGAAGTCCGAGCTGGTCACCATGCTGTCAGTCCAGAGGGCGAAGAGCGCCTTAGGAGTGACACCCATGCAGAGCATCTCATTGTCGTCCGTGCCTTGGCCCCATGCATCGTTGTCCATAAAGACGCGGATACTTTCGAGGATCTTGGCTTGCGTGAGGTTGGTGTTGGCACCACCTCCGAGGTTGACTGCAACAACTTGGTCACCGTCAAGGATCTCAGTTGTCATTGCCTCATCAGCACCGTTACCAATGGTGGTCGTGCCGAGGATTGCATCGATGATGATGTCTTCCGCTACCCGCTCACCAGCTTCCATAAGGCGCTTGGCAGATTCAGGCATGGGGACTCCGAGACGGTTGAGTTTCCACTCATCGTCTTCATCGAAGTGAACCGTGCGTTCAAAGTTTTTCGGGAAGATGAAGGCGCGTGCGGTGGGAAGTTCCACTGCGGCTTTCTCTTCGAATCGTGCCGTTTTCTCTTCCAGATCGAGGTCACCATACTGTTCGATGGTGGCGTAACGACCGGAGCAGTCCGGCTTATAAGTGACATAATCCTTGAGGATGTTGATCCGCTTGGAGATTCTGTCGTTCCATTGTTGCCCGTAAGAGATCTGGGCGTGTTCATGTGGGGTCATACTATTGTAGATAAAAGGTTAAAAGAAACTGGTAGTTCTTTGGCCGATTATCCACGTATGCCTCAACAGGGTCTCCCGGGGGAGTTTATCCAAATTGGCACTAGGGTCAAATCCTAGGAGACTGGGGTAGTCATTGGGTCTGTGCGGTTCTGTAAAGAGTTATCTCACTTCTCCGATGACTGAAGGAGGATCACACTTTTCTTGCAGCTTTGTCAATTAAAAAGATCTTACTCACTGAAGCTCTCTCACAAAATGCCCCTGGGCATTGAAAGCGTGGTCAACCAACCCAGTGAGGTTGTCGTTAAGGAATACAGATAGTCTGTCTCCCGGGGCCAGCAGCACAGGTGAACCAGATGCGGTCAGATCCCACCTTGCAGCGCAAGAGTCATTACTCGCCCCCAGACCGGAAGTATCAATGTGCTGGTTGTAACATAGCCTCTTCCAAGCCCCATTAGACTGCACCGGGAGACCAGCAGTAAGGTCACCCAGAAACCCCCCGATGGTGCTGCAAACTTGGACCCCGTTAACGAGAGCCGGGATGCTCCCATAGTCGCCGTTTGCCATGCCTTTAGCACCCTCAATGTAAATAATGAGTTGGGTGATGGCACACGTCCGCCCATCTGGTGGAGAGATAAAGCACTCAGTAACAGCAGAAGAGTAGTCCCCATTGTAATTCTTGAGTCCTGCACCGGTCCCAGTGTCGTCAAGATATTGGGAGACTATCTCCGTTGGTTGCGGGTTAGCCATTAGGATATGTGGTGTATGCCCCCCGGTAGATGTTGCGGTAGAGTCAAACCACGTTGTCTTGAATGTTCTATACATCCTTCCGCCCTACACCAAGGGGGGTGTTGCTGTCAATGCTGAAGTTCTTACGCTGTTTCAATATGACCTTGGATCTTGAAGGTGTGGTCAATCAGTCCAGTGAAGTCGTCGTGGCAGACAACGGAGAGTGTGTCCCCGTAAGATAAACGGATCGGGACACCTGATGCGGAAAATGTCCAACGGGCAGCGCATGAGTCATTACCTGCACCAGTGCTGTCGATGTGCTGGTCATAGCAGACCCTCTTCCATTGACCATTGGTTTTGATCGCTAGCCCATCAGTCATGTCATCAGTGACACCTCCTACAACTGAGTTGATCGTGATCCCATTGGTAAGTGCTGCGATGTTGCCATACTTGGCGTTGTCCATCCCGGAGCTATCCTCGATGTAGACGATCAGCCGTGTGATGTCGTAGACCTCCCCCACCCCGGGGGTGATGAAGAATGGTGTGGCGGTAGCATAGTTGCCTAGTGCTTGCTTCGTCCCTGTCCCATTACCCACAGTGTCAAGATACCGTGACACGATTATCCCTATTTCCGGGTTGTCCACAGTGATCACATGTGGCGTATGGATCTTCCCCGTCTTGGTGGAAGTGAAGTAGTTGGTCTTGAAATTACGAAAGTAGGACATGCATCCTCCCTACCTTATGTAACCTAATAAGTCAAAAGCAAAACCCACCACCCCGTTACCAGGATGATGGGTCTAGACAATACATTATGAAACAGCCAACGCTGTGCTAAGAAGGTAGAGCGGACTCCATGATAAGTCGAGCATGAGTTTGCTGGGCAGTCTCATGTTGGGGGTGACTGTTGTCGTGGAACGCCGCATTCAAAGGGTTCTCTTGATTTGAGATGATGTCGTTAGCCTGAGAAAGTTTCCCTCCAGATGTGATCTGAACCCCGCCGACAGAGGCACCTTTGAGGGAGCCTTCACTCAGCATGGTCTTCAACTTGGACAGGGCTAACACCATGCTGGGTTGACCAACCAAGTCCGCAGACTCAAGGGGGAGGCCCAGTGCTTCGGACGCAAACTGAGCATCGCTGATGGTGTTATCGTAGTTCTGTTCTCCGACCGCTTCAACGATGACACCCTTGGCGGCGTTGAGCCGTGCGAACTCAACACCTTTGGATGCTTCAGTCTCAAGTCCCATCCGCTCGATGTCGAAGGCGAGGAAGTCTGCGAGAGCCTCCGGTGAGTATCCCTTGTCGTAGGCGAACTTGACTGCCAGGTCGAGGACCTCATCATCAATCTGGGTCCCTTCAGGGAAGTCCGGGAGGACAAGCTTCTCTTTGAACTCAGTTGTGTCAGCCAGCTTCTCCACTGGTGGGGCACCTTTCAGTTCCTCCAATGTGCTGTTGAGACTGGCTTTCTCTTGGTTGACCTTGGTCAACGTCTGGTGCAGCTCCTTGTTCGTTTTGAAAACGTCGGAGATGTTCTTGAAGGTGGAGCCTTCAGCATACTCACCGATTCGTTCTTGGTAACCGTCAGAGAAGCTGAGGTCATCATTCACAAGGGGTGACATGTTGAGGGTGGTGGTCAGATCCTCTGTTGCAGAAGATGTTTCGGTGGTTTCAGTAGTTTCCATGGTTTTGGTTATGTGGTCCGGGATTACTTCCCTTTGAAGGTGATGTCAGGGATTCGTCCCTTGTATTGGCGGATGAAGATCTCCTCAGTGAATCCACCCCCGCCGGTGCGTGCCCACTCGATAAACTCTGGTGTGCAGTCTCCACGCATCTTGGAACGAACCGGTGACTCAGAGAGATCGATGTCGTCAAGGTGTCGTGCGGAAGGGGATGTCAGCTTGCGCTCACCGGAGATGTGGGCTTTCAGATCGTGGACCTCTCTCTTCAGGCTCTCGATGAGCTTTGCGTCCCGTGTCTCCCGTGGTGTGCTTTTCTCAACCTTGGTGGCCGGAGGTGGCGGCGGCATCTCCTGAGGGGGCTTAGCTGGCTCTGGTGGCTCGGCAGGGGCATCTGGCTCCTTTACAGCCAATGGGGGTTCAACGGGCGCTAGGACGATGCTAGCGACCTCTTTGCCTATGGGGCCGGAGTAGCGACTACCATTCAGGTAGTATTTCACATCCTCAGAGATGGGGTCGTAACTGGCAACGAGATCCCCATTCCGTTTGATGGAATATAAGGACCCCTCCTTTTCGTGGGTATATTTGGTCATGATCTAAACTTTGGCCAACCAGGTGATGACTTCCTTGATGCTGTCCCGCCGCATCGCAGCAAGGTTCGCAGCCTGAGTAGGCATGGATGCAAGCTCATCAAGCCGAAAGCTTGGGATATCGAACTCCCACGCTTCCTTCAGCGCAGCTACCGCATCCTCCCGGATGGTCGCCTCGTGGGAGAATAAATGTTTAATGCGCTCGCGCCGCCGTGCGTTTGCACGCTGGATCACAAGCTCTTCATCTGGGATTATCTTTGCCATTACAGTGTCTCAGGGGGTGCTTGAGACGCCATGGTCTGCTGCATCTCGGGAGAGAACTTGGAGGCAGCATCGGCCACCTGTAGCGCCTGCTGCTGCTGTGCTGCCTGTTGCTCCGCCTCAAGACGGGCTTGGGCAAGCTCATAGACCTCCCGCTCAGGGCGAAGCTGTGGCGCATAGAATCCGTAGGTTCGTGCCAGCTCACGAGTGTGAGCAGAGAGATCAACCTCATCCAGCACCGTGGGATCAACCATGGCATACTGCTGGAGTCGGAGGAAGAACTGGTCCTTGTGTTCAATCGCCTTCCGCTCCATGACCCGGGAGAGGTTCGTCTGGAACGTGGAGAGAGGATCAGGGAGATCGTAGAAGCCATTTGATTCCTTGAGAAGCTGGGCCGGTGGCTCAGGGAAGAGACCCTTGCGGAGGCAGATACCGAAGAGTCGGCGTGACAGCATCGGGTTGATGTCCGCTTCATAGCGAGCATTGACGCCCACGAAGAGCATCTCAGATTGATCGCGGATGCCACGGAACTCCTCAGCGGTCATCTCCTTCTGCACGTCCGAGAACGGTTGCCAGAGGGAGTTGAAGAAAAGTCTTCGGATCTGGTCCTGCTTGTCCTTGATGCGGTCCTTGCCGAGAGGGTAGTCCCCACCAGTAGCCCACTCACGGACACCACCACCGGGGGTGGAGAGCGCACCAGCACGGGTCAAAGTCTTCTGTCCTGGTCGCATGTCGATCTCCCCAACCATCCCAGCCTCAGACAGGATGCGTGGGTTGATCTTGATATCGAGGAGCAGGTCGAGAGATTCTTGCAGGTAGTTCACCTGAGCCACAGCTGGCATTGCCTTCCGGGCTGGTGAGACACCCCAGATGATCCCATCCGCTCCGTGTTGGAAGCGTGAGACCATGGTGTTGAACTCATGGAGTCCCGTCTCATAGATGAGGTTCTCGTCCTCCTCGCAGAGGTAGAACTCCTCGTAAGCCATGTTCACATTGTCCACCTTGCTCGGGTCGCGCTCGGTCCGGGGTTGAACCACATGCCACACCTTGAACTTGACGGTGTGCAATTTCTTGTGGTCTCCCAAAGCTTGCTGGACCTTGATCCCGAAATTCCCCGTAGGGAACTCCTTGCTGAGTTGGTGAGCAGTCGCTTTGAACCAACGTCGGAGCGTGTCAGGGTTCCCCTTGATGTCCTCCTGGAAGGTGTAAGTCCCTACATGTGAGTGCTTAAAGTAGAATGGCGCGTAGCGGTTCTCCGTCTCGTAGCACATCATCATCCCTGTGCCCACCGAAGCACGCTCAAGGTTGACTGGCTGGTTCGCCATCTGGAAGTTCGACTGGTTCACCAGCTTCATCACGGTCTTGGAACAGACCTGATACCACTCGCGCACCTCGTCATCGTCCTGAAACTCAAAGGGTGGCTCATACCTCACCCAGTCCTCCCCGGCGGGGGTCAACTGAGCGGTCATCATGTTCGACAAACCCTCCACCGACTCAATGACGGTGGTGTCGTGGATCGATGCGAAGCTGTTCGTTGGGACCGGGGTATCCGTGGTCGTGATGTAAGCATCACGGGGGACTGCCACCTCCTTGATCGACTGCCACCAGCTGTCCATAGGGGCGCGTTCAGCCTCCTCCCTCCGGCAAATCTCAAGCTCTTGCTTAATGTTGACTGGCATTAACCTAGTGGTTGATTGTCTCCTCCAACAGGGGGTGTTGGCTTGATGTTCCGGAACCCGCTGAGGAATCCTCTCTTCCGCTTCGCGGCTTGCTCCTGCTGCTTGCGTCCCAGCTCACCAGGGGTTGATGCGATGGTCTCAGGATCTGGTTTGGGAGGAGCTTTTGTCATGAAATCGTTTTTTCAACTGTTGGAAACTGTGGGTCCGGAGCCTTTCATTTCCCTTCGCCCGATGCCATGAGACTCTCTCAAGTGGGTAGGGGCACAGGTCAAAGAAAAACGATGGATCACCGCTTGCATAAATGATGTGCCACGTATCATGCCGCCCTGTCAAGCCTGTAGATGCTAGCTTGTGGCCCGGGTCAAGGTCGTTGAATGCCCTGAGATCCTCCTCCGGGATCGCTGAGTTCACCGGCCTAGCCAATAAAGTGTTCTCCGGTGTGGAATAAAACAGGCCAAACCGTGCACACATCTCGATGTAACTCCATGTCCATGCCGAGGATGTCGAGTCCGCCGCCATGTGGTGAAGGAAGTCATCGAACCCACACGGTGGGAAATTAATTATCCGCGTTGGCTTTTTTCCCATTCTTCCTCCTTTTCTTCCGGATCTTGTCCTCGTGGTAACGCACCTTGTTGATGAGCAACTCAACCTTCGGATACTGTTTGTAGTCCCTCACCACGTCACACGCCTTCTTCACCGTGCCGTCCCCATGCCGGTTGAACAATGGACCGATATGATTCATGGGCATCCCCGTCAGCTGCCGGATGATGAACATCGCCAGCTGTCGTGGGTGGGAATACTTAGGAGAATTGCTGGACATGTTCATCTCCTCAAGGGTGATCCCTGCCACCTTGCAGATCCGCCTCCGGATCGCTTCTGCCTTCTTGATGTCACTCTCCGGGTAAATTCTTGCGCTCATAATGTGAGTGGGACTCTATCGGATGAACCTCCTGGAGCCAGCTAATTTACTGCCTTTCCCCATGGGGTCGGTGTCATCGAACCCATCAGTGCTGATCCTTGCAATAGCCCTGCTGATAAGCCCTCTCTGCCACGCCTCACAGAACGTCCGAAGGGAGTCACAGCCGTGGGAGTAGTCGTCATGCACGGGCTCCATGGACATCATCACACCGTTGGCATCCTGCGCCTGGTGGTAGTTGTCGAGACACTCCATCAGGCTCGGGAACTTCTTGTTCCCCCTGTTGTGGTGCTTCGAAACAGCGTCCTTGTTGAACCACAGATACTCAAATGTGTCCTTCACGTAGTTGATCCCCGTCCATACCGAAGGGATCTTCGGGACATGCTGCACGTTGGTGAACCCCATCTCATGGAAAATATCCACCAACGTCTTACCCGACTCCAATGACTTCCTCCCGCCATCGTGGGGAAGGAGGATGCGCATGTCCTGCACACGGTTGTCCGCCATCCACGCCTTCAAGTAGTCCCCGTAGTGCCGCGCCGTCTCACGGTGGCTCACGTAATACCCCACCACCCGGATCTCCTTACCAACCACTTGGATCAATGTGACCGGCATGGCATCGTTCCGGCCCAAGTCAAAGCTTGCAAACACTGGTATCCCCTTCTCGATGGGGAACCGGGTGACCCGCTTCTCCGCCAACGCCCGGGCGATCTCCATCTCGTAGATCACACCCTCCATAGGTGACTTAAAACACTCCTCCAAGGTGGACGGATACTCCCCGAACCTGTTGTTCCTCAATGGCCAAGCCTCATCCTGATACCACCGCTTCTGCCCGATGGTGAGCTTTATCCCCAAGTTCGACTCAAGCTCCTCAAAGTATTCCTCGCACTGGCTGAGGATCTTCAGATTCGACTCCAGGGAGTAGTAGGGATCGGTATGCCATGGGAAGAACATGTAACGCCAAGATCGTGCATGTTTCTCCTCCTCTGGAGTGGTGAGGGCTTGGTCCATGTAGTCCCAAAGATGTCCATTCTTCCCGCCCTTCCATGTCGTCTCAACAATGATCTGACCCTTCCGTGCGGCTTGGATAGCACCAGTCTGAATCTCCTCAGACCGCTTGGGGTCCTCGCACTGAATCCATCCCCACTCACTGACGTGTAAGAAGTTACAGTTGCCCCCGCGATAGCCAGTAGCAGCGTAGAGATGAGAAGCAGTATCACCGCCAACCTGAAACGAGACATGGTCATCATTGTTTTTAACGTTCTTGAGATCGTCCAGCATGAACTGGGGGAGATTATCGCGGGACGTTTTAATGATATTCTCCAACTTCTTGGAGGCATCCGCCTGGTTCCGGTCCACTATACCAGCCTCATACCCCGCGTTCTTCAACGCTTGGTCAAACATCAACACCCCAATCCCCGTGGACATCCCACGCCGCCGTGCCTTGGGGATGATGATCTTCTTGTGACCCTCAACAAGAACCGCGTTGAATACCTCTTTCTGCTCCGGATATGGCTTGAATTGGATGATCCCACCATCTTCTTCACTCTTGATGTGATATAAATGGTTCAATCTCCAGAACGGATCCTTCAACCGGTTCAACAACTCGTCCTGGTCCGCATCTTTCTTAGCCATGCTGCGGGAAAGTCGGGGGCTCAATTATCCGTGACCCCACACGCGGATGGTAATCCTCGCAGTTCCGACGGTGCATGTCACTGCCCACCTCGTAAAAATCTTCCACTGGAGTCACCCGACAGTTCGGACAGTCCCTCTCAGGCTGGGACGCCTCCACCCGGGCTTTTGAAATCCCATAGTTGCAGTAATTGCAGTATCGGTAGGCCCCTACCACAGCATCGTGCAACTCAGCCAACATGATCTCCACCTCCGCAGGGATGAGAGGTGGCACACAAGGTATCGTTTCATCGCTCTTCTCCCACTGAATGTAGATCATTGTCCCTTTAGTCAGGTTCTCCCACCCCACGTTGTGCGTTTCATCCTTTAGCGATCTGCCGTCCTCTGCCACCGCGTCCTCTGGATAAGGCCCCTTGATTGGGCGGAACGTGTCCACACCCGCTGCATCCGGGTCCGGACGAACAAACGCTTGAACCTCCTTGAGGTTGGCTTGGTGATAGTTCGTTACCATGCTAACAAAGGTGGTTGTTCAAGCACTTAGGGAACTCAGGTGAGCCAGGTGGGGGCTGAACGATGAGAGCGCCACAACGCTTGCAAGGGGGCGCTTTCGGTGCAGTCCCTGTGGTGTGATCAGGATCGATGGTCTCCACCTTGGGCTGTGGCACCGGGGCAACCGCTTTCCATGGGCGGTTAGGGTGACAACAGAACATTGTCCCATCATTGCATAGGGCGAAGAGTAGGGTAGCTCTGTCTCTGGTCCCTCCCGCCGTGGCTAGCTGTATCGCTTTTCTTGTCATGTCTGGCTCCCTCTCCTAAAGGGTTTTTGGTTATGAGTTATTACTTTTTCATTTTTTGCTAAAGCTGTCAAGGAAGTTGGGTGGGGGCATTTTTTAAGGGGCCACCTTTTACTTTTCAATTTTTCCTGATGACCTGCTGGGGGTAACTTGGAAAAATACCCAGTGCTGGGGGTAACTTGGAAAAATACCCAGTGCTGGGGGTTTTTTATTTTTTATCCTGCTTTCTGTTTAGGTGTCTCAGTTTATGTGTCTCAGTTTATGTGTCTCAGGGACGGGGCTTCATATATAATACAACCAAAGCCAGGACTTGAAAAGGGGGCCACCCTTCGAAGTAGATTGAACCACGAAAAGCTGGTGAGAATTCGAAACCAAGGTCTTACAATCCGTGGTCAACCATTGTAGATAGGGCAATTTGCCAAGCTGTTACACAAAAGTTACACGTTTGGGGGGTATCCTCTGTGATCTCACCAACTTCAGAAGCGGGTATCCTCTGTGATCTCACCAACCTCAGAAGCGGGTATCCTCTGTGATCTCACCAACCTCAGAAGCGGGTGTCCTCTGTGATCTCACCAACTTCAGAAGCGGGTGTCCTCTGTGATCTCACCAACTTCAGAAACAGTCGTCCTCTGTGATCTCACCAACTTCAATCACCATTGGCGGTGCTTTGGGGATGTCGATGGACTCCAGCTGCCGCAGTTGCTCCAATGGTGACACTGTCACTGTGCCGCTGTGCTCATGATTCACCTTTAAATTGTCCCCATAAACTCGAGGGAGGAGCTTGGACGTTACCCATCTTGTGGTTTCAACGATCAGCCTCCGCCTTGCCACTTCCGCATTGGCAAATTTGGGATCGTCGTGAAGTGGAGCCCGGGCCTGTTCAAGGATTCCCTCAGCCAGGTCACTGGCATAGGCTTGTTTGGCCGCAACATATGCCGATTTAATCTCGGGAAACTCATCACTCATGATCCAAGTGTGAAGAGTCCTGAGTGAGACTCCCACGGCTTTAGCGATATCCGCTCTTCTGGCCCCGGCGGTGGCCATATCGAGCAGTGTAGTGGTAGTGACCGGCGTAGGATTGATTTTAAGGCCCATAGCAGGACGCTGAGGGCTCTTGCGCCCGAAATCAAGTGCAAAGGGCCGACAAGTAGAAAACCCTCTCTGTGAGGCCCTTAGAGACGCTCCTACGGTTCCGCCACCTAATCCCCACCATTTCGACACTGCCACAGCCTCACCATGTCAGAATCTCCCAACATCTCCAAAAAGGCAGGGGAAATACCATTGCCCTGCCACTGCCCTACTCTTTGCCCTACCAAATTACCCTCTGAAACCCTTATAGAACCTTACTTTTTTAAAATAATATAATAAAAAGGGCAAGTAGGGCAGTGGAATATGAAGCAATATATGCGAGGGGAATCTCTCCATTACAGTATAGTGTTATTTATTATTGTTTCTTTTTTGTTTCTCTATGGCTCCCGGAATGGCGAAATCGCTGCCCTTCTGCCCTAAATTCTTCCAAAGCACTGTGTCACAGTGGGTTACAGCAAGGGTAGTGGTAGGGCAGGGTAGGGCAAAGGCCCCTTGTCTGCCCTAATTCAGGTCATTCCCGCTGCAGAAATCAGCAATATGAGAAGAAAAGTGAAAAAAGAGATGGACAACATTAAATTGCAGCGTAATGTATTGGCAGTTGGAGGGACAAACCCTCCCAACTAAACCGACTAAAAACATGAAAAAAGTAAAATTGACAGGGGAAACCATTACATTCAACGCCGTAATTAACATCTTGATTGACCACGGCGTTCAGTATGCCTCCCACAAAATGGAGGAGATTGTCAAAAATCTCCGCCCATATTGGAAAAACGACAGAATTGAAATCGCCCATGTTATGGGTGAAATCAAGAAACCACAGAGCACAGAACTGGATGACATGAACTCCATGCTCTCCGGAAAGTGGACTATCGACGTTGGGTAATAATCCACCACATCAACCCAATAGCCTGAGCCTAACCAGCTCGGGCCTTTGAGGTGCAAAGCAACGACGCTGAGCAAAACTGACTAAAAAAATGGATAAGGAAATGAATAAGAAAAAACACACAATCACTGTCATCATCGGAGAAGGTCCATCCCCCCTTGGTGGCCCGATTCTTCCTGCCGCAAATGAAACTGTCAAAGTTTTAGCCACAACTAAGGGAAAGGCTAAAACAGAAGCAATGTTCATTACAACACTCAAACCCGTTGGAAGGCTCGTAGAGTTTATTTTCCATTAACATCCTCCAACTCCTCCCATCAACCCCCAATAGCCTGAGCCTAACCAGCTCGGGCTTTTCGGGTGCCAGAAGGCAATATTATGATAAACATTAAAACATTGGATAAATTCGTAGGGCAGGAAATAACGATGACTACCTACTACAACTACGTCTACACCGGCAGCAAGCTTGAGAAGCTGGCAGACAACAAATTCCGAGTCGCCAACGTTGATTTCGAACCCTCTGATGTGATAAAATCACGGGCAGCTTCCACGCTCGAAATTGAGATCAACTTTTAACCCCACCATACCCTAACCCATCGGGCGCTTGTTGAATCAAGCGCCCTTTCGGGTGTAATGACTAAGAAAATGACTAAGAAAAAGACAAGTTGGAAGCCGTCCCTAGGGACATTTTCCAAAGCCGTGGATGGTTCGATTGCTTTAAATTTCTCCGAATCAGGAGGAACAAATTGCTCTACGAAATGCGAGGCTCTGAAGAAAGGAGTTTGCTACGCCATTCATACCGAGAAGATGAAGCCATCGATACAGGTGAGTGGACAACGGAAAAGAGAGCTTGGGTTCGTCCAGCTCTGCAATGCATACAAGGCGAAAATCGAGACTCTGGTCTCTAAAGGGGTTGAAATCCCTTGGATACGGTTCTCTACTTTCGGCAGTGTTCCCAACCGTCGCCTCTCGCTAGCTGAAATGCTGGCATTTGCAGAGATGGTTAGGGCATTTCCGCAAGGTGTTCCCGTCCACTTCCCCGTTGAAACGTCACACAAGGCTGAAAGGTTCCGCGCTATCGCAGTAGCGTTTCAACTCGACATCGTGGTTCGTGAGTCCTGCCAGAGTGACAAACGCATGCATGACTCCACAGGACCGTGCTCACGCATTGTCTTCGGTGGCGCAACCAAAAAAGAACGGCTTGACGTAGCTGTAGGGATGGCAAAGCGGATTGACGGAGCGCGAGTGTGCCCGGCCATCGCTTCAACGATCCTGCGTCGTCCTAAGCCAGTGAAATGTGGCCAGTGCACTCTCTGTTCACGGAGTGACGTGAGAGTAATACTCTATCCCATGCATTGACACAAAAACCAATGAATCGCCAGCCACGTCCCAAGATGTGGCTGGCCTTTCCTTTTAACCACGTTAAAACGCCATTAAACTCGAACACGGCGAGGCCGGGAGAAATCTTGGTAGAATTGCCGTATCTAAAAAATAATCATTATGAACGAAAAAGAACAACAAATTGCCATCGCGAAAGCTTGTGGGGTAAAAGTGCGCAAAATCAGATATAACAGGGGAACCCCCGCAGTTACAACAACTTGGATAAGCGAATCAAGGGAGCCAATACCTGATTACCTCAATGATCTTAATGCCATGCATGAAGCAGAGAAGGTGCTGTGCGATATGGAGAACTGGGAAATGTGCATTTACGAGAACAGGCTCAACACGATGACAACTAACTGGCCATGGCATGCAGCCGCCCCACAGCGCGCAGAAGCATTTCTCAAGTCTCTCGATCTCTGGGAAGAATCCAATTAAACTCGAACACGGCGAGGCTGGGAATTATCCTGGAAAAACTGCCGTATCTAAAAAACAATCGTTATGAAAAAAGAAAGTAAAAAAGAACAAAGAGTAAGAGAAGTAAGAGAAGCACGAAGAGCAGCTTTCTGTAAGGGAGCGATGAAGAGTGGCCGGGGCGATAGACCCGACATCGGAGCAGAGGCCCGGGCTATCTTTGATGCCAAAAAAGAACACTACAAGGCGCGCCACGAATCGGCGTTATCGGTAAAGGGCTTTTACAAGCGGATGTTCCGCCGGGCGTATGAGGACCATCCGGTCACACTCCTGGCCGCGTCTTACGTGGTATTCACAGCTGTCATCGCCCTGGTTTACTGGGTCGTTCAATTATAAGTTGACATCGCCCACAGCAACGGGCAAGTTCAACACGTCAACGGGTATTCATAGACCGTTTTCATTTGCTTGTTCTTAGTCGGACTCAGCCGCTACCCCTAAAAAGGTAGCGGCTTTTCTGGCGAACGACGCTAGCATCACGCTGGCATTGTCCGACTAAAGACATGAGTGATCCACTACAACACCTCCCCGAGTCTCTCCGTGACGCAGCGAGACGCCTACCACCTGGTGAGCAGCATACCGTCCTTGACCTCCCCCCGAGTGGAGACGGTCACAACGCTGGCCTCCTCTCTGTGGCATCTACGTGCTATCGTATGGGAGTGTCCAACGCGGACACTGTAGCCCATCTCAGGGACATCTACGACAAAGACAGACTCGACTACCGGACCGCTCCAGCTCGCGCTGTGGCGAGAGTCTGGCAGCACGATGGCAGTGTCCCTAAGGATGAGGACATCGGGAACAACGCAACCCATCAAGAGGAGTATCTTCTGAGGTTCAGACGGACTCCCTCAACCCAGATCATCGAGGCCTCACCTGGCGACGTTAAAACCCCTCCAGGTGAGATCATCAAGGCGATCTTCAACCCGGATGATGTCATCAACATCCAGAGAACTGGTCGCGAGGCTGGCACACTGGTTAAGGTCTCTGAATTACCCGCAGACCTTGATGGTTACAAGTTCTTAGGACCTGCGACATTCAAGAAGCTTGAGGGAGTTGACGTTCCCCAACCTGATGGTTCCACCAAGCACATGACCCGGTGCAACGCCAACGTTCGAGCACGCCACATGATGGTGTTTGAGTTTGACTACAAGCGGGACGACCCGGACGGACCTGCCAAGCTGGAGAGATTCAACACATTCTGCGATACCGTCGCCAAATTCATCCCCCGCATCCTCGTTTTAGACACTGGTGGTAAAAGTATCCACAACTGTTTTGATGCCAGATTGGCATCACCTAAAGACCTGGAGGCTGTTTTCAACATTGGCATCCAACACGGGGCCGACAAGCAGATGGGTGTAAAATCCCAAGTTGGACGCATGCCCAACGTCTCATCAGCTGGCGATGGCCGGGACGCTCAGACTGTCCTCTATTTTGACCCTAAGGGAGATAAATACCCGCCCAAAGGGTGGGATGTTCTAGGCTTGGAGGAATCGATCCTCAAAAATGAGCAGCTGGAGTATTACTACCTTCGATCAAACTGCTACTACATGCAGAGTAACACTGAGCGGTGGGTGGCGATTAATCGCCAATCGTTGACAGTTCACCTCGCCAAACAACTCATCCGTTCAACCAAGCTTGAAGGTGAGGCAGTCTCCCCGGCTGAGGATATGATCGCATCATTTGAGTCTGACAAACACATCGAAGCCGCGATGATCGGGGCCAGCGGTAAACACGCCGGATACTACGAAGAGAATGGCTCTCACGTCCTCGTTTTAAAATCCCCAACATTTCTCAAGCCAAGGAAAGGTAACTGGTCCACCATCAGAGACTTTTTCCTTTGGATGTTCCGCGAGGACCCCATCGAATTCGAGATCTTCTGTGCGATGCACTCAGACTCCATCCGCAACCTTCGAAACGATGGCCGGAGAGAGGCGAGGTCAGCACCGTGCCAGGCGCTCATCATCGCCGGAGACGCTGGAGCTGGGAAATCGTTCATTGTTAAATACATTCTTCCTGCTCTTTACGGTGGGAGGTGGGCCAACGCCAACGCCTATTTCGATGTCAAAGGATCTGATTTTAACTCTGAGATGTTCGCAAGTGAGTTGCTCATCCTGGACGATGCTGCGATCCTTGAGACGAGCCATAAAGCCCGTCACGTCATGAGTGAGAAAACCAAAGAGATTTGCGTCGGGTCTGGTGAGGTCTACCACGGTAAGTTCGGCGATAAAGTTTCGATCCGTCCATGGTGGCGTCTGGTCCGGGTCATGAATACCACTCCGGAGGCACTCGCAACGCTCCCACTCATGGATGAGGGGATGGCAGATAAATGGGCACTCTTGCATGCGGCATCGATGGCAGGTGGACCGGTTGACCAATCTGACCCGAACTGGTTTGAACCGTGGAAAGATGACATCGTCAGCGAGCTTCCTGCATTCCTCCACTATTTGCTGCGGGAGTTCAAGACCCCTGACAAAATCAAAGACCCATCCGGTCGTTATCCCGTGATTTCCTATAAGAACGAAAAGCTAATCGAAACCATCCAAGAGGACTCCACTGAGAGCAGACTCCTCCACAAGATGGACAACGATGCCAAGGAGATGGTGTTCCCGACCGACTTCGAGGGTGGTGGGGCAACCCAACCTTGGACTGGGACCTCCAGTGATCTTTACAATATTCTCACTGATGACTCGGGTGGGATTTCAGCACAGATGCGGTTCACCAAGATGACCCCGACCCCGAGAGTTCTCACCAGCCAACTCCAGCTCCTGGAGAAGAGCCACCCTCACCGCGTTCGGTATAGCGCGAGAGGATTGAAACCCTCCAAAAAGAACGGGGTAAACTACTGGCGGATAATGCCAGCCTGTGAGATAACCGAGGAAGATTGTTTTTAGAATTATGAAGACCAAAGAAAAAACACCCAGCCCCATCGATGAACTCCTCCAGAAATGGGAGGTGCGTCTAAATATCCTCACAGAACAAGCAGAAAGAGCTAGGGGGTGCATCGCGGAATTGCAGAACCAAGCTCAGGTCACTACCGCAAAGACAATGATGAGGGAGCTTGAATCGGCACTTCTCTCCTCAAAGCGAGTAAATGAAAAATAAATCACTTTTCTCTTGTGTTGAACTGCTCAGTATGACATTACTAATTTGTTGACCGACAAAGACCATTAAAAAGATGAATATCACATTGACAATCGAAGCAAGCCCCGAACTCCTCAAGATCCTCGACAATCTCTCTATCGGGATGACTGCACAGGCTCAAGCCGTTCGGAGTGTTGCAAATAAAGAAGCCCGTGCCGCAGTAAAGATCGCTGAGGTCATGGCCGCAGGAGCGCCACCAGTTGAGTCTGCTCCTAAGGCGGCAAAGAAAGCCGCTAAGAAGAAGACAGCGAAAAAGGAAGATGTGTTCATCAGCGAGACGACCATCTTGGATGACTCCGATGACCTCACGAAGGAGCAAAGAGAGGAGAGGACCACTAAAATCAAACGACTAGCAGTCAGAGAGGAGTTTGCAATCGAAGCCCAGACGAAGGCTGACGCTCTCTCTGTAGAACGTGCAAAGGCAGACGCTCTCTCTGTAGAACGTGCAAAGGCAGACGCTGCTGAGAAGGCTGAGGTCATCGAGACCGAAGTCGTCACCAGTTACACCGAGGATGAGATCACTGCTCAGGCTCGCCAGCTTATTGCAGCCTCCGATGTCCCAACCCTCCGCGCCGTCCTCAGTGAGGTGGTTGGTAAGGGTCTGAAGATCTCAACGGCTCCCAAGGAGAAGTATGAGGAACTCTACAACGCCATCGTCGCCAAGACCGCTGAACTCAACGGGAAATAGTGTGAATCTAGTCACCGAAACCAAATACTCCATGTTTCTGAGTGAGGAAGAAGCAAGATTCCTCTTAAAAATTACAAAAACCCGCCTCTTAGTTGCTGATGAAGATGTTGTTGAAGACGAAAGGGTCAGAGTGGAAATGTATAAATGGCTATCTGGCGCTCTGAGAACAACTTAGAAAATCTGCGTGGGTGGCTTACCCTCCGGCCCGTCGAGACCAGATGACGTAAATGTCCCCAGCCTGTCCAGTAAAATGGACGGGCTTTGCGGGGCGACTATGAGCGCGTTTTACAACGAGATTGACCCCCAAGCCGCAGCGTGGCTTAGGGAGCTGATCAAGCAAGGACACATTGCACCCGGCGATGTTGATGAGCGATCAATTGAAGACATTAAACCACATGAACTTGAGAAATACACCCAATGCCACTTCTTCGCCGGAATCGGAGTCTGGTCTCACGCCCTTCGAGGAGCTGGATTTACTGATGATCAGCCCATCTGGACCGGATCATGCCCATGCCAGCCTTTCAGCGCGGCAGGCAAAGGAGCAGGGGTTGATGACGAGCGGCACCTATGGCCAGCCTTCCATTGGCTCATCAAGCAGTGTCAACCTAGCATCGTCCTTGGCGAGCAAGTTGCGCACAAAGCTGGAGCCGCTTGGTTCGACGTTGTATCAACTGACCTGGAAGGTGAAGACTACTCCTGCGGGAAGGTCGTTTTCCCAGCTTGCGGGGTCGGTGCGCCCCATCTCAGACAAAGGCAATACTGGGTGGCGAGCCATCCAGGATGGAAGCGGGTTAAATTCGCTTTCGAGTGCACTGAATGTGAATATTGCGGAGAAGCTTTCTGTCAAGAGTGCCTCGATCACTACGCCGACTGTGGTTGCTACGGACCAACCCAAGACGACTGCGAGTATATTGAGCGAGACGGAGACCTCTATGCTCGGAGGGTGGGTGACACCAAATGCGCGGGATTGGAAGGACACGATGGGTCAGAAACAAGCAGCAAAAAATCCAGATGGGTCGAAACGGCTGCGGATCGACCAAGCCCCACGGCAGGCATTTGCAATGGCTTTTGGGGGGACTTCCACCTCGCTGAAGGAAACGGATACATCAAACCAGTTCAACCCGGCACATTCCCGCTGGCTAATGGGTCTCCCGAAAGAGTGGGACGACTGCGCGGTTACGGCAATGCAATCGTCGCGCCCCAAGCCCAAGCGTTCTGCGAAGTCGTTAAAGAAATCATCACCAATCACTGAAGCGGATTGCTTCTAAAATCTCCCCCCAAGGGGTCTTGAGCAGGGCAGGCTATCCCCCGGTAGCACGATGGCTCAAGACCCTACCATATATTCAGCTCTCAGGCAGTGAGGACATTCTGGAAGAATCTGGGATGAGTGACCTGGCCTTGAGGGTTGAATATATGGACGACAACAAAACATTCCTAATCGGATTAGCCATTCTTGGATTCATCCTATTCATCTGCCTCATGGGCGTAAATAACCAACTTTTCTTCCAATAACATTATGAAAAAGACTGACGAACACTACCCACTAGGCGCTTCCGGTGCCAAGACGTGGCGGGGCTGCAAAGGCAGCTACAACTACATCAACTGGGAGAAGTCTTTCGGCAACATCCCCGAGCGCACAGACACACCGTGGTCTCTTGAAGGGACCACAGCTCACAAATACGCTGAGGATTACCTCACTGGTGCGATCAAGAAGGAGGACATCCCTGAGGAATTCTGGGAGCACCTCGAAGGATACTGCAATTTCGCCCAGAGCCTCACCACCATGAACGGTGGCGAGTGTATCACGATGAACGAGCAGCAAGTCCCTTACTGGTATGAACCATCGAAGCATGGCACACTCGACTACGGTGTCGTCGCTGAGGACGCAAGTGAACTCGCAATCCTCGACCTGAAGTATGGTGCCGGTGTTTATGTCTCAGCCACAGACAACGACCAGGGTGCCATCTATGCCATCTCGCTCATCAAGCAGTTGGAGCAAGACGGCTACGTTTTCGCAGACGACGCTAAGGTAACCATCTACATCTACCAGCCACGCCACCGTGAGTTCACCGGTGAGCCAGACTCATGGGAGACTACCTACCGGGAGCTAATGGATTTCGCCATCGACATCGAGGCAGACTACCAAGCATCTCTCACCGCTGCGGTCACCGACCTCACGCCATCCAACGATGCTTGCCGGTTCTGTGAAGCTCGGATCATCTGTAACGCTCGCACCGCCCACATGTTCGATGAGGTCCCCGATGAGGCCAACCTCCTCGCACCTGCCAACCACGACGGCCCCACACTCCCTGCCATCACCACGCTGAACGATGCGTCCCGTGTCGCGATCTTCAAGCACCACAAGGAGATCACGAAGTGGATGAACGACGTGGTGGCTGACTCGCTCACCAGGATCGAGCAGGGTGATGAGATCGAAGGGTTGAAGTCTGTCGATGGCAACCAAGGGAACCGTAGCTGGGGTGACAACGCCAAGGCTGTGGACATCTTCCTTCGCGCTAAGATCCCTCACGTTAAGGACCGCTACAAGCCCCGTGTGCTCGTCTCTCCGGCTCAGGCTGAGAAGGCTCTCAAACAGATCAACAAGCCGCTCAAGGAGCAATCTAAGCGGTTCCAGACACGCTGGGATGAACTCATCACACGTAAGCCGGGCTCACCGACGCTCACCTTGGCTGACGATGAGAAGCCAGCGCGGATCGTGAGTTCACCATTTGAAGTCGAGGCTGACTTGACCGAGGCTGACTGCTTCTAGAATTTCCGAAAATAGACTGAAGGTCTGGGCACACCTGAAACGTGCCCATCAATCAAGACCAATAAACTAAAGTATTATGCAAGTAAGTATCAGAAACGTTCGCCTCTCATTCAACGATCTCTTCACTGCGAAGAGCGTCAACGGAGGTGCGCTTAAGTTCGCCGGGACCTTCATCTGCTCAGATGACACCGAGATCACATACACCAATGACAAGGGTGAGAAGATCGTAACCGGACACGCCGGGCTGAAAGATGTCTGTGCCCTAGTGGCAGCTGACAAGTTCGGGAAAGCCCCAAGCAAGATCAACAACTGGGCGTATAACAAAGCGGATGGTTCCACCACCCGTGATGTTTACACCAACTCAGATGGAGAGTTCTGGGCAGGGTTCAACGAAGACACATGGTATATCTCAGCTGGTAAGCTTGAGAGCATGTGCAAGGACGGCAAGATGAAAGTCATCGACCAACGTTGCGACGACCTCGAAGCCTCCGATGGACTCATCCACTCGGGGTGCTACGTGAAGGTCTTCATCGATGTCTATGCATACGATGGTGGCTCCGGCAAGGGACTGACCGCAGCACTGGAGGGTGTTCAACTCCTCCGGAAGGGCGAACCACTTGGCTTCACTCCGATCAACATCGACAAAGCGTTCGAGGTTGAGGAGATTGAAGCTGAAGAAGATTCTGTCTTCTAAAGAGAGCGCACACACGCACAGCCTGACCGGTATCCTCCGGTCGGGCATTCTGGGTGCCGAGACACGGCACTATATTATGAATAACCCGACTACCAACCACACCCTCCATCTCTCCGTCATCAATGGAGAAACCGAACAACAGAAGCGCCGTCGCGCAGCAATCGCGATCACGCAGGTGCTGTGCGATGACAGCCTCCTCTGCGATGAGGTCGCTGCACTCCTCGATATCCCATCCGATACGCTTGTGCATCGGACAGCGCCAACACAGACCATTCCACTCTTCACCGCACTGTAAGATGAGCAAAAGCAAAGTTGACAAGAGCCTACCAATCGCGAGGTATTCACGAAGAATGTCTCTCGACAATTCTATCAGGGTGAAGACTAGCCCTGAATTTGCTGGGAAGCACTCCAAAGGTCACACCCAGAACAAGAAAAAGAAAGGGAGGAAGAAAAGATGAGTGACGTTTATCATCTAGATTTTGAGACTTACTCGGAGGCTAACCTGAAGGAGGTTGGTGCGTTCAAATACGCGGAGCACCCATCCACCAAGATCCTCATCATGGCGATATCTTCGGGGAGACGGGGCGATGCCACCGCGGTGTGGTCTAAACGCTATGATGGGTCAGGCGATGATCCATCCCAATTCCCAGCGGTCCAATGGTTGAAGGAAGCCATTGAAACCGGTGCGCAGATCTACGCTCACAATGCTCAGTTCGAGCACGCAATCTGCAAGGAACTCCTTCAGGATACCTTCGGCATCGAGTCTCCAGCCATCGACCAATGGCGTTGCACTCAGGCGATGTGTCGTCTGGCTGCGATCCCCTCCAGTCTCGCTGCCGCTGGTGAGTTCTTGGATATTGACACACCCAAGAGTAAGGAGGGGATGAGACTCATCCAGAAGTTCTCGGTCCCTAAGAAGGGTGTTCAGTTCCATCCCTACGAGGACCCGGAAGATTTCGCCCTCTTCGTAGACTACTGCCGACAGGATGTCCTTGCCGAACGTGCCATCCACCACAAGTTGGAGAAGCATTACCCGCTCAAGGACTGGGCGCTCCGGTCATTCCAAGCGGACCTCCGGATGAACGACCGTGGGTTCCCTGTCAACCTGACGGCACTGCGGCATGCTAACACACTCATGGAGGAGTTCCTCACCAAGATGGTGCCTATCTTCCGCAGCCAAGTTGCTGTCGAGGGGAGATTCCTCACCCTCCCAATCACGAAGCAAAGGAAAGCACCCAAAGATGTGGACACCACTGATGGATTCAACCCCACCCAAGGGGAGTTGTTCAAGATCTGGTTATCCTTCGAGGGCTACACCGGTGAGAACCTCACTGCTGACACCGTGGGTGACTGGCTCACCAACCCACGCACCCTCACTGAGAAGGGACAAACCGCGCTCCACACGTTCTCACTCATCGCTAGTGCAGCGGTGAAGAAGATCCCGGCCATGCTGAACATGGCTTGCGAGGATGGCTATGTCCGGGGTGCCCTCACTGTCTTCGGTGCTGAGCGGACGCACCGATGGACCGGCAAAGGAGTCCAGCCGCAAAACTTCGCAAGACCCCGGATCGGATACACCGCACTAGCCTACGACATGATCTGGGGGGGTGCATCACTGGAAGATATCGAGAGCATCTGCGGGAACTTCTTCGATGTGCTGGTCAGTGTGATCCGCCACTTCATCCAGCCCCATGAGGGGGACTTCCTCCAGGCTGACTACTCCTCCATCGAGGCCCGGGTCGCACCGTGGTTGGTGGGCGAGCAAGCCACACTCGACCTCTTTGAGAAGGGTGAGCCCCTCTATGAGATCATGGCACAGAAGATCTTCGGTGGTAAGCTGGACGACATCACCGCCGATCAACGGTTCATCGGGAAGCAAGCTGTGCTTGGTTGCAACTACCAGATGGGGGCACCCAAGTTCAGATCCACTTGTGAGAAGTATGGGTTCTCCCCCTCGCAGGAGATGGTGGAGGAGTTCAAGTCACGCATGAAGCAGGCCGGGACGCTTACCATCACTGGTAACAGGATCGATGAGACCTACGATGACCTCGCCCAGCGTGCTGTCACAGCATGGCGTGAGGCAAACCCAGTCGTCGTCAACGCATGGGGTAAGCTTGGCACCGCCGCAAAGAAAGCGATCAACAACCCAGGCATCATCAGGTCTTTTGGAAAGCTTAAGTTCCTCTGCCGAAAGTCCGGCAGTCACAACGCTCTCTTCATCAAACTCCCATCCGGTCACAACCTCGTCTACCCACGGGTCCACATAGGTGAGTGGGAGGGGCGGAGCAGTGAGATCAAGTTCTGGGGTGTCATCCCCAACACTGGAGGCAAGTGGGGCTTGTGCTCTACATATGGCGGGAAGCTGCTGGAAAACTGCACACAAGGCACTGCTGGCGATATCATGCGCCACGGGATGGAGTGTGCGGAGGCTGCTGGATATGAGGCGTCAATGCTGGTTCACGATGAGACGCTCTCCCCCAAGACAAGCCCTGAACAAACTCATGAAAAGCTTTGTGAGTTACTGTGCAGTATGGCACCATGGATGGAGGGATTACCCCTCGCTGCCGAAGGAGCCACCATCCCATTCTACAAGAAATAATATGACCAAAGACATTTTCCCAGACGTTAAAGAGGTCACCCAAGGGGACCGGACAGCCTTGGACCTTATGGGTCTGCTCAACTCCAACAAATATGTCGTGAGTTGGGGGACGCTGGCTCCTTGGCTGACCAACCGTAAGCTCACCACGGAGCAAGCAAAGCTCCTTGTCCTCATCGAGCTTGAGAGGGTCTTCCCACGGTTCGACTTGCTTCACCGGCTTGTGAGCTATATCTCATATTTTGAAAAAGAAATCAACATCAGCACAATCATCAGCCTTCTCACCAAGAAATAACCATGAGCACAAATAAAAATACACCAATGGATGACCTCGAAATCGGGGACGCGCTAGACCTCACCCTCTCAGAGAACGACAAGTGGGATGTTCTCCGGGTCCACGGTGGGTGGATCTACACCCGCATCTACAGCCCGAAGCCACGCATCCATGGAGCGGATCTAGCAGAGCCATCCCACATTGCACCTGTGTTTGTCCCGGAGCCACAGAAGCCCTACAACTTCGTCCCACAGAAGGTGAAAATCCTCAACGGAAACTAAACATGGCACAAGAGTCCGACATCGAGAAACGCCTAAACCTCTACGCAGCCGACCACGGTTGCTATGTGAGGAAGTTCACCTCCAACAATGTGGGTGTGCCAGACCGCATCTACGTCAAGGGGGTCACCCTCTTCCTTGAGATCAAAGCACCAGGGAAGGTCCCTTCCCCCGTTCAACAAGATGAGATTGGTATCATCTGCCGTGTTGGTGGGTTCGCCTCGTTCGTAGACAACTACGACGACGGTGTGATCTTCCTCAACCTTGTCCTCGCCAACCGTGGGGACCTGCTCAAGAGAGCATGTAAAGAAAAGAACTACTGGATGAAATGAATGAACAACTTAAAGCGCACCTTCTAGACTTGTCAGATGCCACAGATTTCCGTGATGCCGCCCGGGAGTGGAGAGTCACAGGGTTTGAAATTACCGACCGGTGGGGTGAGTGCCCGTGTGGTCACAGGATTAAGGAGCACTGCCACATCGAAAACAAAGTGACTGGGGGCTGCACACATGTTGGAAATGTTTGTGTGGAATTTTTCACAGGGATGGGTGTCAGTCATGTCTTCAATGGGGTAAAACGACTGGCAAATGGCGCAGCGAAAACATTAAGCCCCGCTGTGATAGATGAATTCACCCGTCTCGGGCATATCTCATACAGAGAGAGACAATTCCTCCTTGATGTGCGGCTCAAACGGTCACGGTCTCCACGCCAAGGGGATTGGGAGGATGCCATACACCGTCGCATCATAAAACACGTAGTGAAATCATGATCTTCACCCCCTTCGAGCATCAAGAACTCGGCATCACCCACCTCATCAACACAGATGAAGGTGGGTTGTTTGCTGGCATGGGTCTGGGGAAGACCGCCATGACCCTCGCAGCACTGGCTCACCACATCGCTGATGGTAACTGCAAGGGTGCGCTCATCATAGCGCCGCTACGTGTGAGCCTGTTCACCTGGCCGGAGGAGGTCCAGCAATGGGAGAACTTCCAGTGGATGAAGACTGTCTCCCTCAGGACTGAGGAGGGACTGGCAGCGTGGGACCGTGGTGATGCTTGTATCTACACCATCAACTACGAATCACTCTTCATCCCCAAGTATAGGATAAAGTCCGGGACGCGGGTCCAAGTCGGTGATTCTGGCATGTTGTCAAGGTTGCTCGAAGGGAAGACAGCTGACCAGATACCTGTGGATACTGTGGTGTGGGACGAACTGAGCAAGGCTAAGAACCACAAGTCAAAGCGCGTCGAGGAGTTCTCGAAATACCGTCACCTTTTCAAACGACACTGGGGTTTAACGGGAACCCCAGCTCCAAACTCATACCAAGATCTCTTCGCCCAGATCAACCTCCTCGATGGGGAGAAGCGTTTTGGTGAGTTCATCACCCATTTCCTCACCAGGTATTTCCAACCAACGAACTCTTGGGCTCCCCGTAGAATGTGGAAGTGGGAGGTCCGGGAAGGGTGCGCCGGTCTCATCGAGGACAAGATCAGTGACATGATCCTCACCCTCCGGTCGGAGGATTGGCTGGACATCCCACCAACTGAGTTCATCGATGTCGAGGTGGCACTGCCTCCGAAGGCAAAGACAATCTACAAACGACTAGAGAAAGAACTCATCGTCCTCCTGAAGGACACCAAGGTCAAAGCGATCAACCAAGCTGTCCTTGTGGGGAAGCTCCAACAGGTCCTCGGTGGCGCTGTCTATGCCCACGACATCGACACCATCATCGCCACTGAAGAGACGAAGGTCGTCACCGAGATCCACGATGCCAAGATCAAGGCACTCCACAAGTTGTGGGTGAGTGAAGGGAAGAAGCCCATGATCGTTGCCACCGCGTTCATCCATGAACGGAAGCGCATCCTTGACGCCATCCCTGAGGCAGTGGAGTTCGCCTCTGACACGTTGGATGCATGGAACGCTGGGAAGATCCCGCTCCTTGTGGCACACCCTGCCAGCATGGGACACGGTCTCAACATGCAGCACGGTGGGTGCCGTGCCGTGTGGTTCACTCTCACCTACTCCCGGGAGGGATACGACCAGCTGAACGCACGCTTGGTCCGCACTGGGCAGGAGGAACTGACCAAGATCTTCCACCTTATCGTTCCGGGAACCCTTGATGATGCTGTCCTGGCAGCACTCCAATCAAAGGGAGAAGTCCAATCCGGTTTGCTCAAGACGCTGAAGAACATTCAAGTTCTTGCAGGAGCACGGTAAAAATCTATAACGGTTTTTAGTGCAAGTTAGACACACGTTCAGTCAACTTTTTTACTGACGCATTCAGTTCACCTGATGTTTCAGTCAGCTGCTCCACCGTCATGGACAGGCGGATCATCTGGCGTGTGATGTCGATCTCGAACGTCTCACGTTTCTCCATCCACAGCTTACGATCAGCCAAGCTCTCGGTGTTCGCTGCCACCTGTGAATCGAGGTGGGCGATGAACCAGATCACAGCTACGGTCTGCAACGCCCCAACAACTATGATGGAGAGTGGCACGCTTCTTGTAAGTTTCACTTCAGACATTAAGCTAGACGAATTATGGACTGGAACTTGGAGACTTTACGAGCTTTTCTATACACACCCCCACCTTCGCGGGACCCGCTGAGGTCGGTGTTTCCTTCGACAGTCTTGACTGTGCTCCCCTCTTGGTCGGCTACTGCCAGACCAATGTGGGATTGTTTGAAGATGAGGATGTCACCAGCTTTTATCTTGGTGGTGGGGGTCATCTTAATCAGCTGGGCTGGAGTCGATTTCTTCCGTGCCCAGTTCTGAAAGTCCCATGCACCGGCTGTCTGTGGACGGACTGAACCATCCATGCCAGCATCCCTGCAAAGGAAACAAATGAATGCGGCGCACCATGGCCAGCCAGATCCTTCAAGCCACGTTGCAGCTTGGTAATCCTCTACCCGCTTACCACGGTTTGAATTCTTGGGATACTCCCGGACACCAACCTCTTGCAGTGCAAGATCAACAACCTTCTCAGCCATCGTCTCACCAACAGAATCACCCGCTGGTTGAGACTTCTCAAACGCTGCTTGGGTCAGTGGGCCATTGAGACCGTCAGCAGGACCTGGATCATACCCCATGGATATGAGTCCGGTCTGTTGACAGAAGACAGCGTGGGAGTATTTCATTTCGCAGGATCTACAGCGAGGTCAAAGATAGCACCAGCGATCAAGCTACCATTGGCAGCTTGGTTCGGGGTGAGCACTTGAAGCGACGAGCAACTAGCGAGTGCAGAGAATAAGAGGATGGCTAAAGCTTTCATCTTATGGTGCAGGTTCCGGTTCCGGTTCCGGTTCCGGTTCAGCCTTGAGAGCAACGATCTCGGCCTCAAGCTCAGTGATTTTAGATGAGAGCAGACTGTTCACATCAGATGCAACTGCTGGCCAATCTTCTGCGGCGATTGGCCTTGGATCACCCGGTCTGCCATCAACAAAATCGATAGCGTGAGATCCCGAGATTGTTCCGTCTGATTTGCCCCTGATTAGGAGTTCGTATAGTGCCATAATATTTTTTGTTAAGCGATTTTCCAGTTTGCCCCATCGTAAAATAGAGGGACAGTGTTAGCGCCACCTCCTGCGACGGTTGACATAAAGGTTGTTGCGTTAGCGTCAGTGACGTAGGTCTTCATTCCTGTTGCAGCAGTAGGTAGAGTTGCGACAGTGTAACCACTTGTTTTGATGGTTCCAACCACATCAAGTGTTGCTGCTGGTGTCGTCGTTCCGATGCCGACGTTTCCGCTTGATTCAATACGAATTTTTTCTGATCCAGATGTCGCGAGGGAGAGGGAATTCGAGGAATGAGAATATGTGACGGAACCTCTTGAAATTGAAGTATCGGTCCCGAATTGGATGCCAGACAGCCCTGTGAGACCCGCAACCACGCCCACTATGCAGTTATCAGTAACAACACTGTTGTTTTGGAATAGGCCAACTTGGCTCCCTAGCGGGGGAACGGTTCCAGCGCCTCTAACAGCGTGGAGTTCTACGCCGGGCGTCGTCGTTCCGATGCCGACGTTTCCGGTTCTGTCAATTCGCATCCTTTCCTCCAGGTAGGGTGATGGACTGAGATACGCCGTGTAAAAAGCCAATCCCGCCGCCGACCCATTCGCGATTTCAGCGACCGAGACGATGCGCCCGGAAATGTCGTTAGTGGATAAAATTGAGGGATCATTTGATCTAAAGTCCAGAGAGGCGATTTCGTTTCCGGCTGTCGTCTGGGAGTTCAACCCTCCCTTGATCGTGAGAATTGCGGGGGCGTTGTCCTCAACAATCTCAACATTTGTTAGAGGCGTCGTCGTCCCGATGCCTAGCCCGGCAAACTCTGGGGTGTCTGCTGTCCCTAGCAAGATCTCATCTTGTAGGTATGTAACATTACCACTTGTGAGGGTGGTCCCGGTGAGGAGTTTGAATGCTGATTCGTTTGCTGCTAGATCTGCCATGGTTTTTAAGGTACGAGGTTGTATCCCACGCCGTCAGGTGAGACAAGGTATCTGGTGGTCGTGTCTGCCGCTGGGCGTTTTAACACATCCAATGCGGCATTGACAATAGAATCGGTGATCCCAGGGAGGAGTCCACCAAGGTTTCCTCGACTCACGCCAAAGGTTTTCCGGCCTGTCCTGAGGACACCTGCCGTTCTAAGAACTCCTGCCGTGCGTGTGATCATTACCGTTTGACGATACCCCAGTTGAGTTCTGTTGGGTTGGCAGTCGCAGTCACAGTGAGTGTCTGGCTGGCAGTCTCGGTGAGAACCTCCACTTCCTCGCCATCCAGGATGGGGGAGTTGGAGAGTTCAACAAGAGTCCCATCTTCAAGCGCACGTTCCAACACTACATTCCCACCAGAGGCGGCGAAGTAATAGCGAACACGGCTACGGATGGGAGAGATTTCGGTGGCGGAAGTATCGAGTGTCATGAGATTATTTTGGTTTGGTGATTCCAGCTCCGGCATCTGCGATCCCTTGTCCAAGGATGTAGCCGGTCAAGATCGTTACGATCCACTGAGTGGATGCGGCAGGTAAGTTGAAAGAATCACTGAAGAACGTGATGGTAACACCAAGGAATGCTGCCCAGAGTTTGCGGGATTTTAGTTTTTCGATCATGAGTTTATGTGATTCGGACTCTGACGAGTCCGGTTGCATCGATGTAGTATTCTCCAATGGCTATGGTCCCTCCTCCTACTGGTGTGGATGTTCCAGCACCAGCGCCAGCATCATCAACGTAAGTGTATCCATGTGGGAGTGCGATCAAATCACCGGAATCTTCTGGCCAAATTACAGTCCGTGTTGAGGTGAGACCAGCAGTGTCCACAGTGACTGTGGGTGCAGCTACACTTCCACCAGACAGGAGCTTCCCACTGAGCCAGAAGTCCATGAGCCCGGCTGCGGGTCTGATAAACGTCGCAAGGAGAGTCCACGCTTTGGAGTAGAAGCTGAATGCTCTCCGCTCACCTGAAGCAAATGTGTTCCCGCCTTCGTTAGGCATCTGGAACCGGTGCTCACTGTATTTGACATCGTGGACAACGGAGAATTTGTGGGCACGTAGCTCACAAGAACCTGTGAGTGTTCCAGAGTTGAGGACGGTGATCGTGAAGTCATTCCCTACCACAGTCTGAACCCTGAAGTAATTGTTGCCCCAGGAGTCACTTAACTCATTTGCACCACCAGCGTTCCCCCAGATGGTTGAACCACCAGATGTCCCCACGATCCCATAAGGGAGGACATAATCACCGATTACCAGACCATGTCCGGCGCACGTTATTGTGACCAACGTTGATGCTGCTACCCTGACATACGTCGCAGGGAGGTCTATCACCCCACTCCCTCTGTCCAACATCTTCGCGGCACCACTCCAGAGGGTTGGTGTCCCACTATCGACTGCCTCATAGATGTCAGCGAGACTGTTGGGAGTGTAGTTATTAGACAATGCACAGATGTGGTGGCTTGCAGCCCCAGTCCCTTTACGGACGAAATCATTCTCAGTCTGTGCATTCTGTGGGATATCCTCCGTTGCAACTGTCGTCGCTGTCCCATACCTCGGGTATGACCGGAAGGTATGACCACCCCACTGCCCGGATTTTAGCTTCCGGATCGTGACTGAAGCTCTTGAAACCTGCTCAGTCATTTTGACAAGCTCCACAGCTTTGCCTTTCGTTGTGGTATAACTGTTGGAAGGATCGTTGAGCGTCCCACCTTCGACAAGGTAATGAGAGGGCTGCGTCGATGCAGAACCAAATTCATACACTGGCCCAGAGGGGTAGACTATCGGTGCCAATGAACCTGCGACCTCCGCTGCTGTTGGCACTTCCTCCAACCTCTCCATTTTGTGACCAAGAACAGTCAGGTTAGTAAACTTGTATTTACCTGCCCGGATGTGCGTCATGTTCCCATCACCACTGGGGCGGAGCAATAGACATGGACCTGTCTCAAACCAATAACCGAATTTGTTATATGAGGACATCCCGTTGGTGATAATTGGCCCAGGTGATCCGGAGGGGACATAGACCCCACACCCTGTCCTAAACCCTATTTTCCACACATTACAAATCTCTGAATTCTCACCACCCTCAACAACGATTGCATTCGCTGCCGGGATACCATTCATGATGCGACCATCGATGATGTCATCTGCGAGGATGGGGTCACCCAAGAGTGGGTCGAATATAATAACTGTGTCAGAAACCTCCGACACGACGTAGGTCCCTGCGATAAATGCCGGTGTTGGTAGACCTACATCAAAGATCTTGAACTTATCACCAACGTAGAGGGTGGAATCCGTTAGCTGACCAGGGGCACCGGCAGTTGTCGTCACCTGTGTTACTCCAGCGGATGCTGCCGCTATCTTGACAGGTGTGTCAATGTTTGCTGGCCATGGTGTGTAGGCTAGTTCATCGAGAACGGGTATCTGACTTGCCCCGTTGAGCTTGTCATACTCAATGCACCTGATCTTGAGGTCACGGATGTGGAGGTCCCTGTTGAGTGTCACAGCTGTCGTTGCTTCAAATGGGTAGTCCCGCTGGAGCATCACTGCCCGACTCTCGATAACATTGAAATACCCTGCACGATAGTCAGGGATAATCTCACTGGTCTGGGCATTCTCCCCTTCAATCCAATAGCCAGCGTTAACTGTGATTGGGCGTGTGATCTTGTATTTCCCGGGAGGGACAATGACCCGACCGTTACCTTCACCACCGACAAGGAGAGTGGGGATGTCCGCTACCCCACTCCATGTCTCTGTATCAGCATAGGTGAGAGATGCTGCATTGGGAACACCGGCAGCAGCACATAGCGCACGCTGGAAGGCAAGAGAGTTGTCTGTGGCAGCATCCCAGTCAGTCGCTGTGGGGCCGTTGGGGTCGATGGTTGACCCACCGTATGCCATGTCGGCGACAGCACCGTAGTCCATCACGTTGTAATATTTTACACTGGTTGGGAGTCCATCGGTGACGATAGCCTCCGCGATGGCAGCACTAGCAGCAGCACCGGCGGCACTCGCAGCAGCAGCTTCAACATCGGTGGTGATCCCGATGAAGGCAGCTTCCTCAGTGGCGGTCCTCGCCACAGTTGCGCCAGCGGCATCGATGCCCAGGCTTGTGCTGACAGGGAAGGTTGCTCCAACAGCTGGCTTGATCGACCGGTCAACTTCCTCACCCAGCTCTTGGGTGACGAGTGTGACCTTGTCCAGACCAGCAGCGATGTCCTCAGCTGCTGGTGTGGTGTTGGGTGGGAAAGGTTGTGCCTGAGTCTTCGGGGTCTCACGGTAGATCACCAGGGCAGTTGCCAGTGGCATCACTGTCCCGGTGCGTAGACCATCGACAGAGATCGTGAAGTCCGTCCAAGCTGCACCGTTGACAGTCAGCTTGATATCGGTATCTGCGAAGCTCTCCAGACCAGTGAGCGGGTAGGGTCCGACAGTCGCCCCATCCGAAGCGTAGGATAAGACTGTAGTTTCAGATGTTACTGACATGGATTCGTGGGGATTGTTACTGGATTCATGGAAAATTCAATCCTATTTTTTACTGCGCTCTTCATCATACTCAGCGATGATTGTTGGGATCATCTCTCTTAATGCAGGTGGAACTCTCGCTGCAACTGCACCAGTCTCGATCCGGTCGTTATCTACACCGAAGGTTTTTAACATTTTAATTGTCCCAATAAGGTCTTTCTCGATCTTGGTTTGAGCTATCCCAATGTCCTCAAGCTTGTCAGCCCGTTCCTTTTCCCCCATAGCCTCCAGCTTTTTCTTAGATGCACCTTTCTTACTTTTTGCTGTGTCATAAGCAAAGCTGCTGAGGTTCCCCACCACGAACTTCTCCGAGCTGGGGTCAATTCGCCTCGTCCGGACACCCAACATGGCAGACAATGAATCATTGGGGCTAGAGACGCTGCCAGCATAGCCTACTTCACCGGTCCGAGATTTGTTCCATTTGTCAAAGCTACGCCACAACCCTGGTTTGAACATGTTCTCCCAGACATGTTTCCCTGACTTCATTGATTTCACATCGAAGCCATCAACCTCATCGTACACTGGTTTCCCTTTCTCATCCTCTCCATGCCAGAGATCAATAGCCATCTGGTTGAGGATGTTGAGGTCCTCGAAAGGTTGAGTGATTGCTCTGATTGACCGGTGTGCTTTCTCACCGAGTGTGCCGGGGCGTGAACTCATGGCGAAAGCATTGTAGAAATATTGGTGGGGGATGAGATAAGATGCGTCAAAGAAACCGTGGTTCCCATTCTTGTCTGGTCCGGTCCACACCATCTCAGAGAATTCATTCCACGGCGGGAGTGCAGATCTAGCGGCCTCACGCTCATCATCATCCATGTCAGACATGACTGAGGATGCCACCTCATTGAGTCCATACAGAGCACCAGCCACAGCAATCTGCCCGACTAACCGCTTCACCCCGTGCTTCATCAACTCGGGGTTCCCGGAGAACAACTCCTCCTTTGTGAGTTGCACGTTGTTGGCAGTGTTCCGGATCAACTCAGACGTGAACGAGATGTAAGATCCGGCCACAATACCATGCTGTGACAACCACTTTGGCACAGTGTGGACCATGTCATAGTTCTGAGTGGTCATGCGGGTGTCTCTTGCAGCAAGGTCAAACACCTCCCGCATGGTGAATAGTTCCTTTGTTTTGGGGTTGATAGCCCCTTTATGCACCCTCTTCCACTTGTTCACCTCATGGATGAAGGCGCTCGCCTTGGCGGCATTGTCACTCGCCTGATACCCAGCTGATGCGCCCTTGACGAGCTTCTTTGCCCCCGCTCCAAGGAGTCCAGCTTCGACCGAGTCGTTGAGGTCCCCAGCGAAGACCGAGTTGTCGAGTAGGTTTGCCCTACGAAGCTCCCCTTGCAGCTGCTCTGTCCGCATATCGCTTGAGTCTCCAAACTCTTCAATGGTCTGCCCATGGACTTCAACTTGCTCCTTGAAGGTGTAGGGGTTGTCCTTTTTTCGGAGACCCTTGGAAAGTATTTTAGCATATGCCTTTGCTCCATCGTTGTTCCATGAGACTCGACCAGCGGCAACCTCAAAGACGAGACCACTGAGGAGGTTGGTGCCGTATGCTTGGGGACTAAGGACAACTTGGTTGAACTTACCTATTGAGACTGCGGTAGCCATCCCTTTGAGGATAACGTCATACCAGTTTCCTTCTTTCCCACTAGTTTCGAAGTACCCCTTCAGTTCTTTCAATATCTCCGGCTGGACATAGAGCTTCCCAAATCCAGCGTATTTGGAGGAGACACGTTCAACGTTGACGTTAGTTGGCTCCCCTGTTTTGGGGTCGTTGATGGGTTTCTGTATGACCTCACGTCCAATGAAATTGTCATCAAAGAGTCGCTTGTCCTCATCAAAATCTCGTGAAGCAAGACCCATTTTGATGAGGACATCTGCCATCTGCCCCTGCATCTTGTATGTGCGGAGTTGCTTGGCTCCCTTCACCCCCGTGTTGCGGATGTTCTCCATCGGTGTTCGGACCTCACCAAGAAGGTTGAGAATCTCCATAGCTAGATCTCCCTTCTTCATGAAGGATGTCACATCCACCTTCCCAACTTTGCCTGTCCCGGCAATGAAATCACTAGCGGAACTGTTGGATGGGTCCAGCCACTTTTTCACAACGCGGCGAGCTTCATCACGGGTGATTTTACTTTTTGAAACAATGTAATCTATCCCCTTGGCATAGATGTCAGGGTATTTTTCTGTGACCATCTTGTGGTCCCACTTTGACCCTGGTTGGTGGACTTTGAATTCCCTTGTGATGTATTTCCCAATGTTCTTTCCAACAGCTTTTTTCACTTCATCCTTGAGAAGCCCACTTTTGATCAGCTCTTTGGAGACAAAATCAATGTTCTCACGCCCAGTTAAGATGTGCTTCTGGACACTCTCAGGGAGTCGTTTCATTGCATCAACATCACCGTGCAGTGCTAAAAAGCTGTCCTCATGGAGCTTTGACTCTCTTGCTTCCCGTAGCACCTTCGGTCCCGGTTTGGATGCCTTTTCAATCGACTTCTGGACTAATGCCGCATGATCATTGAAGAGGGACTCTATTGCCTTCAACTCAACTTTGGATTGCTTGCTGATTGCATCAAGAGCTTTGGTCCCTATGTCACGCCCTGCCCATGTTCGGCGGAGTTCATATCTACGGGCTGCTGATGCCTGTTGCTCTTTGTCCCGTCCCTCAGTCAATGGTGGGAGACCAGCCTTGCGCCGTTGCCGTGCGTCATTGTCAAAATCGATGTTGTTCGCAGGGGCATTGAACCCAGGGAGGAAGGACATGTGGTATGCCGGACCATCGTCCTCCACAGCTTTTCGGTCGGTGGCATCAATCTTTGACTCTACCGGAGCGGGTGCAGTCTCAGCAGACATCCCCTGTATGGACTCCTCGATCTCTGCCTTAGAGAACCCACTGAGTTCCATGATCTTCTCGATGTCTGCGATCTCTTCCGCAGTGGGTTGTGCTTTCTCAACCGTTTGGGGTGCTGGTAAAGCTGGGGAGACTTCTGCGTTGTCGTTGAAATAATCCTTCCACTCCACCATCAGCTTTTGGTTCCCTTTCAGAACCTCTAACCTATCATTGGAGGGTTTGTAGATCTGCTCCATCTCTTTGGATGCACTCTCAAGTGTGACCTCACCTGATTGAAATGCATCTTGTAGGACTTGGAACTGCACCCGAGCCAATCGTCCAGAATATTCATTTGCTTTCTTTGCCGTAGGGGAGCCAAGGTCACCAACAAGGCTCTGGTAATCATTGAATAAATCCTCCTTGAATTGCCCTTCTGCTTCCCGCTTTGCCCGTTCAAGCTTGACGTTTTCCCACTCCACCTGCTTGGCTTTCATCTCCCCCAACTGAGGGTAATCTCCCTCACCCTCATATGAATCAAACCCTTCTTCCAGTTTGTCCAACTCAGTGTCTACCTTCTCCCACTGCGTCTGGAGTTCCACTTCTGACAAAACACCAAGAGCACCCTGCCCTTCATCAATGATTGGTGCAGCACTCACTTCTGCGTCAGTCAAACCAGTGCCGATTGCTTCAGCCGCAGCCGCAGCCTCTTCTGGGCTCTTTGCTGTCACAGACTGCTCACCATTAGTAACTGTGAAATCTCCCTCTGCACTAGCGTGGAAGCTGACCTCTCCGGTGTCTTGTGGGAGAACAAGCTCTTCGATGTTTTTGTAGAACTCAGCGTGGTGTTCTTTGACAAACTCCAGCTTATCAATGAGTGAGAGTGGTTTCAACTCTTCCTGTCGCTCTTTAGAGACACCATACATATCCAGCAGCTTTTCATTCTGGAATATCGCCTCGTAGTTCTTCGCCTCAATATGGTCGAGTGCTTTGCTTCCGAGTCCCCCAGCAACACCGAAAGGCAGCATTGCAAATGCCATGCGTGGGGCGCTCTTGATAAGCTTCACAAGTTCACCCTCACCCTCTTCCCACCTTGTCTGAGGGATGAAGGTCCCATCCTTGAACCAATCGACATTGGTATCCACACCGGGGAACATGTCAAAATCTTTGATGTCATCGTTCACCGCACCGTAGAGTTCCATCGTTGCAGCGAGGGAGAAATCTTGTGCAAGTTCTTGGGCAGTCTCCATTGCCCAGATCCCTGTAGCTTTCTTGATGTATGACTGTGCCCCCGGCATCCCCTTGGTGACTGTCTTCAACTGGGCGAAGTTCAAGAGGCTGTAAACCATCCCAGCAGACTTCGCTGCAAACTCTTGGTTCTCCCAGTCCTCTGGTTTCGTCCTGTTACGGATCTCCATCATGTTCCGCTCAGACTGGGCTGATGCGACCAACATGATCCCCGGGATACCTGTTGCTGCCGCAGCCATCTCAGGGATAGACCCAGCGATACCATAGACGAAGTCGTCTACGACCATGTTGACGAAGTCGTTATCCCCGTCATGTTCAATCCCTGCAACGGTCTCACGCCAGTTGTGCAGTTGTGAGGCATACTCATGCCCACGAAGCTGATTCTCAAACCCTTTGGTTGCCGTCGTGAGTTCCTCGTAGGAGTCCATCACGCGCACAGTCCTGGTTGGTTGACCGGGCAGCTTCCGCGTCCCTTCAATACTCTCTGGAGATCTGGTCAATGTCTTACCAAGGAAGACAGTATCGAAAAAGGACTGGGTTCCAGTGACTTTGCGGACGAAATCATATTGGGGGACATCACTGCCCTCTGTAGTGACCTCAACAGCATAAAACTCATCTTTGCCACCACCACGTCCAGTGCCCTTCATGGCTCTGATTTTGGCAAAGTCATCCCGAGCGTCGTCAATATTCTTGGGGCGTGCTCCTTGACGGAATAATGCATCTGCCGGTCGGGCAATATTCTTCCCCAACTTACGCATGAAACCATCTTTGTTCTCCCCATGCTCCTCAGCAATCGCCACCATCATTGCCACAGCTTTTGGGAAATCCTTTCGGGGGATCTTGCCAAATGCCCGTGCGGCTTCTTCCACGCTTGTGTAGGCTGCATCACCTTCTTCAGTGAACTGAGTTGTGATCCCTTCCTCTCCGGCGACAGTGTTGAATGTCCGCCTCAAGATGGAGGGGATACTCCCCATGCTTTTTGACATTGCATCTCTCCGGAGATTGAAAATTCTGTATGTCTCAGTGCGCTCTTCATCGGTGAGACCATTAGGGAGGCCGTAGTCATCATCCAACACTTTACTGAACTCCTCCACCCCGCCAACCTGCCCCATGATTGTCTTGTTGGCGGCTTTATGTGCCGACTCTTGGACTGCTCTCCGACGATCTAGATTGTTGATCTTGTTAAGGCTCCAACGTTTTGCAGCAGCAAGAGTAGTCTCAGTCCCATCGTCTTTAGCGTTGAACCTTACACGTAATTCTGCGTCAGCAACACCAGCTTCTATCTGACGATCACTGAACCCTGCCTTACGAAACATCTGATGCTCCGAGTATGCATTTCGCAGGATTGATTTATCTTCTGCAAATGCCTGCCCTCTTTGGTAGAGCACTGTGTCCCCATTCTCCTCAACCACGCTGTCAAAAGACTCATCGCCGGTGCCGAAGAGTTTCACATTGAACCGTGCCAGGTCTTCTGAGTTTAGTGCCGTGCGGCGTGCTTGAACCTCCGGTTCGTAGTTGAACAATGGCTCTCTCCGGTTGGCTTTATACTCACGATATTTCTGTAGCTGCCCACGTAAGAGAAGCTGGGAGCTGCTCACCTCTGGGTAACTTCCAACTTCTGCGCCAGCAAGGATACTCTCCCCATGTTTCAGCTTCTCAAGGATGGTCAACCCCTGCTCATCAGCGGTGATGGGGTTTGTGAAAGAAGTGAACTTTGTGGTGTATGGGTCAATTTCAGGCATTTCTGGTAAATCTATTCAGTGTTTCCAGGGAGGAGTGTGTCCTCTACCTTCAAACCAGTGTCGAGTCCCCGGTTGGATCGGACCCGTGGTGGCTTGGTCACCTCTGATGGCGCTACCGGAGGGAAGTCAGCTGCCTGTGCTGCTAAAGTTTTGGGGATGTCTTTGGGGGCGTTGATACCAATCTGCCCCATTGTCACCTGTGCAGAGATCTGTGGCCCAATGTCTTTGATAAGCTTCTGCACTTCCTCCCGTGTATGCACACCTGGCTGAGCGAGGAGTTCATCAACTTCATCTTGGATAAGCCCTTGGACCAATGATGCTGTCCGCTCGATGTCGAACTTGATCTTACTGTTACTGATGCTTTGTGCTTTCTTAGCTGCTGTCGTCCCAGCAAGTGTTTTGTCAGATTCCTCTGTATACTGCACTTCCGCGCTCCCAGTAGCGAAGGCATCAACCTCCTTTCGTGCAAACTTCTCGATGGTCTCTAATTTCTTTTGTGCTGTCCCGGCAGCGATGGCATCCTCCCGCTCCTTGTTCTTTTCTGCGGAGAACCGAGATGGGTGAACTAAATTCAGAGCACTGCTATACCCACCCATGCCACCACGTTGCCGTCCGGCTGCAATATCCACCGCGATCCCCTGCCACGCCTTAGAATATTCACGGGGATTATTCTCAAGATCTGACAAAGCATCGATCCGACGTTGGAACCCCTGCATCTCCTGATCTGAGAGGACTGCGGTAGATTTGAGACCTGCGGCAATCTTCTTGGCTGACTTCGACCGGATGGCTGGGTCTGCCGCCAAAGCTGCCGCGATCTTTTCCTCCCGTGTTGAATCTTTGTCATCCAAGTAGGCACCAAACTGGGCTTGGTCTAAGATCTCATCTATCGCCACATTTTCTTGGTTGTCTATCACTCGCTGAGTAGCATCGATTTCATTCTGCCTTTGGAGGTCCGACATGTGGGGGTATGCCCCACCTGTGACGGCAATGAGGTGCTCCTGTGCGTTCGTGACCCGGCTTAGCAAGATATCATCCGATAGTGCTTCTTGGTCTATTGTCCGATTAAAGTCTTTCTTCTCTTCTTCTGTGAGAACTGTTGTCTCATTAACCAATTCTTTGCGTGCTGCATGATCCCCTATCCCTTTGTAGTAGGCATCATCACGCTGGAGATTCTGCTTCCCTCTCCGTAAGTTCTCCTTGAGTGCAGATCCGGAGATCTCAATGAGGCTTGAGCTAGCAAAGTTCTCGAAGTCCTCATGGAGCGTCCGACGAACTATTGGATTCATGTCCTTCTCGTTGAGACCAACTGCGCCCTCGATCCCCTTAAGCTCCTCGATCCATGCAGGTCCCCACTCACTTGGGAGGAACTCCTTGCTGATCATCCGGTTCTGGAACTCTCCTTGTGCGTCCCGGATCATCCGGCGTTTCTCAGAGATCTCGCTCTGGTTGGCGATGTCTTGTGCCCTGTCGAACTGCTGCTTCACCATCTCAACCCCACCGGCGACCGATGAAAGGAGACCAGCAGTTGCATCGGCAGTCTGCTGGAACACACCGGGTTGAACAGCTTCAGCTGACTGACGTGCAGAAACGAGAGATTGGAGAGGTATTCTTGCCATGATCAGGGTTGTTTCTTCTTGTAGATGCCGAAGGGATCTGACCCGGTCCGGTCGTAGTTGGCACCATATCCTTGGCCATATTTGGTGGCACCACCGATGAGCGTTGAAACAACGTTGATCCGGCCAGCAGATTTACGAACCTTGTCACCAAACTGTAGGTTCTTCTTCTGGTTGGCAATGCTGCCAAGTGCATCGAGAGCACGGTTGGTGTTCTCGTTGATCTCCTCATCTATGCGAGACTCAACATCTCCGAAGATCGCAAGTGCCGTCCCGCTGCCCTCTCTGAAACCACTCGCAGCTTGGGAGACACGCAACTGTGCAAGCTGCCGTGTCTTGTTCGCTTGAAGACGCTTGGTGTTCTCTATGAGAGCCTGACGCTGGTTCTCCTGCTTCCGGTCGAGAATGTTCTGCTGGTTCTCCGATGCCGCGTTAGCAGCACTGGAGGCAGCAACCTGAGACCCAATCCCGGCAACCGTGGAGGCAATGGTGGAAGCCATTAATAGTGCAGCACCTGTCATCTACTTGGAAGATTTGGTTTGGATTCTCATTGCAAGGATTGTCATTGGGAGTGGTGCAGTCTGACGAACAGAAATACTAGGTTTCCTCCCCCAAGTCGAGTGCGGTGTTGATTGGTAATCTTGAGACTGCAACACCAATGGAGTGTCTGTGAGGATGCGCGGTTGCTCTTGGCGGATCTTGGTCCAGTTCACACGGTCCTGGCTGACCTCACCACCTAGGGTGTTCCTGAACCTGATGAGGATATTGATGATGGCGCTCTTGCTGCCGATCACCCCGAAGTCAATCGACATCGGTCGAACCTCTGTGGTGTAAGGGACACCCACGATCACGTTGAGTCCGGCACGGGGCAGGGTGGCGACCCCACCAGTGACTGTGACGTTGCCAGATGGCTCACCATCGATGAACACCTCGACAGACTCCCCATCGAATCGGCTGAGGCCGGAGACAGTTGTGAACTCAGTCACCTCGATCCGCTCAGTGTAGCAGTCCAAGAAGCGGAGATTCTCAACATCGTCATCCTCCTCTGCCCGGAGCATGTCCGGCGCTTGGTGTTCGATGTAGCGGTTGCCGTTGCGGTTGACGACAGCGTAGATGTCATCATCTTCCCCGAGACCCGTTGTCGTGGTGAAGCTCTCGAATAGACCATCAGTCTTCCACCGTCCCCACCCAACCACGTTCTGTGACCGTTCATAGGTGAGCATGGCGACCTCGCCTCCAGTGACAAGATAAAGTGCTGAGTCTGGAGAACTTCCTACGCTGATCTGGGTCACCCCTCCCCGTGTGATGTGGGTAGCGAGTTGAGTTAGGTCGGCTGAGATGTAACCACCATAATCAGTGGATCCACCAGTCAGTTCTTGGATCTTCCGACCTTTGTTCTGTAAGAAGAGAATGTTGCTTTGAAGTGGTGCAGCTTGGAAACCAGGTTGGGCACCGAGTTGCATCTGCCTGTTGATCCCATTACTCTCAGGAGTGAGGGGTGCCCCACTCGGTGAGTAGATTGACCAGACACCCAATGTTGTCCCAACCAACAGTGAGATGTGGGATGAAAGCCATGTGATCGACTCGTATCCCTCAGCGTCTGTCTGGAAGCTCATACCATCGGTCGCGAGTGTCCCAACAGTGAAATCAAATGGACTCTGTGTCCTGGAAAGCCACAGTGTCTGTGGTCGGGTCGTCGTTCCACCGAGGGCAAGCCTACTCTGGTAGAACGTTGCCGCAGCGGGGTAACCATTTCGTGGGGAGAATGCCGCCTCCTGCCATGAGGACGCTGCGTCTGTGGAGTTGAAGTCCTCTTCTATGTCAACCACGACCACAGTTGGAGATGTCACTGATGTGACGACGGCACTCCCAAAAGCCTCATACCCAAGTTGGGTGAACTCAGCTCGAAGACGATTGGTCTGAAATATTTTGACAGTCACCCGGATTATCGCAGACTGGGTCTCTGTCTCAGTGACCCGTTCATTCCGGTCATAGACTGACGTGATTGTCTTAATGACCGGCCAAGTTGCACCGCCGTCATAGGAACGTTCAATCAACAGGACACCTTCCCATGTGAGGAAGGTCTCAAAGACCCACCCTGCATTCACGGTAGTCTCCGGGACCAGGATGAACCCCTCTTTAAAGAACGTTGGGTATGCACTGGGGACAAGAGCACCAGTGTCATCGGCAGGGGTGTATGCTTGGATACATGTCCAGTGGTATAAGTCTCCACCAAGGTTCTTCCAGACGACATCCCCAATGGCATGGGAAGTAGCAGTGTTGACGAATTCAACACGTCCAGCGATCAGAGGGTCTGTGTCATAACTACTTGAGACCTCATTCACTGTGTGGGCTAGCCTGATCCTATCGCCAACCCAGTCGCCAGTGGGTCCGGCGACAGCACCGAACAGGTTGGCGCTGGATGTGATGTCGATCCCATTGCCGATAGTTGCGCTAGGTGTGAGAGTAAAGACATCCGGTGATGTGTAGTCCTCCCAGACCCTCACGATCCATGGGTAGGGGTTCACCTCCCATGTTGCCGTCCCAGTCTTGATGATGTTGTAGACAGGGACACCCGGGTGTGTGACGACAATCCGGTCGATCTTTTGGGCGAACTGTAGATCGAAGATCTGAGCCTCTGTCCAAGGGGTCGTGTAGATTGTAGCAAGTGCAACACCATTGAAGATCACCCGCATCTTGAGGTTCGAGAACTCCATCACGTATCCCTGCCCATCAGAGTAGCGGAACCCAACAAGCCGTGATTTGTAGGCGTTGTCGATGACATCGTCAACATACTCAAAGCCAGCTCGCCGTGTGACACCACCGGCACGGAGCACCTTGGCGTTCTCAAGGGTCTCGCACCCTGAGTTGAATTTGCTGAGGTCGATCCGCCCAGCCAACTCATCGGAGAGTTCACCAGCGTTGAGGGAGAGTTTGGAAAGTTCAGCCATTATGAGAAGTCTGTTGCGTCTGTCTTGCCGTAGGCATAAGTGCTCCGACTCTGGATGGATGGAGACCTGAGCATGCGGTCTCTCAGATCTGAGTTCTCAGAGGAGTTGTCTTGGACAGCGTCGTAGAATTGAGCGTTGGGGAGATCAACTGTCTCGTAGATCCTCTTCTGTGCATTGACAGTGTTGGGGTCATCCGTGATCGGCCCAGCTAGATATGAGGCAAGGAGCCGTGCTACAGCTGCGCGAAAGTGAGGGGTCCATTCATCAGGGTTATCCACATCTCTGATGTATTCGAGAGCGACCAATGAATGGTCTGACCAGATCTTGGAGCCGACGATCTTGTATCTGTCGATCCCTACATTCTGGTAGGTTGCCGGAGCGAGGGTTCCATCAGCCAAGGTAAGCTGTGCCCCTGGGACTGGGCGGAGCACACGGATCTTGTCTGCCGGAAGCTCGTGGACGTATGAGTAGCCAATCGCCATGATGTCCGTTCTTTGTGCGAGAGCGACAGCGTGCTTGGCAAAACTCCAACGCTGCGCCCCTAAGGCCTCCTGACGGGCTTGGGTGTAGAACTCAGCACAATACCTTACCAGAGCGTCGTCGGCCTGTGCAGCGTCGTCTAGGCGGTCTATTTGGCGATCCCCTAAGTGGGCGAGAGCCATGTTGCAGATATCGATTGGGCTTGCCATGATTTGTGTGTTGTAAAGAAAAAAGACAGGGAAGGCAACCCCTCCCTGCCTTTTGAGAAGACATAACCAAATGCCAGATTAGTTGCTATTCACTAGGAAGAAGTTGAAGTAGAGCGTTCGGCCAGCAGTTAACCCACCGGCACTGAATGTTGCTTCAATGATCTTTCGTTCAGAATATTTCACGTAGGGGCTACTGTTGAGAGTCAGGATCTGAGTCCCGGCAGCACTCACATCCAGATTGGATGCGATACTATCCTCAACAACACCTTGAATCCCAACGTCGATAGTTGCAGCGCCAGAACCAGCAACCGTTTCCACAGTGCACATTGCCGGAACCAACGTCATCCCCGATGGGAGATAAGCGAGGAGAGCAGTGTCACCGTTTGCGGTAGTTGCCGGTGTGACGTATTCAACCTGAAGGAATGAGACCTTACCGCTGATCAACTCAGCAGTAGCAAACATCTTGGATGCGTCCCCAGTGACAACCTCTTGGGCTGTATAGGTTACCGATTTGAATTCAGCCATAATTTCTTCTAGTTACTGTTCACCATTGGGATGTTGATGGTGTAGACAGCGTTAGCTGAAAGCGCACCAACTTGGGTCACCATGAGGAGCGTCCGTGCGGTGAATGCCACACTAGCTACTGAGGTGTTCAGCACTGCTGTCCCGACGGTGTTTGCCACTGCATTAACGGAGCCAGTGATGGCATCGTCGTCAACAGCGACACCAGCGTCAGTAGCGGTGCCGATCTTAAATGTCCCAGCACCACCGGTTACAGTGGTGGTGATGGTAATAAGACCAGGGATGATGGTCATCCCCGAAGGAACGAAACCAAGGTTGATCGTGTCAGCTGCGCTGAGTGCGCCAGCACCCTTTGAGACAGGGAACTGGAGGAAGGAAACCTTCCCACTGACTAGGGCCGCGCCAGAGATCATGCTGCCAGCCTTAGCGGCGGCAGCTACCTGAGCGGT
>TARA_R110000796_G_scaffold10530_1_pt1 | contig 43250 bp, 36 predicted proteins | sample TARA_R110000796 | Tara Oceans TARA_R110000796 (sample SAMEA4397815) | marine metagenome | biome: Polar Biome; feature: [SRF] surface water layer (ENVO:00010504); material: water (ENVO:00002006), including particulate matter (ENVO:01000060) such as... | depth 5 m
CGTATGGGAGGGGACGACCTCAACACCAGACTTTGGTGGGATGTTACCAGTAACAATTAGCAATAAAAAACCATTCACATATATAATTTGTTCAAGGCCACAGTGGTTTTCCACTGTGGCTTTGCCTTTTTAGGTAAACAAGTAAGGGTAATTATAAGGGGAGTGAGGATGCTTTGTATGCTAATGACCATTATAAATATTATATAGAAATTATAGTTATAGTTACAAAAATTTAATATTATTAACTATTTAACTTAACTTAGTCACATGATATTTACGCTTCTTCATTAATCAAAAATTAAAACCAATCAAAATGAGCAAAGCCAATTTTGTATTTAAAAGCACCATGATTTCGGTTATTTCAGGCATCTTGCGAAAAGTTTTAGCCAAAGAAATATTGCTAAAAACAATTGCATTTATGATTATTTCCGGTTCATTTTGGTCCTGTGCCAAAAAGGATCATGAAAATTCGCCCATAGTAAAGCATGTGGTGGTTATTGGTTTTGACGGATTAAGCCCCGATGGACTCAAAAAAGCAACAACTCCGACCTTTGATAAGATAATAAGTGAAGGGGCTTCAAGCATGCACGCCAGGGCGGTTCTGCCAACCAGTTCCAGTACCAACTGGGCTTCCATGATTATGGGTGCGGGGCCGGAGCAGCATGGAATTACTTCAAATAGCTGGGAGAAAAACAATTTTGTTTTGCCTACAATTATTCAAAGTGAGGATTTTCTTTTTCCCAGCATCTTTCAATTGATAGATGACCAAAAGGAAAATGCGGAAATTGGAGCTATTTATCATTGGACCGGGTTTGGACGGTTGTTCGAGAAAGGTGCCGTGGATTATGACATAAGTCCGGATTCCGAGGATGAAACAGCAGCCTTGGCAAGTGCTTATATAAAAGACAAAAAGCCCACCTTCACTTTTATCCATTTTGATCATGTGGATCACGGCGGACATGAATATGGTCACGGAAGTCCTGAATACTATAAATCCGTGGAAAAGGCGGACGCCATGCTGGCAGAAGTAATGGCAGCTATCAAGGCATCAGGAATGGCAGATGAAACATTGGTCATTATAAGTGCAGATCATGGTGGATTGGGCAAAGGGCACGGAGGGGAATCCTTACAGGAAATAGAAATTCCTTTTATCCTTTGGGGAAAATCGGTCAAAAAGAACCATGTGCTTAAATATCCAGTATATCAGTACGACAATGCAGCTACGGTCGCCTTTGCTTTGGGGATAAAAACACCTATGGCCTGGATTGGAAAACCCGTAAAGAATGCTTTTGAGGGTTATGAACTTAGTGATGATTATCCAATTACGGAAAGGGTTGAAGAACCTGTCATTTTACCTGTAGCCACACTCAATAAAAAGGCTGGTGGCCTATTCGATGACACCGCCAACATCATTATTGAAAATACAAATGGTGCTGGTGAGATAAGGTATACCTTGGATGGTTCCATGCCCAATGCAAATTCCACCTTATACACAGAGGCCGTCAGGACAACCGAAAATGTTGTTGTTAAAAGTGCTATTTTTAGAAATGGGAAAATTGCCAGTACAGTCTCGGAGGCCTTTTTTAGAATAAAAAATAAGACAATGGCGCCGCCCATATCTTATGAGGTATTTTATTTGGAAAACTTGACCAGCATTCCAAGCCTGGAAAATAAAAGACCGGATGCTAAGGGAACTTGTTTCGAAATTACTTCCGATGAGGTAAAGGAAGAAATTAGAAGCAATACAGTGGTAAGATTTAGCACCAGCATTCAGGTTGAAAAGGAAGATAGGTTTACCTTTTATACCAATTCTGACGATGGAAGTAAATTATGGGTAAATAATGAATTGGTAGTGGACAATGATGGGGACCATGGGGTTATTGAAAAGAATGGCAGTAATACCCTGCAGCCGGGGACCTACCCCTTACAAGTGGTATGGTTTAATGGTGGTGGAAGTGGATGGTTGAATGTGGATTATCAAACTACGACCACTCCTAAACAAGTATTACCTTCTACAATTTTAAAGTAATTGGAAATAGTAGAAAAAAAATAGTCAATGAAACTGATATTTTTTCTTTTGTCCATAATGGTGGTAACGGCCCAAGACAAAGGAGGGCAATTAGCTGCGTGGGAAGAGGGGATGTTGGATATTCATCATATCAATACAGGTAGGGGGGATGCCGCTTTTTTTGTTTTTCCCGATGCTACCACGCTCTTGGTGGATGCAGGCGACATGTCCGAAATCCATCCTAGAACTTTATCTGCCAGAAATGCGGTACAGAAACCCGATAATTCCAGGACCGCACCGGAGTGGATCGTGGATTACATACATCAATTTTTTCCAAAAAATAGATCGATTCAACTGGATTATGGACTAATTACTCATTTTCATGACGACCATTTTGGAGAGATGGATGGTAATAGGAAAAGACATCCAAAAGGAAACTATGCCTTAACCGGCATAATGGAGATGGGAAGTCTATTGCCTATCAAAACCCATTTGGACCGGGGAAGTGATTACCCCATCGATTTAAAGAATCCTCAAGTACAAAAGGAAATTAAGGCAAACGATTCCTATAGTATGATTGAGACGCTGCAGGAATATTGGGAGTACCTAGATTATCACACCAAGGAGGATGGCATGACATACGAAACCTTAAAACCTGGGGCAATCAATCAAATCAAACTAAAAAATTCACCCGATAATTTCCCTAACTTTTCAGTCCGTAATATTGCCGTTAACGGCAATGTGTGGACTGGGGAAAATGAAGACTATTTTTCATTATTTTCCAATGGGGTATATCCTGGGGAAAACCCTTTAAGTACATGTATTAAAATAACCTTTGGAGAGTTCGATTATTTTACCGGAGGTGATATCAGCGGAGTGGATGCTTTGGGACAAACAGATTTAAATGGCATGGAATCCCATGTAGCACCGGTGATAGGTCCAGTGGATGTGGCCACTCTGAACCACCATGGGAACAGGGATTCCCAAAATATATTCTTTGTAAGAACACTTAAACCCAGGGTCTGGATCCAACAAAATTGGTCATCGGACCATCCGGGAGAAGAAGTATTAAGGAGAATCACCTCAAAAGAGCTTTATCCAGGGGAACGCGATATATTCTCCACGATTATGTTGCAACCCACTAAAGATGTAATTGGCGATAGGTTAGATCAATATAAAAGTCAGAATGGGCATATTGTGGTTAGGGTATATGACAAGGGAAGCCAATATGAGATTTACATCCTCAACGATGATTCGGAAGAAAGAGAAATAATAGCAAAATACGGACCTTATGAAGCAAGATAATTTAGGCATTGATGCCCAAAACAAAAAGACCGAAGGGGATATAAATTTTACTCCCGCACGTGCAGCATGGATGGACTCCCAGATAAGTGATGAAACCAAACAGATTTTGGAACGGGATGCCCGATATTTTTTGCACCAGTCCATGTCCACACCCTGTTTGGATGTCTTGCAAAGTTGTGAGGGCCCCTATATTGAAAATATATCAGGAAAAAAATACCTGGATTTCCATGGCAACAACGTGCACCAAGTGGGCTACGCCAATCCACAACTAATTGAAAAAATTATTGAGCAATTAAGGGTTTTACCTTTTTCACCAAGGCGTTATACCAATATACCTGCCATTGATTTTGCCGAGAAATTGGCCTCTTTAATGCCGTCAGACCTTAATAGGGTTCTCCTTACACCCAATGGGAGTTCCTCCATAGGGATAGCTTTAAAATTGGCGAGGGCCGTTACAGGAAGATTTAAGGTGGTTTCCTTTTGGGATTCATTTCATGGGGCCTCCTTGGATGCCATCAGTGTGGGTGGGGAATCCGTTTTTAGGGAGTCTATGGGGCCTTTAATGCCGGGCGTAGAACGAATTCCCCCTCCAATAACCTATCGTGGGATTTTTGAGGACAATGAGGATAAATGTTTGGAATATTTGGAATATGTGTTTTCCAAAGAAGGCGATATTGGGGCTTTTATTGCCGAAACGATCCGGAATACGGATGTGCAATTGCCCTCCAAAAATTTTTGGAAAAAGGCGAGGGAACTTTGCACCAAATATGGAGTATTGCTGATACTTGACGAAATTCCTATTGCCTTGGGAAGAACTGGTAAAATGTTCGTATTTGAACATTATGATATTGAACCAGATATATTGTGTATCGGCAAAGGATTGGGAGGCGGTATTTTTCCGCAGGCCGCAATAGTTACCAGGGACGAATACAACAAATTTGGAGATATCTCCCTTGGGCATTATACCCATGAAAAAAGTCCGTTGGGCGCAGTGGCGGGTCTTGCTACCATTGCTTTTTTGGAAAATGAGAAAATATTCGACAAGGTAAGGGCAGATGAGAAATATTTGAAATCGTCCTTGGCAGCATTGCAATTAAAATATCCTTTAATAGGGGATGTTAGGGGCAAGGGATTATTGTGGGGCGTGGAACTGGTATTGGATAAAAAAACAAAGGAAAAGGCTATCAATGAGGCGGAAGTGGTCATGTATGAATGCCTTAAAAGGGGCCTTAGTTATAAAGTATCCGCTGGTAATGTATTGCAATTGTCACCAGCACTGACCATTAGTCGAAAGAAACTGAACAAAGCCTTAAATATCCTTGATGAGAGTTTGGCCATTGTACATTCGTAATTAAAATGGTCGAGCATTCTAAGATAAAACCGTCTATTAAATAATAAATAAACAGATGAACATTAAGAGTACAGTAATATTGTTTATTGCCATGGCATTCCATTTAGCGGGTAGTGCCCAAAATGTACAAGAAGAGTTTTTAATTCAACCCTATCTACAGGATGCGGAGCCCAATTCCATTAAAATTATGTGGGAAACGTCCATGGGCGAGGAAAGCATAGTGGAATGGGGATTAACACCAAAACTAGGAAAAAAGACCAAGGGTATTGCCTTTGATATTAATTTTAGTGAATCCCGTATCCATGAGGTTAAATTGGAGGGTCTGCAACGCTTCACAGAGTATTATTACCGTGTAAAAACGGGAAAAATGGTTTCGGATATCTTTCAATTTAAGACCCCTCCTTTTGCCAGTGACCATGAGTCCTTCAAAATTGTGGCGATGAGCGATATGCAAATAGATCACAATAACCCCAATAAGTTTTCCGAAGTAGTCAATGACGGCATTTTGCAATATTTGGAAAAGGAGTTCGGCGGCAAGCTTCCCAATAATTTGGCCATGGTGATGATTCCTGGCGATCTGGTGGAGAATGGCACCAAATATTACCAGTGGAAGGAACATTTTTTTAATCCTGCCGAAAAATTGTTTGCAGAGGTGCCTGTCTACCCGGTATTAGGGAATCACGAAAAGAACTCGGTATTTTATTTTAAATATTTCAGTCTTCCCGAAAACGGTACACCTGCCTATGCGGAACATTGGTGGTTTAAGGATTACGGGAATACCAGGATTATTGGGCTCAATTCAAACGATGGCTATAATAACAGTAGGGACCAGTATGAATGGCTGCAAAAGCTCTTGGACGAAACGGCCAAAACCGATGAGGTTGATTTTGTTTTTGCCCAATTGCACCATCCACACAAATCCGAACTTTGGATTCCGGGCGAAGAGGATTTTACCGGAAAAGTGGTGGCCCTTTTGGAGGCATTTACCACCAAGACAGGGAAGCCCAGTATTCACTTTTTTGGGCATACCCACGGCTATTCCAGGGGTCAGTCCAAGGATCATAAACACTTATGGATCAACGTTGCCTCTGCAGGAGGTGCCATTGATAATTGGGGAGAATTTGAAGGCAGGGATTACGATGAATTTACGGTAACCCAGGACGAATATGGTTTTGTGATGGTGGAAGTTGATGCCAGCCAGGAAGACCCTAAGTTTACCATTAAAAGGATTAGTCAGGGGAACGAAGAATTGGAACGAAAAAACGAACTCAGGGACAGCCTTGTAATATTTAAAAACGAAAGAAAACCTGGGGTTCCCAGTGTTATCTCACCCAATAACGAAACGGTCGATTTTACGGGAACTATCCTAAAGGCAGGGGATTTCAACAGCGGTTTTAGCAATGCTTTCCATGCGGCCTCCCATTGGCAGATTGCAGAGAGCAATGACTTTGAAAAGCCAATTTTTGACAGCTGGAAACAATTTGAAAATTGGTACTACAAGGAAAATAGGCAAAAGGATGATGACCTTACCGATGAAAAAACAAACAGATTAAAATCTGGAACCACCTACTACTGGAGGGTGCGCTACCGCGACCAAAATTTAAATTGGAGCGATTGGTCAACTACCGCTACATTTAAGACCAACAATTAGTTATAATTCATAAAAAGTATAGATATGAAGAAAACCGTTAACACCGTTCTATGTGTGATCCTTTTTGGTTTTTTTGGTCCACTTGCCGCCCAAAGTAAGGAAGCTCCCAATGTAATATTGATTACTATGGACGGTTTCCGATGGCAGGAACTATTTTCAGGGGCGGATTCCCTATTGGTCGCAAACAAGGATTATGTTGGCGATACTACGGCATTGAAATCCCGCTTTTGGAGGTCGACCCCAGAAGAAAGAAGATCGTTGTTAATGCCATTTTTTTGGAACGAAGTGGCAGAAATGGGTCAACTATACGGCAATAGGTTTAAGGGCAGTATGGTAAACTTGACCAATACCATGTGGTTTTCCTACCCTGGATATAACGAGATTTTAAGCGGTGAAGCAGATGATAGTCGCATTACCAGCAATAAGAAGATAAACAATCCCAATACAACCATTTTGGAACGGGTAAATAAATTACCTGGGTATAGGGGGAAGGTGGCTGCTTTTGGAAGTTGGGACGTATTTCCATATATAATAAATGAGGAACGATCGGGGGTACCGGTGAATGCTGGATTTGACATTGCAGAGGGAGCAAATCTAAGCCCGCGTGAAGAATTCCTGAATCAGTTGCAACCACAGGTGCCTAGTCCTTGGGGAACGGTACGTTTGGATGCTTTTACACATCATTTTGCCTTGGAGCATATGAAAAAAGAACATCCAAAATTGGTATATATCTCCTATGGAGAAACTGATGATTTTGCCCATGACGGAGATTATGAGGCTTATTTAAAATCGGCTCACAATACAGACGGATTGATCAAGGAATTGTGGCAGTTTGTTCAGGGGGATGATTTTTACAAAGACAACACTACCTTTATTATAACCACGGATCACGGTAGGGGTACCCAACCCTTGGAAACATGGAAAAGCCATGGCGGTGATATTGCGGGTGCAGATGAAGTATGGTTAGTAGCATTTGGGAAAGAAGTAAGCACTTTGGGCGAAATTACTTCTCAGGAAAAGTTATATACCAATCAAATAGCTCCAACAGTATTAGAGGCTATGAAGCTCCAATTAAAAGATCATGATTTTGAAGGAGAGTCTATTTCGCTTTATACCAAATAGTGGTTTCCAATAATAGGGTACTTCAAATAATCGATTGAGCTAAAAAAATATCCTAGGATAGATTCCGTCCTAGGATATTTTGTTCTTATACCTCCGACAAAGAAAGCGCTTCTATGTCCCGTTTAAAGCATTCCAAGGTTCTTAATCCTTGGGTCAATTCCGCTAGAACAGCTACTTTTACATCTTCAAATTGTCCTTTTAAGTTTCCAAACAATTGTTGGTAATAGGTGATGCCCTCATTTAAATTATGGGTAAATGTCAATAGGTATTTCTCCTGCTTTTTATTCATGGATTCCCTGGATTCCTCAATTCTATTTTTAAGATAATCCAAGTAGATTCCAAGTTCCTTAATAAACATATGGGGCCTATCGGTTCTGGTAATTACATTGCCACGACCGTAAATGTGGTCTACCATTTCCTTTAAGGTCATTATTTTGGAATAATAAGCCATATTGGGCCCTGGGCAGATAGAAACTCCAGTTCCTTCTGTTTTGGTATCCAGGCCATAGGCCAATAGGGCTGAGGTACCAAGACCTACACAGGTACATGATTTCTCTGTTATTTTATTGAATTTTCCGGTATATTCCTTTTCGGTTAAATCCAGTGCATCCAGTTCCTTAATTTTTAAATGTTGGTATTGCCTTGAGGCAGTGCAAAGCCCTTTCTCGGAATAGTCCTTGTTCAAGGCCACAAATTTCTTTGGACAGGAACTTCCTGGGCGATCCTTGTCTATGTTTTTATATTTTTCCATGTCCTTGGTGTTTCCCCGAAGGTTATGGAAGGGTACTCCCAATGGGGAAATATCACTCAGGTACAAGTCTTCCTCTTTTGCGGCAACCAATTTATCCAAGGTGGCCTTGTCAACAGTTGTGGCCTCAGGAACCAATAGAAATGGGGTTCCCCAACCTACAGAATCCACCTTGTAATGATCCATTAAAAATTGGTGTTCCTCTGCAGTACCTACACCTCCTTGGGCAGTTATTTTTAAGGATAGATTTAGTTTGGGTACTTCGCGGCCCTTGTTGGCTAGTGCCGGAATTAAAATATCGTGGATTTCATTTATATAGGCTTGTTTATTGTCCCTGAACTCGGCCATAATAGGACCCATTAAATAACCGTCTGTAGCAAAGGCATGTCCTCCACAATTTAGCCCGGATTCTATCCTATATTCCGATACCCAAATCCCTTTCTTGGCCAGAAACTTGCCTTGGATCAGTGCAGATCTATAATCACTTACCTTTAGGACTATTTTCTTTTTAATGTTGCCGTTCCCATCCGGAAAAAAATCATCGAAATTTTCCATATAACTATAAAGTCGGGGGTTCATCCCAGCAGAAAGGATTACGGAGGAATTAAGGTCGCTATTGGCATATCCGCGCAAGGCTGCATGGGCATCATTAAATTCGGTGGGGAGTTTGTCATTTTTTGTATAATTGTCCTTGTCCACTTTGGTCATAATATTGACATCGATGCTGCCCATATACAAATTCTCCTTCAACCATTTTTTAATTTCCGCGACACTGAAATCGCCGGAAGTAAGATTTTCAAATTCTTCCTTTAGATGGGAAGCATTAGGCAGTAGACTTAAATATTCCTTTATTTCTTTTGCTGTTTCATGGGCAGAATTAATCAGGTCCGTAAATTTTTTTTGCGCCACATCATTGATCAAGTTGAGATAACTGGTAATTCTTTTGGCCCTAAAATCTTCCAATTTATCTGAAATTTCCTGGTAGGGAAGTTCAAATTTTTCACAGTACATTTTCCTTAATTTTTCAATCAGGATGTCATCGACCAAAGAAATTACAGAATCTATGCCTAGGTGGGAAACTTTGAGGGGTGTATCTATGGTAAACCCTATTCCCATAACTGGAATATGAAAGCTATGTTTATTCATTTTATCATTTTTTGTTGTACCGTTCCTATGTCGCCATTGTAATCGCAACAGAGATTGCCGTTTATGGGATACCTTCTAGTTGCAGGACAGTTCAAATATGAATCGACAAATTTTAGAAGAAAGGAGTTCTTAGAATATGATAATTATCAGGAAATGGATAAAATATACAACTGGTGTTCAGGGGCTTGGGAGATATAGCTATTCCAAGGAGACCGAAGCTTTTATTTTTGGTAATGTTAGCTTGAAGTTTAGTTAACTTCTGGTCGGGTTATTAATACGATTTTTGTCTCGAAAAGTTTGAGTTAGTATTAGTTTGAGTTAGTCTAGTTGAAGAGCTGGTGCATTGCACCAGCTTTTTTTTCATTACCTAAAGAGGATTAGAAATGCCCCTACTGCGGTAAGGACCAAAATCATTTTTCGATAGAATTGTTCTTTTATAATTTTCACCAAACGCACCCCTACTATAATTCCGAGAACAATTCCTGGAACCAATTTTAAATTTATGAGCAAGGTCTCCGGGGTAATGGTCTTCCAAATGAAAATATGGAAGGGCAGTTTAAAGATATTTACTATAAAAAACAGCCAAGCCGCGGTTCCAATAAATTCGTTCTTCGGCAGCCTCATGGCTAAAAAATAAATATTCGAAAAGGCTCCGGCCAAATTTCCTATCATGGTCGTAATCCCTGCCATGGTCCCTATAAAACCGGCAAATGCCCAATGGGTAGGAACGTTTTTAGATTTTTTTCTGTCCCACCAATACATCATTATAACCGTTCCCAATATAATAACGGACATGCTGATCTTAAAGGTTTTTTCAGGCAAATCCTTCCCTATGGCCGTGCCTATGAGTATGCCCAGGATCATCCAGGGCAAAAAGGCAACTATATACTTCCACTGTGCATGTCTATTGTAGTAAATTACGGCGAAGGCATCTCCCACAACTAGTAAGGGTACAATTAATCCTGTGGATTCCTTGGCCCCGAAAGCCAAGGCCATTAAGGTAACATTGATGATAGCAATTCCTTTAATCCCAGCTTTGGAAATTCCTATAACAAATGCTGCGGTTAAAGCAAGTGTCCAAGCCGTTATGGTGATATCTGGTGTTGTTGAGAGAATCATATGTGACATTTAGCGAACAAAGGGCAAAAGTATCCCAAAAAAAATTATCTTTAGTTCTTATTCTCAAACCAAAACCAAACTGATGGAATTAAGTACCCTCGATTACAGTTTTATTGTTGTCTTTTTCTCAATCGTTTTATTTATCGGTATTTATGTCTCCAAGAAATCCGGGGCCAGTTCTTCGGAATATTTTCTTTCTGGTAGAACGATGCCATGGTGGTTGTTGGGTCTCTCAATGGTGGCCACGACTTTTTCTACCGATACGCCCAATTTGGTGACCGATATTGTACGTACCAATGGAGTTTCCGGAAACTGGGTTTGGTGGGCTTTTCTTTTGACAGGTTTATTGACTGTGTTTGTCTATGCCAAACTTTGGAGGAAATCCAATGTAAATACGGATCTGGAATTTTATGAACTGCGTTATGGGGGTAAACCGGCAAGCTTTTTAAGAAAATTCAGGGCGGTGTATTTGGGGGTGATATTTAATGTGATTACAATGTCTGCAGTTACTTTGGCAGCAATTAAGATAGGCGGTATTATGTTGGGCTTGGAACCATGGGTAACCGTGGTAAGTGCAGGATTGATTACCGTGACTTTTAGTGCCTTGGGTGGATTTAAAGGAGTGGTATATACCGATTTCTTACTATTCTTTGTAGCTATGGGCGGTGCCATAGGGGCAGCCTACTATTTGGTGAATATTCCGGAAGTTGGAGGTATAACTGCCTTGATGGCCAATGAACATGTAGCGGATAAACTCGCTATTGTGCCCGACTTTAGCAATACCAATGCTTTGATAACCCTATTTATTATTCCGTTGGCAGTGCAATGGTGGAGTTCCTGGTATCCTGGGGCGGAACCAGGTGGTGGGGGGTACATAGCCCAGCGTATGTTGGCGGCGAAGAATGAAAATCACGCTATAGGTGCTACTTTTTTCTTCAACATTATGCACTATGCCCTACGTCCATGGCCTTGGATCTTGGTGGCTTTGGCATCTTTGGTGGTATACCCGGACATAGCTAGTATCCATGAGGCTTTTCCTAATGTTGCGGTAGATAAATTAGGTCATGATTTGGCTTATTCCGCCATGTTGACCAAATTGCCCAGTGGACTATTGGGATTGGTATTGGCGTCGCTTATTGCGGCTTATATGAGTACTATTTCTACCCAATTGAATTGGGGATCTTCCTATATTGTTTATGACTTTTACAAACAACAGATAAACCCCAATGCTTCCGAGAAAAGATTGGTTGCCGTTGGTAGATTATCTACAGTTGTATTAATGGTCTTCAGTGCGGCCTTGGCTTTACTTTTGCAGAATGCCTTGCAGTTGTTTGAAGTACTGTTGGTATTTGGTGCCGGAACTGGACTGATCTTTATTTTGAGATGGTTCTGGTGGCGCATCAACGCATGGAGTGAGATTACGGCAATGTTTGCCTCGGGAATCATTTCCATTATCTTAAAATTAACGGCAGTGGGCCCCTTCTTATTTGCTGCTGAAACCGGTGTTTTACCAGATTGGGCGGAATATCCTTTTGTGGTCGTTGTTACTACGATTATTTGGTTGGGGGCAACATATATGACCCAGCCGGAATCCAAACAGGTATTGCAGGATTTTTATAATAAAATTCAACCCGGAGGACCAGGATGGTCAAAAGTAATCAAGGAAGCGAAAGACGAAAAAGTGGAGATTGTGAATACCAAGGAAAAATGGAGTGTTCCCGCTGGTATCACTGCTATGTTGTTGGGTTGCGTATTAATCTACTCCTGCATGTTTGCCACTGGGTATTGGATATATGGAAAAACTACCAATGCACTTATCCTAACCTTTGTGGCTCTGGTGTCCGGATTTTTGTTGGCTAGGGCCTGGAATAAGATGAAGGATCATATTCTGTAAGGGAGAGCATAATATAAAGTAAGTAGGCAAAACTGGGTATGAATATACAGAACAGAATAGTTTCCGTGGATATCTTTAGGGGACTTACCATTGTCCTGATGATATTGGTAAACACTCCTGGGACCTGGTCCCATGTCTACGCCCCTTTTTTACATGCTCCCTGGCACGGATATACCCCTACCGATCTAGTATTTCCCTTTTTCCTGTTCATCGTGGGCTGTTCTATTGTTTTCGCTTATCAGCACAAACCGGTAGATTCCAGCACTTATAAAAAAATTACCATCAGGGCCTTGAAATTAATAGGTCTGGGTCTATTCTTGGGCGCGTTTACCATTTATTTCCCATTCTTTAAGGATTTTGAAAAAATACGTTTTCCAGGGGTACTGCAGCGAATTGGGGTAGTGTTTTTCTTTGCCTCTGTCCTGTTCATTAATTTCAATTGGAAGACCTTGGTTGGTATATGTGCTTTTCTATTGATAGGATATTGGTTGCTGATGGGGTATGTACCGGTCAACGGAATGGCACCTACCTTTGAACGTGCCCCGAACAATTTAGCCAATTATTTGGATGTACTTGTATTTGGAAGCCATAGTTATAAGGCAGATTATGACCCAGAGGGCTTATTAAGTACCTTGCCGTCTATAGCAACCGCTTTAATGGGCATTTTTACCGGACTTGTTCTGCGCTCCCAAAAAGCAAAAAAGGAATTGCTCCTTTTAGGGATGGGAATCCTAATGTTGGTCGTAGGCTATGTTTGGGATATATTTTTCCCGATTAACAAGGCGCTATGGAGCAGTAGTTTTGTAATGGTTACTGCAGGTTGGGCCAATATTATATTGGGCCTAATATATTACTTCTCCGATGTAAAGGGAATTAAGTTTGGGAGTATATTTAAATATGCTGGGGCAAATGCTATTGTGCTATATTTTCTTTCCAGTTTTACCAGTAAAATTATGGGCATGATAAAGGTGGACGGAGACACTTCTCTCCATGGTTGGCTTTTTAAAACCGTTTATGTCCAGGATTTTATGTACATGGAGACCTCTTCTTTATTATACGGACTCTCTGTGGTAACTTTTTACGTGATATTGGGTTATATCCTTTACAGAAAGAAAATATTCATAAAGGTCTAATTCAGTCCTTTTTGAAGGCCCATTTAATAAATTGGGGAAGGGCGGAGCCCCAAGTGGATAAATCGTGCTTTCCTCCTTCAATTTCTTTATAGCAAATGTCCCCGGGATAGGAATACCCTTTTAACTGTAATTCGTTTATTACGTCCAAGGTGTCGTCTATGACATCTATTACACCATTGTTGTTGCGGTCATCTGTTTCTTCTTCGGTACCACATTGAAAATAGTATTGCAGAGGCGCCCTATGCTTTGAGTTCTTGATCATGTCCAAAGTAATCCTGCTTCTATCCTCCATATCATTTTTTTGGTATGCCTTCTTCCGCCACCAAAAGGAACCGCTAAAAACGCCGACTTTACCAAAAAACAGGGAGTTGTTGAATACAATATCAAAAGCGGAAAGACCTCCTAGGGAAAAGCCACAATAGACCCAGTTTTGTACAGGAGGGGAAACTTTAAATTCTTGGCCCAGGAAGGGAATTAATTCTTCTATGATAAATTTGGAGTATTGCATGGCCTTATTGCCCCTCCCTTTAAAATCTGCCGAAATGGAAGTGCCATACTCATAAAGTCTATTTTGATCGGCTTCTATACCCACAAAAATAAACGGAGTAGTTTTATTGTCCTTATAGGCTTCGGATAGTGTTTTTTCTAAATTCAATCCCACATAATCCTGGCCATCATTCATTAAAAGCACGGAAAATGGAGACTGGGACTCCCTGTAGTTTGGAGGGGCAACCAATCTAAAGGCCACGCTTCTATCTAAATTGAAAGAAAAAACACTTCCTTTTAAACTAATATAATCGCTCGTAAACTGCATCAATTAAACTTCAAATCTTGCAAGTATAACGATTCTTGAAAATAATATTGTACAGAATTGGGGTATTTATTTAGGCTGACTAAGTATATAAGAGTACAGGATAAGTACCTTCTACTTTTCAATGTCTTTTGGGAAGACATTTTTTATCTCCTTATAGATTTCAACACTTGGCTTTTCTTTTGGTGAGAAGTAAATTTTATCTCCATTTGTTTTTGTAAATAGAAGGTATGCTTTACTTTCCGAGTTTAATATCAATTTAACTTTCTCCCCTTCCTTGGTCTTAAAATAACCCTTCCTGATGCTGCCAAGAGCAAATCCGTTGGTTTTGGATATAATTTTAGGTAAATGGTCCACAAGGGTTACGGATTCTATATCCGACGCACTTAGAGTTTCCCCATAACTGCCCTTAAACTGGATATTATTTGCGGATATGATTACAGGGTTTTCCTTAAAACCCATGGCAAGGAGTCCTATTACAAGGATTAAGGTTCCTACAAGAACATAAAGACCAATTATATTCCATTTGTTGCTGGTTCCTTTCCAGTATTTATTGCTTTCCCTCATGAAATATATATAGGCCAGGATGGGATAAACGCCTATAAATATTCCGCTTGCGCTTTCTCCAACGGCATAGTGCAATAAAAGGCCAATAACAATAAAGCTAATTCCCAAGAACAGGTGAAACTTCTTAAAATAAGGGAGGTACGATTTTATATCCACCTTTGTCCTTTCTGCCTCGCTCATGTTGTTGTAGCCAGAAAGAAGATATTTCGAATTGTTTTCCGTTACAAGAAACGCCATGGTAATAAATAGAAGTCCAACTCCAATTATTGTATAAAGCATATGCATTTAAACTTATAGTGTTACAGGTGTTTAAATTAGCACAATTTTAATAATAATCCTTCTTGGTAAACTGGAAATCATATAAATGTAAAATATTCTAACCTCTGATTTCCAGTAATCTGGAAACGTACTTGCCTATGACATCAAACTCCAGGTTAACCCGTGTCCCTATAGTATAGCTTCCAAATCGGGTATGTTCATAGGTGTAGGGGATTATGGCCACGCTAAAACTGCTTTTTTGGGAATCCACAACTGTTAAACTGGTTCCGTCTATGGTTATGGATCCTTTTTCAATAGTAACGTTATTTTGCTTTGGATCATAACTGAAAGTAAAAAACCAGCTACCATCCTTTTCTTCTATATTGATACATTCCCCTGTTTGGTCTACATGGCCCTGTACAATATGTCCGTCCAGTCTGGATCCTAGCACCATGGCACGTTCCAAGTTTACAAGATCTCCTTCAAGAAGATCGTTCAAGTTGGTTTTTTCCAAGGTTTCCTCAATGGCGGTTACGGTATACTGATCAGCGGCGATTTTTACGACTGTAAGACATACTCCATTATGAGCAACACTTTGGTCTATTTTTAGTTCTTGGGTAATATTAGAGCTTAAGGTAATATGAAGATTGCCACCCTCTTTTTCCAATTTCTTTACTTCTCCCAAAGTTTCAATAATCCCAGTAAACATGTGTCGTTTTTATTAAGTAGTTTTGTGTTGTAAATTTAGGAGTTTATTTCATATTAAACGAAAAGACAAAATGCAGGAAACTGGAAATATAAAATTGGGGATATCCATTGGGGATTTAAATGGAATTGGGTGCGAAGTGGTGCTTAAGACATTTGAAGATTCCCGGATGTTGGATTTCTGCACACCGGTTATTTTTGCATCCAATAAAACTATCTCCCACCAAAAATCGGAGTTGGGATTGGAAATAAACTATAATGGCATACATGACGCTTCCAAAGCAATTGACGGAAAGATAAATGTGGTGAATGTATGGAAGGAAACCCCTGTTATTAAATTTGGGGAGCCAACACCAGAGAGCGGAAAATATGCCATACAATCGCTTAAGGCGGCTGTAGCGGCCCTAAATAACAACGAGATAGACGTTCTGGTAACAGCACCGATCAATAAGAACAACATACAGGCAGAGGATTTTAAATTTCCGGGACATACGGATTATTTGGCCCAAGAATTGGAAGGGGAAAGCTTAATGTTTATGGTGACTGATGGTTTAAGGGTTGGGTTGCTTACAGATCATGTAGCGGTAAAGGATGTTGCAACCAATATTACACCTCAATTGATACGCTCTAAAGTGAATACTATTTCCAACTCATTAAAGATGGATTTTGGAATTAGGAAACCTAAAATTGCGCTTTTGGGAATTAATCCGCACAGTGGTGATAATGGTGTAATTGGAAAAGAGGATGACGAGGTTTTAAGGCCGGTTATCAAGGAAATGTCCGAAAAGGGGCATTTGGTATTTGGGCCATATTCTGCGGATAGCTTTTTTGGGTCTGACAATTACAAGAATTTCGATGCTATTTTGGCCGCCTATCATGACCAGGGACTTATACCATTTAAAACCTTGTCCTTTGGTAAAGGGGTAAACTTTACCGCAGGTCTCAACAAAGTGCGCACTTCCCCGGACCATGGTACCGCCTATGAAATTGCAGGGAAAGGGGTTGCGGACAATAGCTCCTTTAAAGAGGCCGTGTTTGCGGCCATCCATATATTTAAAAATAGACAGGAATACAAGGAGTTGACAGGGAATCCTTTAAAAAAACATAAGCTAAAAAGGCAGGGTTAGTCTTGCAGTAGTATTAGGAAGCTATCTGACTTTGGATCATGGAATTATGTAAATTTAATGGGGATATATTTATTTCTCTCTATTTGTTGGCTTTTTACAAAATAATAGTATCTTTGCACCCGCCTTTATTGCGGCGGGTACGTTAAAACCAGTGTGGATCATGATGCAGCATAAGGAGTTTATTATTCCTTTTTCGGGACTGAAACAGGGAAAACACGAGTTTGAGTACACAATTGAGAATACGTTCTTTGAGTCTTTTGAGTATGATGAGTTCAACGGTGCTGATATTAAGTTAGACGTTACCTTGAATAAAATGAGTACCATGATGGAGTTGGAAATGAAGGCACGCGGAACAGTAAATGTTAATTGTGACCTCACCAGCGAACCTTATGATCAAAAAATCAAGGCCGATTTGGAATTGGTTGTTAAGTTTGGTGATGAGTACAACAACGACAATGATGAAATATTGATTATTCCGCACAGTGAATACCAAATCAATATTGCGCAATATGTTTATGAAATGTTGGTATTGTCGGTACCACTTAAAAAGGTTCACCCTGGGGTTTTGGACGGCACCCTGAAATCAGAGGTGTTGGACAAGCTGGAAGAACTCCAACCAAAAGATACAAAGGAAAACAAAGAAGATATTGATCCCCGATGGGACGCTTTAAAAAAATTATTAACGGATAAATAAGTTTCATAATGGCACATCCTAAAAGAAAAATTTCCAAAACCAGAAGAGACAAGAGAAGAACGCATTATAAGGCGGTAGCTCCTACTGTAGCACAAGATCCAACTACTGGAGAAATGCATTTGTTTCACAGAGCTCATTGGCATGAAGGTAAATTATACTATCGTGGAGAGGTTTTGATCGACAAAACTGAGGAAGCAGTAGCATAATTTAAGCTAGAACAATATAATTTGGACTCCCACTTCTTAAGAGTGGGAGTTTTTTTATGAAGGAGATGTAAAATTCAAAAACAAGGCGTTTTTGAACTTAAAGTCATAGAAAATCATTAATTTTCACAAATTTTCAATTGATTTTGGAGATTTATTGATAAAAATCAGATTTAGATGAGCAAAATAACAGCTGCAATTACCGCTGTAGGGTCTTATGTACCAGACTTTGTAATGACAAATAAGATTTTGGAGACTTTGGTAGATACCAATGACGAGTGGATTACGACCAGAACGGGTATCAAGGAAAGGAGAATCTTAAAAGGTGAAGGTCTAGGAACATCCTATCTTGCTATAAAAGCAGCGGAGCAACTTCTGGAAAAACGAAAATTGGATCCCAAGGAGATCGAATTGGTTATTGTTGCAACCGCAACTCCAGACATGATGGTAGCTGCAACTGCCGCATATGTGGCTTCTGAAATTGGGGCAACCAATGCCTTCGCTTATGATTTGCAAGCGGCATGTTCCAGTTTTTTATATGGCATGTCTACTGCGGCCAGTTATATAGAATCTGGGCGATATAAGAAGGTATTGCTTATCGGAGCCGACAAAATGTCCTCTATTATTGATTATACCGATAGAACTACCTGTATAATATTTGGGGATGGTGCCGGTGCGGCACTTTTTGAGCCTAATAACGAAGGTCTAGGTCTTCAGGATGAATATTTAAGATCTGATGGTGTAGGAAGAAATTTCCTTAAAATGGATGCCGGTGGCTCTTTGCTTCCCGCTTCAGAGGAAACAGTTAAGAATAGACAACATTTTATTTATCAGGATGGGAAGTCGGTCTTTAAATTTGCGGTTACCAATATGGCGGATTCCGCTGCGAAAATAATGGAGCGGAATAATTTGTCGCACGAGGACGTAGATTGGTTAATACCCCATCAGGCCAACAAAAGAATTATCGATGCCACTTCCAATAGAATGGGATTGGACGATTCCAAGGTAATGATGAATATACAGCGGTACGGAAATACTACTTCTGCAACACTGCCACTTTTATTGAGCGACTATGAAAGCCAGCTTAAAAAAGGTGATAATTTGGTTTTTGCAGCCTTTGGTGGTGGTTTCACCTGGGGCTCCATTTATTTAAAATGGGCATACAATTCATAAATCTGAAGCAACCTATAAACTAATACGAACTCTATGGATATTAAAGAAATTCAAAGCTTAATTAAATTTGTAGCCAAATCTGGGGCTAGTGAAGTAAAATTGGAGATGGAAGATATAAAGATCACCATCCGAACCGGTGCAGCTGGTCATACTGCAGAACCAACCTATGTACAACAAATTCCTATGGGAGGTCATATGCCACAACAGATGGCTGCCGCACCCGCTAGCTCTCCTTCTGTGGAGGTAGAGGTAAAAAAGGAAGCTGATGAAAATTCGAAATATATTACCATAAAATCGCCTATAATAGGAACTTTTTATAGAAAACCCTCTCCTGATAAACCTTCTTTTGTAGAGGTAGGGGATACTATTGGTAAAGGTGATGTGCTTTGTGTCATTGAAGCAATGAAATTATTTAATGATATTGAATCCGAAGTTTCCGGTACAATTGTGAAAGTTCTTGTAGATGATAGTTCACCTGTAGAATTCGATCAGCCTTTATTTTTGGTAGATCCATCATAAGAAGTTTTAAATGCTAAATGTCGGATGACGATTTAATAAGGTCATTTCGAATCATTTAAAATTTAGGATACAAAATTTAAAATTTCAAAAGATGTTTAAGAAAATACTTATTGCAAATAGGGGAGAAATAGCGCTACGTATTATTAGGACCTGTAAGGAAATGGGTATAAAAACGGTAGCGGTATACTCTAAAGCGGATGAGGAAAGCCTACATGTGCGTTTTGCGGACGAAGCCGTTTGCATAGGACCTGCCCCAAGTAGCGAATCCTATCTAAAAATTCCAAATATTATTGCAGCGGCTGAAATTACCAATGCCGATGCCATACACCCAGGATATGGTTTTCTTTCAGAAAATTCCAAGTTCTCCAGAATATGTGCTGAGCACGATATAAAATTTATTGGAGCTACAGGCGAACACATAGACAAGATGGGGGACAAGGCTACTGCCAAAGAAACCATGAAAAAGGCCGGTGTACCTTGTGTGCCAGGTTCTGATGGCTTGTTGAAGGACGTAGAGGATGCCAAAAAAGTGGCCAAAAAAATGGGTTATCCAGTGATGATCAAAGCTACTGCAGGAGGTGGAGGTAAGGGAATGCGCGCCGTAATGTCCGAGGACAAGATGGAGGACCTTTTTAACAGTGCGGTAAAGGAAGCCACAGCTGCCTTTGGCAATGGGGGCATGTATATGGAAAAGTTGATCGAAGAGCCCCGCCACATAGAAATACAGATAGTTGGAGACCAATATGGAAAAGCCTGTCACCTTTCTGAAAGGGACTGCTCTATTCAGCGTCGCCACCAGAAGTTGACTGAAGAGACCCCTTCTCCATTTATGACCGATAAGTTGAGGGACGATATGGGGAAAGCAGCTGTAAAAGCAGCAGAATATATTAAATATGAAGGAGCTGGCACCATAGAATTCCTTGTAGACAAACACCGGAATTTCTATTTTATGGAAATGAATACCAGAATCCAGGTAGAACATCCCATTACGGAACAGGTAATAGATTATGACCTTATCAGGGAGCAAATTCTAGTTGCCGGTGGGGTGCCCATCTCAGGAAAAAATTATCTTCCAAAGCTGCATTCTATTGAATGTAGAATAAATGCGGAGGATCCATACAACGGATTTAGACCTTCTCCCGGAAAGATCACAACCTTACATACTCCAGGAGGGCATGGGATACGTTTGGATACCCACGTTTATAGTGGTTACACCATTCCTCCCAATTATGATTCCATGATTGCTAAGCTTATTACAACGGCTCAAACAAGGGAAGAAGCCATCAATAAAATGAAACGTGCATTGGATGAGTTTGTTATTGAAGGTATCAAGACAACCATTCCCTTTCATAGACAGCTTATGGATCATCCGGATTACTTAGCTGGGAATTATACCACAAAGTTTATGGAAGACTTTGTAATGGCACCACAGCCAGTGGAATAATAAGATTTAATAGGATATTGTTATTGGATATAGGCGGATTAAACGGTTGGGCAACCAACAGTTTAATCCGCTTTTTTAGTTTAAAGCAGTATTGAAGGAACTCTTCACCATTAGTTATTCCTATCTAAATTAATAATAACTTTATTTCAGAATATATTTTAAAACAAGTCATAACGCATAGGACCACTATGAACCTAAGTTATTGGGAATATAAAAGCTGGTTGTCCAACATCGATTTTACCATTGTTGGCAGTGGAATCGTAGGGCTGAATTGCGCCTTCCATTTAAAGAAACAATTTCCCAAGGCCAAGATATTGGTCCTGGAAAGAGGTGTGCTCCCACAAGGAGCCAGTACAAAAAATGCTGGATTTGCATGTTTTGGTAGTATGTCAGAGGTTTTGTCCGACTTAAAACAGCATTCCGAGGAGGAAGTCTGCCAGTTGGTACAAAAGCGATGGGAGGGGATACAATTACTAAGGGAGACTCTTGGTGATCACCCAATGGATTATCAGAATTACGGTGGGGGGCATGAGATTTTTTTAAAGGATCAGGTACATCTATATGAAGATTGTCTGGAGAATTTGAATAGGGTAAATACTTTATTAAATCCCGTATTTGGCAGAGACGCTTTTCTAGTGCATCCCAATAATTTTAAATTTAAAGGGGTTCATGAAAATTATATAACAAATCCGTTCGAAGGCCAGATCAATACCGGCAAAATGATGAAAGCCTTAGTGGCCAAGGTGCAGAACAGTGGTGTAATTATCCTGAATGCCATTGGCGTGGATAGCTACCAAGAGAATATAGATCATGTTGTTGTTAAGACCGATCAATTCGAGTTTAAGACCAATAAGTTGATTATTGCCACCAATGGTTTTGCCTCCCAATTGATTGGGGAAACGGTGAAACCCGCCCGTGCCCAGGTATTGATTACCAAGCCCATCGAAAATCTTTCTATAAAGGGGACTTTTCATTTGGATGAGGGCTACTATTATTTTAGGAACATGGAAAATCGAATTCTATTGGGAGGAGGAAGAAATCTCGATTTTCAAGGAGAGGAAACCACCTCCTTTGGGGAGACCACTTTGATCCAGAACAGGCTGGAGGAGATACTGAAAACCATTATTTTGCCCAATACCCCTATGGAGATAGACTTGAGATGGAGCGGTATTATGGGGATGGGAAATCAGAAGAAACCTATTGTAAAGCAACTTGCCAATAATGTGTACTGCGGAGTGCGAATGGGTGGTATGGGAATTGCTATTGGCAGTTTGGTAGGTAAGGAATTGGCTAATTTGCTGAAGTAGATATAAAGTAACAATGGGCTTAAAGCTGAATAATTTAAAACAATACATTCGGAATGGACGAATCGGTAAAACAACAACTATATGGGTTTTGTAAATCTTTTATAGAGAATAGGCTAGTGCGCATCAACAGCAGTATAGATTCGTTGCAAGAAGCTTTGACCTCCGAGACCAAAAGTAGTGCTGGTGACAAGCATGAAACTGGGAGGGCCATGATTCAATTGGAGCGTGAAAAATTGGGAAATCAGCTTGCTGAAGCACAGTTGTTGCAGGAGTTGTTTAAAAAGATACCGCTACAATCAAGTTCTTCACAAGTGGGATTGGGCAGTTTAGTGCTTACCGACCAACAAAATTATTATATGGGAATCAGCGCAGGGGAATTGAAGATAGATGGAGTATCATATTTTGCCATTGCACCCAACACGCCCATAGGGAAATTGCTGTTAGGGAAAGTAGTGGATGATGTGGTTGTTTTTAATTCCAGAAAAATTATAATCCAGCAAATAGATTAGTTTTTAAGCTGCTTAAGGAAATATTTAGTTCAAAAGTGTAATTGTCTTATTATGGTCGAAATTATTGATCTAAGTCAAGAAATATTTTCAGGGATGCCTGTATATAAAAGCCTTCCTGAAGTAAGGATGGAGATGTATGCCTCCCATGAAGAATGGGACGGTATTACCGATAGCAATACGGTATCGCCAAGTGTCTACAAGTTGGATATGAGCGAACATACTGGAACCCACGTGGATTCCCTAAGCCATATGGCACGTGAATTTAGGGGGCAGTCCATAGACAGGATGCCGCTCTCTATGTTTTATACTGAGGGAATTTGTTTGGACTTGTCCCACAAGGGTTTAATGGAATTAATAGAACCGTCAGATTTAGTATTGGCCTGTTCCAAAAGCAATACGACCATTAAAAAAGGAGATACCGTCTTGGTATACACCGATCACTATAGAAGGACTTATGGTAGCGCCGATTGGGGGCGTGGACCGGGCCTAAGTGCTGCTTCGGCACAATGGCTGGGGGAGCATGGCATTTCTGCCTTTGGAGTAGAAATGATGTCGCCTGGAATTCCTAAGGTTTCCAATAAGGAAGTACATCGTATTTGTGGGGAAATGGGCTTTACCCACTATGAAAATATGATAAACCTCCACCTCTTATTTGGTCGGGGACGCTTTAGATTTATTGGATTTCCTTTGAAAATCAGGGGAGGTACTGGATCTCCTGTCCGCGCCGTGGCGATTTTTGGGGAAGGGAAATACTAGTTAATAGTTAAGGGATTAGTCCAGCCGAGGTTTGCCTCTGTTTAATTTTTTAAGTGCAGCCTTTTTTTTACTCTTTAACCGTTTTTCAATGGCCGATCTAGTGGGTTTGGTCTTTCTTCTTCTTTTTGGGACCACCAAATTGGCTTCGAGGGTTTCAAGGAATTTTTTGATGACCAATTCCTTGTTTTTGTGCTGACTCCGGGTTTCCTCGCATTGCATTAAAAGAATGTTTTCCTTGCTTAGCTTGGACGACAGTTTTTTGAGAAGTCGGTTTTTTTCCAGGTCCGTTAGGGCCATGGAGTTTTCCAGATCAAAGGTCAATTCAACTTTGGAAGAAACCTTGTTTACATGTTGACCCCCGGCACCACTGCTACGCACGGCTTTAAATTTTAGTTCCTGTATGATGCCTTCCCTATTCAATAGTTAGTTACGGTTTTAGACGTTGGCTTATGGTTTCCAGGGCTATATTTAGGAATACCTGTTTTCCAGGGGTTAGGGCTTCCTCGGAATTGAAGCGTATTATTTGCTCCTCAGAATTTCCTTCAACCAGAAAATGACTGCCCATAAAATAGCATTTTTCTACCGTTACCGGTATTCCTTTTTTGTGCGAAACCCTAAATTCATGGGCATAAACAATAATTTCCCGTTCCAAATCACCATAAGATTTGATAATATTTATGGGGATTAGGTTGGCCTCCCCGAACAAGGTGGCGGTATAGATGTTTTTTGGATTGTTATATAGATCACTGGTCTTGGCAGTGGCCATTATTGCTTGATTTTTAAGAACTATAATCCTATTGGCATAGGGCAAAATATCTTGGTGGTCATGGGTAGCGGTGATACAGCTAATCCCCTCTTTTTTTAAATATTCAAAGAGATTTCTTCTCATTTGATTTTTTCTAAAATTGTCTATATGTCCAAAGGGCTCATCCAACAAAAGCAATTCTGGCTTTTGTGCCAGAACCCTGGCCAGGGCCACCCGTTGCTGTTGCCCCCCACTCAGGTTTTTAACCTTTACCTTGGCAAAAGACACCATATCTATCATTTCCAACAGTTCTGTGGTTCTCGTCTTTAATTCCTCGGGATAAAAAACAGATAAAAACTGACTTACGTTTTCGGCCACTGTGGTGAAGGGCATTAAATCAAAATCCTGGGAAAGGTATTTCATGTAGGACTCCCCAGGTACTAGATTAAAATCCGGGCCCATTACCTGTTTTTCTCCCCAAAAGATGTCTCCTTGCTGGGGCTGTAGAAGGCCGTAAATAATTTTGAGCAGGGTGCTTTTGCCGCAACCGCTTTCGCCTACTATAGAAATATGTTCTCCTTGGTCTACCTTAAAGTTGATGTCGGTAAGTACCGGCTTTTTATCATAAGCGAACGAAAGGGAATTGACTTGTAACATGGGCTAAAACTATATATGTAACTAGGGGGGATAAAAAAAGTCCATTTCTAAAAGAAACGGACTTTAGAACAAAATTATCGATTTTTTTTAAACTAACCCTTAAAATCTTTTAAAACTCCCTTGTTGGGGAGTTCCTTAAAGCCCATATTGAACAAGGTAAATCCAAAAATATCCACATTTTGCTCAATGGTCTTGCTCACTGGAGTTCCCGCACCATGGCCGGCATTTACTTCTATACGTATTAAGGTGGGGTTGTCCCCCGTCTGTTTATCCTGCAATTCTGCCGCGAACTTAAAACTATGAGCCGGAACTACCCTGTCGTCATGGTCGCCTGTGGTAATCAAAGTGGCTGGATATTTTACGCCTTTCCTAACATTATGTACAGGGGAATAGTCCTTGAGATAAGTAAACATTTCCAAGTCGTCTTCGGAGGTACCATAATCATAGGCCCATCCAGCACCGGCGGTAAATGTATGATACCGTAGCATATCCAGAACCCCTACAGCAGGTAGGGCCACCTTTATTAAATCCGGTCTTTGGGTCATGGTAGCGCCTACCAGGAGTCCACCATTGGAACCTCCCTTAATGGCCAAATAGTCCGATGAGGTAAATTTCTCTGCTATAAGGTATTCGGCGGCAGCAATAAAATCGTCAAAGACGTTTTGCTTTTGGGTTTTAATACCGGCATCATGCCATTTTTTACCATATTCACCTCCTCCTCTAAGGTTGGGTATGGCAAGTATACCTCCTTGCTCCATCCACACAGCATTTATAACACTAAAGGCCGGTGTAAGGCTTATATTAAAGCCCCCATAGCCATATAAAATGGTAGGATTCTGGCCATTTAACGGCAATCCCTTTTTGTGGGTAATCATCATTGGTATTTTGGTACCGTCCTTGGAAGGATAAAAGACTTGTGTGGACACATAATCCTCTGGTTTGAAATCTATTTCCGGTTTCCAGTACAGGGAATAGTCGCCTGTTTTTATATCCAATTTATAAATAGATTCCGGGTTATTGTAATTGGTAAAACTGAAGTAAAGTTCCGTTTCCTTCTTTTTTCCACCGAAACCACTGGCACTTCCTAACCCTGGAAGAGCTATTTGGCGTAACATTTTTCCTTGGTTATTATATTGATACACTTTGGAAATAGCGTCTACCATATACTCCGCAAAAAAATAACCTCCGCCTGTACCAACAGATAGTACATTTTGCGTTTCGGGAATTAGATCTGTCCAATTTTCCGGAGTGGGATTTTCGGCTTCTACGGTTACTACTTTTTTATTGGGCGCATTTCTATTGGTCAATATAAATAGTTTCGACCCCACATTGTCTATAATTTGGCTATCACTTTCGGTGGTGTCCAATATGGTCATCAGTTCACTTTCCGGTTGGGTCAAGTCTTTTATAAACAGTTTGTTCCCTGAGGTGGAAACAGCGGCCGAAACAACAAGATACCTGTCGTCCTCGGTTACATAACCCCCGACATATCTATGCTTTTCCTCTGGAATTCCTCCAAAAACCACCTTATCGCTCTTTTGGGGAGTTCCCAGTTTGTGATAGTAAAGCTTATGATGGTCTGTTTTGGCGGATAGTTCACTTCCTTCAGGTTTGTCGTAACTGGAGTAAAAGAAGCCTTCGTTTCCCTTCCATGAAACTCCACTAAATTTAATGTCTACCAGAGTATCTTCAACAATTGACTTATTTTCGGCATTGATTACGATTACTTTTCGCCAATCGCTTCCACCTTCGGATATGGAATAAGCGGCAATGGAACCATCCTTGGAAAAATTTATTCCTGCCAATGAAGTGGTGGCATCCTCTGAAAAGGAATTGGGATCCAAAAACACCTCCGCTTCGGCCTCCTCTCCCTTTTTACGATACAAAACATTTTGATTTTGTAAACCATCGTTCTTAAAAAAATAGACGTAGTCGCCTTCCTTGAACGGAGATCCCAATTTTTCAAAATTCCATAATTGCTCCAAACGTTTTTTTAGCTCTTTTCTGAAGGGAATTTTGTCCAAATAATTAAATGTGGTCTTATTTTGTTCCTTTACCCAGTTTTCGGTTTCCGGGCTACGGTCATCTTCCAACCAACGGAACGGGTCTTGTATTTTTATCCCGAAGTAGGTGTCTACGGAATCAACTTTTTTTGTGTTTGGATATTTCAAATTGATAGTATCGTTTTTTTGGGTGTTCTTACAGTCTAACATCAGTATTCCCACTAGTGGGATCAAAATTAATGTTTTCATTTGTTGATGTTGACAAATCAAAAATAGCATAAAAAAAACCTTTGTAAATGGTGGTTACAAAGGTTTTAACATCTTGCCCTATTCCCTTTTGGGATTGAAGGGTGTTGTTACAAAATTCTATTATACAAGTTGGTTTTGAACCAAATATTCGGCAATTTGAACTGCATTAGTGGCCGCTCCCTTTCTTAAGTTGTCTGCAACGATCCACATGTTCAAGGTATTGGCTTGTGTTTCGTCCCTTCTAATACGTCCTACAAAAACATCATCCTTACCATGTGCATAAATGGGCATTGGGTAGGTATTGGTATCAGTATTGTCCTGAACAACGATTCCTGGAGTTTCACTCAACAATCTTCTAACTTCAGATAGTTCGAAATCATTTTCAAACTCCACGTTAACGGACTCCGAATGCCCCCCTGAGGTTGGGATACGAACTGCTGTAGCCGTTACGGAGAATGAATTGTCGTTGAATATTTTTTGAGGCTCTTTGGCCAACTTCATTTCTTCTTTGGTATATCCATTTTCCAGGAATACATCGCAATGTGGCAATGCATTTTTTCCAATAGGATAAGGATATGCCATTTCTCCCTTTATCCCGGCAATCTCGTTTTCCAATTGCTGAACGGCTTTTACCCCTGTTCCGGAAACCGACTGGTAGGTAGAAACAACTACCCTCTTCATTTTGTATTTTTTATGTAGTGAAGAAAGTGCCAACACCATTTGTATTGTGGAACAGTTTGGATTAGCTATAATCTTATCCTCTTTGGTCAACTCTGAAGCGTTTATTTCTGGAACCACCAATTTTTTGGTAGGATCCATACGCCAGGCTGAAGAATTGTCTATTACGGTGGTACCAACAGCGGCAAATTTTGGTGCCCATTCCAAGGAAGTATCTCCTCCTGCTGAAAAAATGGCAACATCCGGTTTGGCGGCAACCGCAGTTTCCAACCCAATTAGGGTATACTCCTTGCCTTGGAAGCTCAACTTTTTGCCTACAGACCTTTCCGAGGCCACTACCAATAATTCCGTTACTGGAAAGTTACGTTCGGCCAATACTTTTAGCATTACCTCCCCTACCATTCCTGTTGCACCCACTACAGCTACTTTCATTATGATGAATTTAAAATTTCAGTTGGCAAATGTACTGATTATAGGGTATTAAACAATACATAAAATAGAATATATTAAAAATATAACAAATTGTTACAAAAATAACTTTATGACAAAAAAGAACCGTCAACTGGGATAGCGGATCCTAGCTGACGGTTTTTGTTGGTTAGTTGGTAGTGTAGCGGTTGAACTTTGACCTGTAGCCAAAGCACATACTGTTTTTATATAAAACTATTTTTTTAGCAGATCCCTGATCTGGGTCAAAAGTTCCTCTTGACTTGGACCTTTAGGTGCTGCTGGAGCTTCCTCTTTAGGTTTTTTAGTTTTGTTGTATGCTTTTACAATTATGAACAAAACAAACCCAACAATAATTAAGTTGATTATAGAATTTACCCATGCCCCGTAACGGATAGCACTTGCAGGTTTTTCAACTGTTCCGTCTGCTGCCACAATTGCCTCCGAAAGTACAATTTGCATATCTGAGAAATCTACTCCTCCAGTGAAATATCCCACGATCGGCATCATGATATCATTGACAAATCCACTGACGACCAAGCCTGCAGCTCCCGCCAACAGTACAGCAACTGCCAAATCAATGACATTGCCAGTCATAATAAAATCCTTAAATTCTTTTAACATAATTAGTGTTTTATTTGATTAATACTATCTGCAATTTAACTTAAATAGACGTCTTAACAAAATGTTAAAATAAAAAAGATTCCTACAGTGAAAATATCTTTCAATAACCACTTTAACACCCTGTTGAAAATTGTTTGTTTAAGCATTAATCAAAATAAATGCGTTTCACACGCTGCGAAATTCCGGTTAGCAGCTCATAGGTTATGGTTTTGGCCGAAGATGCTAAGTCTTCTCCACTATGTTCCTTGCCAAAAACTATCACCTCGTCGCCTTCCATACAATCTATTCCCGTAATATCCACCATAATCATATCCATGCAGACATTGCCAATAATCGGCGCCAATTTTCCGTGTATGGAAACATGCCCAATGCGGTTGCCATATTGTCGGCCAATGCCGTCCGCATGGCCTAAGGGCAGTGTAGCCGTAACCATGGAGGTATTGGAAACAAAAGCTCTATTATAACCTACACTTTCATTAGGTCCTATCTTGTGGATCTGCGAAATTATTGTTTTTAGGGAGCCAACAGGGATTAACTTTTCGTCTTCGGCGGCTTCGTTTCCATAGCCATAGAGACCTATACCGCTTCTTACCATATCGTACTGCGCCTCTGGGTAATTGATTATTCCGGAGGTATTCAACATATGCCTTTTGGGTCTGTACTTTAATTTGGAGATTATTGTTGAACTTATCTTTTCGAATTGATTAAGCTGAGAAATCGTAAAATCCTTTTCATTCAAATCTTCGGAAGCGGCTAGATGGGAAAAAAGGGAGCTTATCTTAATTTTATCAACTCCTTCCAAGGACCCTAAAATATAATCTATATCCTTTTCCCCTAGCCCCAATCTGTTTAGACCGGTGTTAAATTTTAGATGAACAGGGTAATTTTTTTGGCCTAGGTCTTTGGCCATTTTTAAAAAGGAGGAGAAAATTGTGCGCGAATATAGACTGGGCTCTAGGCATTTTTCTATCATCGTGGCAAAACTTACCTCTTGTGGATGCAGCACCAAAATGGGCAATTTAATTCCGGCATTCCGTAAGGCTACTCCTTCTGAAGTATAAGCTACGGCCAAATAATCCGCTCCAAGCGATTCCAGTTTTTTGGCAATGGCAATGGAATCGCTTCCATAGGCGAAAGCCTTCACCACTCCAAGAAATTTGGTTTCAGTATTTATCTTGGATCTTAAATAAAGATAATTGTGTTCCAGGGCCCTAAGGTCTATTTCCAGAACGGTTTCTCCGACCTTAGTCATTCGATTTTTTTTGAGGAGGTAGTACTTCCTCGGATGTAACTTCTATGGCACTCACTTTTTCTTTTAACATGGCTTTGTAGTACGCAGCTCTACTTAGGGGTTCGTATTCTTCCGTTTCTCCCAGAAAAACCAATTTGTTGTTATTGGCTTTTCTAAAACTATAATTGGCAAGATTGCCGGTCCGTGTACAAACGGCATGAACTTTTGTGACATATTCGGCCGTTGCCATCAAGGCAGGCATAGGTCCGAACGGATTGCCTTTGAAATCCATGTCCAATCCTGCTACAACCACTCGGATACCCTTATTGGCCAGATCGTTGCAAACGGTAACAATTTCGTCATCGAAGAATTGGGCTTCATCAATCCCTACCACATCACAGTCATCTGCCAAAAGTCGAATATTGGCAGCTGCCGGAACCGGGGTAGATCTAATTTCATTGGCATCGTGGGAGACTACCATTTCCTCGTGGTATCTTTTGTCTACCATAGGCTTGAAAATCTCTACCTTTTGCTTGGCAAATTTGGCTCTTTTTAACCTTCGGATAAGTTCCTCGGTCTTGCCAGAGAACATGGAACCGCAGATTACTTCGATCCAACCGAATTGTTCTTTAGGGTTAACAGTATTTTCGAGAAACATTTTGTAATTTTAGACGAAAGTAATTTGTTTTCCGTTTTTATATTAGGAGGCATAAAATTATTAAAAAAATAATCCTTCTGGTATTAATGTTGTTAAAAGTTGGTAATCTTCATTACTTGTACTTTAGCCAACCATATATTACCTACAAGGAATTGCTATATTGGTGCTCCAATTGAGCTCCTACTAATTTTAAAATACATTCAGATGAAAAAGAGACTAAAAGAGGAATTGAGAAAGTTATCAACTGAAATAATTACCTCGAGAAATTTAAATGATTACTCGGCCTTATATGAAACTGCCAGGCAATTATATGAAAAGTTGGCGGTTCTTAAATATATTGAGGAAAAATTAAATGAGGTAGAGATAGATGTTTCCAAGAATGCCATTGCGGCAAAATTTGAAACTATGGCCAACTCCGTGTTAAGTGCCAATTCTTCGGTACCGGAAAGTAACCCGCACGAAGAGGATATAATTATTCCTGGTATCGATACCATAAAGGATATGGTGTCGGAGATGCCGGGAGCCACGACCATCGATGAGGTTTTATCCCAGTTTACCAATAAACCGGATCTGATCAAAAACGATAAGGATCTATTTATGCCCAAGGAGGTGAAAACGGTGAAAGCGGTCGGTACTGCCCAATCTGTGGAGCAAACCTCTAAAAAGGTATTGAAAGTAGATTTGAACGATCGCCTGGCATTTGTAAAACATCTCTTCAATAATAATATGGAAGATTATAACAGGGTATTGTCCCAATTGAGCACCATAGATAGTGAAGAAAGATCTATTTCCTTTATTGCAAACATGGTAAAACCTGATTATAATAATTGGGAGGGAAAAGAAGATTACGAACAAAGATTTATGAATGTAATTGCTCGCAAATTTGCGTAAGGACTTTTAATCAACAATAATGAAAATCAATCTTCCTGATTTTCATTAGTTTTGGCCACTCTCCACCAGCAATATTTAATAATGCTGGTGTTTAATAGAATTAATGGGTAAATTGTATATAGTACCTACTCCTATAGGTAATTTAGAGGATATTACATTGCGCGCTATTAGGGTGCTAAAGGAAGTGGATCTTATTTTAGCAGAGGATACTCGTACCAGCGGAAAATTATTGCACCATTACAACATAGCTACTCCTATGCAAAGTCACCATATGCACAATGAGCATAAAACGGTGGAAGGGATTGTAAGGCGCCTGCAATCTGGGGAGAATGTAGCATTGATATCGGATGCTGGGACCCCTGCCATTTCGGACCCTGGTTTTTTGCTTACCCGTGCCTGTGTAGAAAATAAGATAGAAGTAGACTGCCTACCCGGTGCTACTGCCTTTGTACCAGCCTTGGTAAATAGTGGTTTGCCAAATGATAAATTTGTTTTCGAGGGTTTCTTGCCCGTGAAAAAGGGCAGACAAACTAGATTGACCTTATTGGCAGAAGAGCCTAGAACGATTATTTTTTACGAATCGCCCCATAAATTGGTCAAGACCTTAACACATTTTGAAACCTATTTTGGTCCCGACAGACTGGTTTCCGTTTCGCGGGAGTTGTCCAAAATGTATGAGGAGACTATAAGGGGTACGGTAAAGGAGGTCTTGCAGCATTATACGGATAATCCACCCAAAGGAGAGATCGTTATTGTGGTGGCGGGTAAAAAATAATGGAACGATTATTATCGGAAATAAGAAGTTGCCAAGTATGTAAGTCCCATTTACCTCTGGGCCCGAGACCTGTGGTTGCAGCACACCCCAATGCCAGGATTGTCATTATAGGCCAAGCACCGGGCACTAAGGTTCACGAAACGGGAATTCCCTGGGACGACCCAAGTGGCAGGCAGTTGAGAAAATGGCTCAATATTTCGGATTCCGTTTTTTATGATGAAAGCAAAATAGCACTGATGCCTATGGGCTTTTGCTATCCGGGTCGTGGCAAAGGTGGGGACTTGCCTCCTAGATCGGAATGTGCACCTTTATGGCACCACTCATTATTGACAGGTATGCCGAGCTTGGAACTAATTATTCTCATTGGCACCTATTCCCAACATTATTACCTTGGAAAGAACGCCAAAGGAACCTTGACAGAAACCGTAAAAAGGCATCAGGATTTTTTACCTAAATACTTTCCTTTACCCCATCCTTCTCCTAGGAATAGGTTTTGGCAATCTAAAAATCCGTGGTTCGGACAGGAAGTGGTACCGGTATTACAGAAACGGGTTGCCGGTATTCTTGATCTTGACTGAACATCTATTGAATTTATTATTTATCCATGCGCTTTCTCTCCAGAAGACAATCCCAAAAGTATTTTAACCTATAATTGAGGCGTTTATCTAAAACCTTTTTTACCCCACTGCTTTTGATTTACTTTTGGAGGACCATAGCATAAGTAGGTTAAGTTCATGGTAAGATTTGGGGAAAAAAGGCGGAGCTGAGCTTCGCCTTTTTTATTGCTGACAATCAGTATTTTAACCCATTTATGCGCATTTTTAACGATAATTGTTGAACATCATCGAAAAAAATTATGGATAAAAGGTCATAATTATTTTTGTTATTTCTCACAATACCAGTATTTTAGTATCGCCATAGCATAAGTAGGTTAAGTTTATGGTAAGATTTGGGACGAAAAGGGTGGAGGCTTCTCCACCCTTTTCTATTTTTAGGATATAAAAAAGTCCGCTCGTCAAATTTTTGACGAGCGGACTTTAATTTATTAGTGAAATTCAATTTTGAGAAGTCAGTAAGACGCACTGAAAATTGAAAGTTGAACTAATCCCGCCTTTTTCGGCGGGATCTAGGTTCAATACCTCGACCCTTGGGTCGATTCCTATTATTGGGTTCAGGGCCTGCCTTTGTCGGCAGACAGGCTTGCCCTGAGGTTTAATACCTTTTATTCCAAGGACTGCTTTAAAAAAGCAATAGATAATTAACCTTAGTGCCCAACCAAGACATTGCTTGTTGACCAAGAATTTTTCAAATCCCCGTTAATTCTAACTCTTATTTATTGGCCTTATAGGAAGCGGCTACTTTATCCCAGTTAACCACATTAAAAAATGCATTGATGTAGTCTGGTCTTCTATTCTGATAATTTAGGTAATAGGCATGTTCCCACACGTCCAAGCCCAAAATTGGAGCGCCACCACATCCAGTTCCAGGCATAATTGGATTGTCCTGGTTTGGAGTTGAACATATTTCCAGCTTCCCTCCTTTATGTACACATAACCAAGCCCAACCAGAGCCGAATCTTGTTGCTGCCGCTTTGGAAAAAGCATCCTTAAATGATTCGTAAGAACCAAAAGCAGATTTAATGGCATCGGCAAGCTCGCCAGAAGGCTCTCCACCACCATCTGGAGACATTATTTCCCAAAACAAAGAGTGGTTATAAAAGCCCCCTCCGTTGTTTCTTACGGCGGCATTGGACATGTCCAAGTTGGTCAAAATATCCATAATGGATTTTTTTGCCAAATCCGTTCCTTCAATAGCGTTGTTTAAATTGGTAGTATACCCATTGTGATGCTTGGTGTGATGTATTTCCATGGTTCTGGCATCAATATGTGGTTCCAAAGCGTCGTACGCATAAGGTAATTTAGGTAATTCAAAAGCCATAATGTTTTCGTTTTTATGTTAAAAAATGTTGTTTCCCAAAATTACGGTTTTATCATAGAAATTCAACTAATAATTTGTTAAGAACTGTTTAATATTGCTTATTTTGCGACTAAAATACTGTGCAGGACGCTCCATACAAAATCTATAACGCCTCTGCTGGGTCTGGCAAGACCTATACGCTTGCAAAAGAGTATTTAAAAATTATCCTTTCTTCAGATTTTAATAGGAACTATCGCAGTATTCTGGCCATTACGTTTACCAATAAGGCGGTAAACGAAATGAAACAACGAATTCTGGGCAGTCTATTTGCCTTTGGCAAAATATCCGATAGTAATGAAATTCCATCCATGTTGGCCGATATTTCCCAAGAGTTGGGAATAGATATAGGAACGCTGCGAATTAGATCCAAAAAAGTACTGAAGGAAATTCTGCACAATTATGCATTTTTTGATGTCTCCACCATTGATAAATTTACCCATAGGCTTATAAGGACATTTGCTAAAGATCTAAAATTGCCCCAAAATTTTGAGGTGGTGCTGGATACCAAATTATTGTTGGATGAGGCCATTGCCAAACTGATCAATAAGGCAGGTGCCGATACACAATTGACCAAAGTGTTGATAGATTTTGCCTTGGAAAAAATAGATGATGATAAAAGTTGGGATATAGCTTTGGATCTTCAAAAGATAGGGTTTTTATTGTTCAATGAAAATCAGGCTCCCCACCTTAAAAAGCTTGAAGAAAAGGGCGTCGATGATTTCCTGGATTTAAAAAAGGAATTGGTACTTCAAATACAGTCCCACGAAACTAAGATTGTAGCTTGGGCAACGGAAATACTCAATATCATTGACGATAATGATTTGGAATTCAATAATTTTAAATCCAGCTACTTTCCAAAATTTGTTGCCAAAATCGCCTCTGGAGATTTAAATATGGATTTCAATGCCGGTTGGAAACAAAATTTTGAAACCGAGCCTTTATATACCAAAACCTGCCCTCAAGGAATTAAAGATATTCTGGACGGACTACACCCTAGGTTTATTGGTTTGTTCAATGAGATTAAGGAGCACTACAGTGCCTTGTCCTTAGTTAAAAACGGGTACAACAATATTGTTCCCCTTACGGTCCTAAGTGCCATCCAACAGGAAATTAAAACCTTGGAACGTGAGCGCGACCTTCTGCCAATCTCTTCTTTCAATAGTATTATTTCCAAAGAAATAAAAGATCAGCCAGCACCTTTTATTTATGAACGTATTGGGGAAAAGTACCGCCATTATTTTGTGGATGAATTTCAGGACACTTCAGAAATGCAATGGAACAACCTAATACCTTTAATAGGCAATGCATTGGAGAGTCAGGACGATCAAGGAAAAATAGGTTCCTTGCTTTTGGTTGGTGATGCCAAACAGGCCATATACCGCTGGCGGGGAGGTAAGGCCGAACAGTTCCTAAATCTTATCAATCTCAAGGAAAATCCGTTTGTTTTTCCGCCATCCACTGCAAATCTTCCTGCCAATTATAGGAGTCATGAAGAGGTAATAAAATTTAACAACGATTTTTTTACGGTTACCAGTCCCTTTTTGGAGAATACGGTATATAACAAGTTGTTTGTAGAAGGCAATAGTCAGGATTACAATCATAAAAAAGGAGGTTTGGTACAACTTTCGTTTATCGATGTTGAGGAATCGCAAGAAGAAGATGGGGAATACTGTAATTTGGTTTTGAAAACCTTGGAAGAGGTTTTGCGAAAGAACTATTCCCTAAAGGATGTTTGTATCCTTACCCGTAAGAAGAAACATGGGATCCTATTGGCAGATTTTCTAATGCAGAGCAATATCCCCATCATTTCGTCCGAAACTCTATTGTTAAATAGCAACCCCAAGGTAAGGTTCCTAGTTAATTTATTGCATTATAGCCTTCAGCCCACGGAAATGGAAAGGTGTTATGAAATACTGAGTTTTCTTTCCGGGGAACTGGAAAACAGGCATCAATTTATTAACTCCAATATTAATAAGGTTTCCTGGTTACTAATGGGGACCTACGGCTTTAATGTTGATATTATTGGGCAATCCTCGGTTTATGACGGCCTGGAGTATGCCATAAAAAAGTTTGGTTTGGCAGACAGCTCGGATGCCTATATAACCTATTTCTTGGATGTTGTTTTGGAGGTAGAACAAAAAGAGGGAGCCAATACCCAGGTCTTTTTGGCATACTGGGATAAGAAAAAGGACAGTTTAAGTATTACCGCTCCCGAAAATGTGGATGCCGTTCAGATAATGACCGTACATAAATCCAAGGGGCTGGAATTTCCTATTGTAATCTTCCCTTTTGCCAATACCAATATATATGAAGAAAAGGACGCTAAACTATGGCTACCGGTTAATCCTATTTCCTTTAAAGGATTTGAGGAAATTCTAATCAACAAAAAACAGGAAGTAGCAGGCTATGGTCCCCTTGCGGAAACAATTTACAACGAAGAACAGCATAAATTGGAATTGGATGCCTTTAACTTGTTGTACGTAGCTTTGACTAGGGCAGTTAAGGGACTTTATGTTATATCCAAGAAAGACCTTACCCAAAAGGGAGAGCATAAACCAAATTATTATTCAGGATTATTTATTCACTATTTAAAGGAAAAGGGGTTTTGGGAAGAGGCCAAGACCTGTTATCAGTTCGGAAATCTTGAAATGCAGGATGAACCCTCCGGCCATGGCGATCATCAGGAAAAGATAGCCCATTTATACACTTATAAGGAGCGACCCGAATTCAGGATTCTGACCAAGGCCGGAGCACTTTGGGATACACAGCGGGGAACGGCACTTAGCAAGGGAAATTTGCTACATTATGTGATGGGGCTTATAGAGACCAATGAAGACATTGACACTGCTATTGAAATGCTTATCAGAAACGGCGATCTTTCCCATGAAGATAGTTTGGAAATGAAGCAAAGAATAAAAGCCATTGCAGAACATCCAAAGTTATACGCCTACTTTTTAAAGGGAAGCCTAATTAAGAATGAACAGGACATCCTTACCAAAAATGGGAAGGTTCTCCGCCCGGACAGATTGGTCATCAAAGATAAGAAAGTAACCATTATAGATTATAAGACGGGAAAAAGGAATCCGGTATACCATGAACAGATCTATACCTATGCAGATGCTCTGGAAGCAATGGGATATGAAATTGAAAACAAAATCCTTATCTATATCAATGAGGATATTACGCTAGACTTTATCTAGTAGTATGTATTATGGTCATGGTCCGTAGATCGTAAAGGGGAGGAACTATGGGTCTTGAATGGTGCAAGTTGGGGTAGAATTGATAGGGTTATTCTTAATTATTGGTCCACAATCCTATTATATAAGGTCATTTTAAGGAGGAAACCCAACAAATTGTTGCCCCATTAAGTTTTTATCTAATCGGATTATCCTTTCTTTGGCATATAAAGATAAAGCGAGAAGTTGCCTACGAGGTCTTATTGGCTTTGCTTTTTTAAACCTGGGCTATTCAATAGCCGTTTTTGTCGAGGTGGGGACAGCATGAAATATCGTTCAAATGCGTCTTTTTTGCTATGAAATACGTTAAAAAAATTAAGAGAATGATTTTGTTAATAATTTTTAACAACTTACATTTGCAGCTAATAAACACTTAAACTTAAAAAATTGAACATGAAACATCTTAGCAAATTATTGGTTGTTGCCTTACTTATGGTAGGTTTTAACAACGTACAAGCGCAAGACGAGAATAACCCATGGCAAGTGAGTTTCGGAGCTAACGCAATAGACGTTTTTCCTACCGAAGATTATAGCAGCTTTGGAAATGAATTCTTTAATGCAACAGACCACTGGAACATACTTCCATCTATTTCCTATGTTGGAGTTTCCAAGTACGTAGGTAGCGGCTTCTCAATTGGGGCAAGAGGTTCTTTGAACCGTATTGACAAATTGGGTGATACAAGCGTTGACGATTTGTCTCACTATGCTGTTGATGGTACAATAAAATATAATTTCTTAAAAAGTACAGTAATCGATCCTTTTATTGAAATAGGTGGTGGTTATACTTGGATTGACGAAGTTGGTGCTGGTACCGTAAATGGAGGTGTTGGACTTAACATTTGGTTCACTGAGAACATCGGTCTTACTTTGCAGTCTAGTTACAAGCACGCTTTTGAAGATTATTTAGCTAAGCATTTCCAACATATGGCGGGTATTGCTATTAAATTTGGTGGTACTGATACTGATGGTGACGGAATCTATGACAAGGATGATGCTTGTCCAGAAGTTGCTGGTCTTGAGATTTTCAACGGATGTCCAGATGCTGACGGTGATGGTATAGAGGATAGCAAAGATGCTTGTCCAAACGAAGCTGGTTCTAAAGAAATGAACGGATGTCCAGATGCTGACGGTGACGGTGTTGCCGATAAAGATGATGCTTGTCCAAACGAAGCTGGTCCTGCCGCTAACAAAGGATGTCCTTACCAAGATAAAGATGGTGACGGTGTATTGGATAAAGATGATAAATGTCCAGATGTTGCCGGAACTGTAGCTAACCAAGGTTGTCCTGAAGTTACTGAAGAAGTTCAGAAGCAATTGAACGAATACGCTAGAACAATCTTGTTCGATACTGGTAAATCTTCTATCAAAGCAGAGTCTACTTCTGTAATGGTTGATATTATCACTATCCTTAAAGAGTATCCTACTGCTAAATTTACTGTAGAAGGTCATACTGATAGTGTAGGTAGTGCTTCCTTGAACCAAAAATTATCTGAGTCAAGAGCGCTTTCAGTTAAAACGTTCTTAGTAGAAAAAGGTATTGAAGAGTTTAGATTATCTGCCGTAGGTTACGGTGAGGATAAGCCAATCGCTACAAATAATACTTCTGCTGGTAGAACTCAAAACAGAAGAGTTGAAATTAACTTGGTAAAGTAATTTCCAATTAGTTTTAATACTATATAATTAAAAGCTCCGCAATTGCGGGGCTTTTTTTTTGCTATGCACCCTTGTAAATAATGTTTGAAATTATTAATCCCTCTAGAGCATTATAAATTTTTATATGTTGGTATGGCGTAGTCGATGCCGTTCTGTTTTTTATAATTAAATTACCCCATAATTGCAGACAACCGTATTGTGGAAGGTGCCACTATAAAACTGGATACCTATTGGCAACTGCGGAGATTGTTGGACTATGGCAAATTATGGCTGTCCGGCCCGTAGGTAGTCTGCTATGAACTTAAAACAAATTATAATCAGTTGAAAAGCTTTCTCCAACAGGTAGTTGATGATATATTACAGACCTATGACTCCTTGGACGACCTAATCTTAATACTGCCCAGTAAAAGGGCGGGAACTATTTTAAGGACAACCTTGGCCAATACGGCAGACAAAACCATTTTTTCACCAAGAATATACAGTATTGAAGGCTTTGTGGAACATATATCCAACCTGCATACGGCCTCCAATATGGAGCAACTTTTTACACTTTACAAAGCGTATTCGTCCATGGAATATGGAGAAAAGGATAATTTTTACACCTTTTCCAAATGGGGACAGACCTTATTGCAAGATTTTAACGAAATAGATAGATATCTAGTAGATACCAAAGATATATTTTCCTATTTGGCCAATATCCAAGAAATAAATCATTGGGCATTGCAGAAGGACAAATCTGAAATAATAACGAATTATATAAAATTTTGGAATAATCTTGAACCGCTTTATAAGACTTTCAACGATTTGCTAAAAGCCCAAAAATTGGGCCATCAGGGTCTAATTTATCGTACGGCCTGTGAACAGCTTAAGGACTATATAAGCAATAACAAAAACAATACACATATATTCATAGGCTTTAATGCATTAAATACTGCGGAATCTTACATAATTCAGGAAATACTTGCTGAGACCAAAGCGGACATTTTTTGGGATGGGGACACCTACTTTGTGGAGGATCCCATACATGATGCCGGATACTTTATTAGGCAGCATTTAAATACTTGGCCGTGGTTAAAAGGGAAGGCCTTAAAGGGAGTGGAAAGTAACTATTTGTCCCAAAAGAATATCAAAATAATAGGTGCTCCTAAAAATGTTTCCCAGGCGAAGTACGTAGGAAACCTTTTATTACAACTTAAAAAAGAGGACACTAATATTCTTAAAAACACCGCAATAGTACTTGGGGATGAAACCATGTTGAACCCACTTCTAAATTCTGTCCCCTCGGAATTGGATACGGTGAACATCACCATGGGATATCCCTTAAAGAGCACTCCTTTGGCCAGTTTGTTTTCACAATATCTTTCTATACATATAAAAAAGGATTCCCAGGGCTGGTATTTCCAGCAGGTGTTGGATTTTTTATCCCATCCCTACGTTCAGATTTTATGTACTGAAAACCAACAAAATAGGGCTACTCGGATAAGTGAAGCTATTAGAACAAAGAATTGGGCATTTATAACTTCTGATAATTTAAGGTCCCTAGGGGAAGGAAACGAAGATTTGCTAAGTTTACTCTTTTTTGGGGAGGAGGTCCCGGGAAACGTTTTTTTAAATAAATGCCATCAAATTATCCAAATTCTTAGGGAAAGGTTTGCCATGTCCAAAGATTCCCTTGGATTGGAGTACCTGTACAAGTTTTACTCCCTGTTCAATCAACTTCAGGACATGGTAGAACAGTACTCATTTGTCAATGACCTAAAATCCTTGGAAAGCCTTTATTTGGAAATTGTTAGGAACGAAACCTTGGATTTTCAGGGAGAGCCCTTGGAAGGTTTACAAATCATGGGAATGTTGGAAAGTAGGGTGCTCGATTTTGAAACCGTAATTCTAACCTCAGTTAACGAAGGGATTCTTCCATCCGGGAAGTCCAATAATTCCTTTATCCCCTTCGATCTTAAAAAATATTACAAACTTCCTACCTATAAGGAAAAGGATGCCGTATATACCTATCATTTTTATCGCTTATTGCAACGGGCAAAAAATATCTACCTGTTGTATAATACGGAGCCCGATGTTCTGGAGGGAGGGGAGAAGAGTAGGTTGCTGACCCAACTTTTAACCGATGAAAATAAATTGGCAGATATAACGGAAATCATCGCAGCACCGGAAATTACACCTTCTATTAAGGTTTTGCAGACCATAGCCAAGGATGAAGGTCTAATGGAAATGATTCGGGCCCACGCCGAAAAGGGATTCTCTCCTACCTCCCTGAGTAACTATATCAGAAACCCAATAGATTTTTATAAGCGAAATCTATTGGGAATAGACGATATTATGGAGGTGGAGGAAACCGTTGCCAACAATACCTTTGGAACCATTGTACACGATACCTTGGAAGACCTTTATAAGCCTTATTTAAATACTTATTTGGAAGTTTCCATGCTCGAGGCAATGAAAAAGAATATCAGGCCCCATGTAATTGGCCACTTTGCCAAAAGCTTCGCCGACGGCGATATTTCCAGAGGGAAAAACCTAATTGCATATAATGTGGTTGTAAGGTATGTGGAGAATTTCATAAAATTGGAATTGGCAGAGGTAGAAAAGCATCAAATTAGGATATTGGGGGTAGAGGAAAAACTGCGGATGGATATCAATGTTCCTGGGCTTAATTTTCCTGTGGTCCTAAAAGGAAAATTGGATCGGATTGATGAAAAGGATGGGGTCATTAGAATTATCGACTATAAAACGGGAAATGTAACCAGTTCCCAAGTTGAAATTGTTGACTGGGAGGATGTCATTACGGACTACAATTACAGCAAAGCCTTTCAATTACTGTGTTATGCAATAATGTACAACAACAGTAAACCTATTGGTAATATAGAAGCGGGGATTATTTCCTTTAAAAATTTAGGTTCTGGTCTGCTCAAATTTGCCGTAAAAGAAAAAAAGGGCAGTAGAAACAAGGATAATTCCATTACCCAAGATACTATTGCCCAATTTATGGAATCTATTAAATCTTTAATATTTGAAATTGGTAATCCGGAGATACCATTTACAGAAAAAGAGGTTTAGCACTATTTTTTATCGGGTCGCGTAGGTCTTACCTCAATCTTACTGGGCAAGGTCCTTGGATTCATGTTCAAGAGGTCTAAAACCAGCTCACCAATATCTTCTGGCTGTATCTTCCAAGCATCCTCTTTGGAAGGTTCATGACCATTAAAATTAGTGGCCACGGAACCGGGCATTATGGTAGAAACCTTAATGTCATAAGGTCTTAGATCCAACATGGCAGCTTGGGTAAAGCCTACTACTCCAAATTTGGTGGCGTTATAACCTGCACCATTGGCAAAGAAATTGGTACCGGCCAAACTTGCTACTGTAATATAATAGCCTTTGGATTTCTTCAGGGCTTCTACCGAGGCTTTTAAGGAGTGAAACACTCCGTTTAGGTTGGTGTTTACCATCTCATGCCACAGCGTGTCGGAAATGTGATCTACGGGGGCAAAATGTCCAACTCCTGCATTGGCCACCATCACATCCAATTTTCCCCACTTATCCAAAATCTTTTTAATCGCTGCTTGTTCGTCCCCAAGTTTTGATACATCCGAGGCAACGGCTAGTACCTTGTCTTCCGGGCCAAGTTCTTTGGCGGCTTTTTCGGCATTTTCCAATAGCCTGCTACTTATGGCCACTTTCATTCCCGCTTTCAACAATGTGGACGCTATCCCAAATCCTATTCCTTTGGATCCTCCTGTAATATAGGCTACTTTACCCTTCAAATCATTCATGATGTTTAGTTTTAGGTGAAATTATAATTATATGGGCAGAAAATAAAAAAGGAAGCGTTATTGTTTTCTTAAACTCGGATTATAATAG
>TARA_R110000796_G_scaffold60666_4_pt1 | contig 42761 bp, 35 predicted proteins | sample TARA_R110000796 | Tara Oceans TARA_R110000796 (sample SAMEA4397815) | marine metagenome | biome: Polar Biome; feature: [SRF] surface water layer (ENVO:00010504); material: water (ENVO:00002006), including particulate matter (ENVO:01000060) such as... | depth 5 m
CAAACACTCATTCCAGAGACATTATAACTTTCAGCGATTGAAGCGAATGTTTCATCATTTACCGTGTGACGAATAATAATATCCTTGTCCCTTTCGGAAAGAATATCAAGCATGGAAAGTGTATCATTATCATATTCAATGGAGGGGTGCCAAGTGTCTGATTTTGATCCTTCCATTGAAGATAATGAAAGAAGCATTCCATCACCTTTCAAAGCTTTCTTTGCACAAATACGATCCAATTCCATCAAACGCCACTTGATTCTTTGAATCATATAAGTGGTATATTTCATTCCTTGATCGTCCTTATATTCTTTATTTCCTTTGTGAAGAACTAAATAAACTTCAGACAAAAGATCGTCTTTGTCGTAGTGTGTTGCGATGTGAGGCTTGTCCGCGTACAGGGTGCAATACTTGTGGGCGGCGGGAAGGAATTGCTCGATGGCTTGGCTGTCGTTGTTGTTCATGTTGGACATTATAAACTATTTATCGACCAAATGGAAGGGGTAGCATGAGGGAAATCGGCAAATAAGCGAGATATTTTCCGTTGTAAGTGCCGTGTGGGTAAGGACTTAGGGCGGGGGCGGCGGCCCCCCTGCCATTTTGGCAGGTTGATTGGAGGAGGTGCAGGGATTCGAACCCTGTTCCACACAAGTTCCCACAAGGGGCTATCTCATGTGTCGATACCAGTACACCCCCGAAGGGTGAGGAGGGGAATATCGTGCCCCTCCTCAGAACAAGAGTTTAGAACCCTTGCGTTGCCTTATGGGCTGCTCCAGCCCCTATGTGGCGTTCGCCACAATCATCCATTGGAAGCAATCGGCGCAAAGACTTGTAAGCCTCTAGGGCCTCATCCGAAGCCAGATGATCCAGGTAGGATTCCGACTTGTACAATTCAGCGTAAAGCTCGCCAGCCATAACGCTCAGACCTTGAATCTTTGCGTTGCGCCTGTTTACATGGAAATCACTCTCCAACATGAAGGTACTCCTGCCACTCTTCAGAGGTCACGCCAGAGATAAGGAACTCGCGTTCATCTGTGGACAGGTCAGGGAGTGCCTCTTGAATGAGCTTGCCACTCATCCATTGGTCATATCCGAATTGTGAAATATCTAGGTCAAGGGTTCGGGTCTTGCCTGAAAACATTGATTGTCGTGTAATCTTCATGAGTCTATAGTAGTCGAAAAGGGGTAAGTTGTAAAGTTTATTTGCAGGATTCTTTCGGAACATAGACGAGCCATGCCCCACAGAATCCAAGTCCAAACAGAGTGAGAGCCAGCAGAGTATCAAGAATCATAGCGTCTCCGTGTCATATTGTGAAGCGTATGCCTCGCCCATAATCTCACTCATGGCGAACCGTGAGCCCTGATCGTGCCAAGCGTTTATCTCATTCACGCAGGACAGGCAATAGACTACATTGGGGTCAGGTTTGGAAAGGGTAAGCACTTGCTCGCAAGCGGCACAAATTTGTTGGTAGGTGTTTTCCATGTTGTTCATTATACTAGATCAGGGGTCACTTGTCAAGCACCATCTTGGATACTATTTTGAATAAATTTCATCATCTGAAGCCTGTCCTTGAAGCTCATGGGAGGCATGGGATCAGGGTTCTCATAATGAGGGTTAGGATCAAGCCTTCCCCCTGTCATTTTCCACCAATCGTACCAATCCTTTTCATCCCAAGCAGCGGTAGGGCCAGAGGGGACGGGGAACTTTGCATTGTCGGGCATCTTGTTCATGAGTCTATAATAGCACAAAGGTCTTTCAATTGAAAGATAATATGGGATAAACTTTCCGTTGTAAGTCCTTGCCCACACACGACTTAGGGCGGGGGCGGCAGCCCCCCTGCCATTTTGACAGGTATCACACCTTATTCGTCAGAATCCCAATCAATTTCGTGGTACTCTTGAAGGCAAAATTCAGTCTCAGCATCCAGGTCCAAGATCTTTCCAATTGCATCATAGATAAGAGGATTTTGCTTCTGCCACTTAGCGGAATAATCATCATTCATCCATGCCACGCCCTGCTCTAAATCAAGCTGGAAGGCATTTGAGAGTAACTCTTGAATATCTAAGAGGGTCATTCCTTTATCTTTATTTTCCATCCCCCCCAAAGTTACTATCATGATCCAAAATAAAGAAAATTGAGGGATATGATAAACTAGCTTCGGGGGACGCTCTGAGCCTAGGGGACTATTTATACTCGCTCAGACGAGTTGCCTATCATCAGGAGGAAGCCACCATAGGAGGCAGACCAAAGACACCAGTGCGATTCCAAACCCGCACAGCATGGTCCCTAGTGACACCAGACACTAGGAACTCGTTGGTCCTGCTGTTGATGATAGAGTAAGAGGTTTTTACGGTACGGTTCGTGCGAACCATGCAGTAGTTGGAGTTGCAGTATCCGTTGACGGAACTGAAAGTGGGAATGTTGTTGTATCGACTGTTGATGTTCATGTGTCTATAGTAGTAAGGGGGAAGCAAGGCGTAAAGGGTTATTTGAATTTCTTGTGGAAGTTTGAGACATTCTTTAGCCAGTGCTTGTTCAACCCACTAGGGTCATTGCCAGCACCTATAGGGCAGTACCTCTTAGCAAGGGACACAAGGAAGGCATTGGTATCACTAGCCTTGCCACCTGCCTTGATGTACCTATCCCAATGCTTCTGGACAGTAGCAGCACACCATCCAGCTTGTGTCCTATAGCACTTTCCCTTAGCCTTGGGGTGTAACACACCATACTCACGCCCTGCCCTACCATTCTCAGCGTAGCGTATAGCAGCCACTATAGGGCCTAGCTTTGCTCGCATACTTGGGCGTATGTTGACACGCACAGCATCATCATATAGGAGGGCCTTAGAGGCACCGTCCTTGCGTTCTATTGCATCATGCGCCTTATCGGCCATAGCAGGGGTGGACAGGACTAGCAGTGTTACAAGGGCTTTCATCATGTTACTCATTATAGTATATTATCGACCATATAGCAAGCACCAATGCACACAAACCATGATTTATTTACAGTCGTAACCCCTTACCCACACACGACTTACGAACCCCCCATACAGAAGCCCAGCGGACGATTTCGCGGAATGGGACCCCTATTCCCCAAGTTTTTGCCATACATCCGTCAAAACAAATTCAGACCATATTTAAAACTTGCTTCCAAAAAATTAATACTATTTCAAAACTTGCTCAAAACTTAGTATAAAAAAATTCTCTGAAAAAATTTCCCCGCTATATATTTAAAAGGGGAATAAGCTTTTTTGTTTACTTGCTCTTCATCTTTTTTATAAAAAATTATTATGCCTACACCTATACCCGCACCCGTTGCGCCCACAAACTACCCCGTATCTGGAGGTGGTTACACAGATGGTTCAGGATTCGTCCAAACTAGTGGACCTCCTCTTGAATATGCTGAATACAGACAACACATGCAGATTTCGTATACACGAAATCCAATCCAGACGATAAACATTCCTGAAGCCCCTTACTGGTCTTTGCTTCAATTAAGTTCTGGTGAAGTTAAAAATGTAAATGGTACTGCTTTTCATATAAAGATCACTACTATCAACGCCTGTACAAAGATATTATCCAACTATGCCTTAAGTTCATCTTATCAACCTCAGAAGTTTCAGTTAAATGCTAACAAGTTTGACAAGATTGGAATTTCTTACGGAGAAGTCGATGGTTCCTCTAATTCGTATGTATTTGGTCCTAGAGGGACGATAATGACCCACCAACCTTATGTAAGAAGAAAACCTTGGGACGCTGCTGTTGATACTGAATATAACTTTAATGCAGTGGGAACAACCATGGCTAATTTGGTGAGTGGTGATCGTAACACAACAGCATCTCAGACTGGAGCAGGTGATACTGTTTGGGGTCAAAGTGACATCAACGCACCATATTCCGATTATGTACACGGTATTGGAGGACTTGCCTCTGAGCCTTCGCACCCTCAATTATATAAGACAGGAGGGGGTTGGGACTATCACATCTATGGTGGAGGTTATAACACTTCCTCAGAAAGTGGTTTCGGAGACAATGTTGCTGGATTAACTACTCTAATTGGCTTTATTGAGAGTAATTGTGCGTTTTTAAAGGATGTTTCTGCTGGTCATTGGTTTGAGAGATTTATGAAACTACAACCTCAAGTTTCTAATGGATGGGATTATGTCCAAGAAAATGATAGGCTTCCCGTAAACCCTTATTACTCTACTTCTTTCCACGACTACACTTAAGTCTTAATAAATAGTTACTAATTTTCAACCTCCTTGGTCTATTCAAGGGGGTTGATTTTTTTATGAAAAAAAATTGAGAAGGGATCTAGGGTGCTATATACCTTGTAGAATAGGAAATAATTATGAATAACACTTACAACAGAATTTTAAACTTAGTAGTAGAGTCGGATGCTCAGAAGAGGAGTGTGCTTGACCTTGCAAGGTCCCATATGACCAAAGGAACTGTGGATACAGTTACTAATAGTCGCGTCACGCATAAAGACCAAAACAGAGGCCAGTCTAAAGAAGGTGCTAGTAAAACAACTAAGGCTTATCGCGCTAAGGTAGCCGCAGGCGATAAGCCATGAACAATACTTACAACAGAATTTTAAACTTAATGACTGAGATGGATGTGAAGAAGTCTTTAGGTAAACTTACTATTCGTGAACCTTTGACCCCAGCCCAACAGAAAAATCGTAAAGCCGTCAACGCTGATATAGCTAGAATGGCTGCTGGTAAAGAACAGCAGAAGTATGCTGAGACGCAAAGACAAGCTAAACTAGACGCTAAGTAGGACTAATATGAACTATACTTACATGTGAGGCAAGAAAGGTGGTGGCGGTCGGCCCCCAACAATAAATGAGGTGAGTTATGCCTACACTTGGTAAGAAAAAATTTGCATATACTAAAAAGGGTAAGGCTGCCTATAAAGCTGCTAAAAAGAGTAGTAAAATGAACGAAACTTACAACAGAATGTTTAACTTGGTTATTGAGGAAAGCCAAGCCATCGAGCAATTCTTTCAGCGCAAGGCAAGGGGAGCCGCTCAGGCAGCTACAACTCCTGTTACTGGTGCCGAAGATACGACCAAACCTCCAAGTGATATGCTACTCCGAGCAAGAAGATCCAGTGCAGCGAAAAGAGGTAAACCCGTAGCTGTAGCCACGCCTAGAGGAGGATTTGACAAGTTGAAGGGGAAGTTTACAGATTGGCGAAATAAGAGGAAAGAGGATGCTTTATCTAAAATGAAGAAGTCCCCTACTTCAACTGATACTACATCTACTCCTACTGCTCCTACACCTACTTCAACTGATACTAAGCCTGAGACTAAGGAAACAGGAAAACAAAAAAGAAAAGGAAAAAAAGGTCTTAAGAGTGCGAGTAATCTAGGAAAAGGAATAATTCCTGATCCAGATGATGTTACTTCTGGTAATAAGGCACAGTTCTAAATGGTTTACCGAAACAAAGACGCTAACTATTTTAGAAAAGCTAAGATAGAGAAGGTTAGAGTCTATTGGGAGAACTTGAAAAAATCGAAGAAGTGGGTTACCACTTTGACAAAGGGCAAGCGGCCCCCAAAACCTTAGTCTTCTTTTTCATCATACATCCACACATATCACATTGATAGTTAGGCTTTTTTAGGTGAGGGCATTCCTCACAGATCTCTAGTCTAGCCTGGGACGTTTGCTCATCCTCTAGTTTAAATCCGTTACGAGCCCAAGCCCACATTGTTTTTGTAAACATCTTGAGGCGAGTCCATACGGTTACTCCTCCCTCAGAAGTCTTTAAGAATACTAGTAATACGGAAAAGATACGATCTACCTTCTTCTTTATTTTGAACTTAAGTGAAGAGGTCTTTAGTTCAATGAACTCTGCTCTAAGCTTGAAGTATTTGTCACTATAAAATTGTACGTCTCTTCTAAGCTTTTCAATTTCTTCTTTTTCAGTCATATTGTATACCTTAAATTATTATAGGCAAGTCTGTCTTGGAAATAAAGGCTAACCTATTTTTATGCCAAGACTCCCTACCTGCGAGTTCTCCATACGAGTTATGTAGGAGTGTAATTGGTACTACCTTATTATTGTACCTCTTACGGTGTGCAGTTACTGTGTAATGTATATCATAGAAGTCCCAGTCCCCTACAAAGTGTTCAGGCTTCCCTAAGCCAACGTCTCTTAGCGTTTTACCCTTAGCTGCTAAGAACAACCCGTCTAAGCAGACTACTCTTCCAGGAGGCCCATAGTAGGTCGAGTCAGCTTCCATAATATCCTTACCATGATATACAAAGCCTTTATGCTTTCCTTCTCTCCATGGACCTTGGTTCCACCATACAGCATCCCCTGTTAATTTAGTAGTTCCAGCTACTCCAATGAACCCAGTCTTTTTATCAAATAGCGAACTGACTATAATTCTTTTAAAGGCTAATGGTTCTGTTAGAATCTCTATATCGTCATGACATAGGATTACAATATCATCATCCTTTATTTCAAACTTATCAAATGCTGATTGATACCCTTCAAAGATGGATTTCTGATTTACTAAGAACTTAGTCTTGATACCAGCAGTAGATAGATAAGAGGAGAGGGATTTAGTAGTGTCACTAAAGTTCTTGCTCCTTGTACAGATGAAAGCGTAAATACTCATGATTAAAGAAGACTATATAAAAGAGTATCAGAAATGTAAGGATGATCCGATCTACTTTCTTAAAAACTACATTAAGGTAGTTCACCCTGTTAGAGGGCTAGTCCCTTTCTCATTATACCCATTTCAAGAAACAATTGTAAATGAAATTCAAGGAAATAGGTTTAATATTCTTAGAAAGTTCCGTCAGGCAGGATGTACTACATTAGCCTCTGGATTATCATTGTGGGAGGTAATTTTCAAATCTCACCAAACTATTGTAATTCTATCGGTGGGTGATACTGAATCTACTGAGGTTCTTGATCGTATTAAGATTATGTATGACGAACTTCCTGATTGGATCAAGCCTAAGGCTACCATGATCAACGCTCACAACCTCAAGCTTGAAAACAACTCTCATATCAAATCTCGTCCGTCAGGTAAGCAATCTGGTCGAGGTCTTTCAGGGTCTTGGTTGATTATTGATGAGGCTGCTTTCATTGAACACATTGATACTATTTGGGCTGCTGTATATCCCATCATCTCCACAGGTGGTAGGGCATTCATCCTATCTACGGTTAATGGTATGGGTAATTGGTACTATGACGCTTGGAACAAGGCTGAGGCTGGTGCTAACTCCTTTAACCCTATACAGATTGATTGGAAGAGCCACCCAGAGTACAATAGAGTTGAGGGGTATGAGTATTTATACAAGGAAATGGAGAATAGGAACCCTCCTGTGTTTATTGATGACTGGGAGAAAACCACTAGGGCCAACATTAGCCACAAGAAATGGTTACAAGAGTATGAGAGTAACTTCTTAGGTACAGGTGATACCTTTATTGAAGGTAGTATCCTTACTACCCTAGTTGAGAATGTTAATGATGATTTCTATAGGAAGTATAACAACAGGATGTACATTTGGAAGGACCCTGATCCTAACTCGGCTTATTTCATGGCCGTTGATGTAGCTCTTGGAAGAGGGCGAGATTACTCAGCATTCCAAATAATTGATATGTATTCTGGTGAACAAGTAGCTGAGTTTTATAGTAACACTACGCCAATCAATGAGTTTTCAAAGATTTGCTTTGATGAAGGGAACTATTATAATTTATGTCCCATTTTAGTTGAAAGGAACACCATTGGTAATAACCTACTAGACTACTTATTTGAACAGTTAGAGTACGAGAATGTGTGGTTCAATGAGAAAATGGAGATGGGGTTGCAGATAACTAGTAAGAACAGGGATCTTATTCTTGTAGATATGGAAGAAGCTATCAGAACTAATGAGGTTAAAATTAACTCAAAAAGAACTGTTAAGGAGCTTAATACCTTCATTATCAGTGATTCTGGGAAATATCAAGCAGATAGTGGACAAAATGATGACTTAGTTATGAGTTTGGCTCTATCTATATATGGAAGTAGACGCTACCGAGAGGACAACCCTGAGATCATTAAATTTAACCCGTACAAAGAGAAGCAACCTCTTGTACCTATAAAGTCTCAGCAAATAAAAACCTCAACTGGATACACAAAAGAAGACATGTCTTGGATGCTTAAATGAGTACATTAAACGAAAACGCTGGCCCAGGCCACACTAGTTGGTCACCTATGGGTGATGGTAGTGTATCTACCATGTATTCCAGTGGGTACATGTCCAAGATCTTTGCTAAGTTCTTTGCCACTGCTGCTCAGGAGAAGTTAGCTGCTCAAGGAGATCCTAGAGGTAGAGAAGGCGATCTTATTATTAATAAGGGGGCACTTGATAGTTTAGGAAGTCCTGTATGGGGTTATTCTAAAGGATCTCCTATCCTCCCAGAGGCAGAACTTAATCGTAAGAGGCGTTATGATGAGTATGAGAAGATGGATGATTATCCTGAAATTACTGCTGCTCTTGATATCTACTCCGATGATTGCACTCAAAGGGACCTAAGAAACAAAAGATGGAGAGTGCGCTCTGATAGCGTTGATGCCATTAAAGAAGTAGAGAAGATGTTTGATAGAATCCGTATGGATGAAGTTTACTGGGATATCATTAGAGGATGCTGTAAGTACGGTGATACCTTTATTGAAGTCGTAGCTAACGCTAACAATATGGAAGATGGTATTAGGAAAATTAAAATCCTAAACCCTTATTACATCCTAAGGATTGAGGATCAGTTTGGATACCTTAAAACCTTCATGCAGGAGATTCCTGATAGAGGAAACTCTAATGGAGGGTGGCAAACTTCTAACTCACAATTCCTAGAATTGGATAAGAACCAGATCGTACACTTCCGTCTGCATACATCTGATCCTAAGTATTATCCTTATGGCAAGTCCATTATGGCAGGAGCGGTTAGAGTCTATCGGTCCTTGAAGCTAATGGAAGATGCCATGCTTGTTTATCGTCTCTCTAGGGCTCCTGAGAGACGAATCTTTTATATTGACGTAGGTAACTTGCCCTCCTCAAAAGCAGAAGCTTTCATGGAGACTATAAAAACTAGGTTTAAGAAAGAGAAATTCCACAACCAAGGTAAGGTAGATGCAAGGTATAACCCTCTAGCTGTAGACGAGGACTTCTTCGTACCTATTAGAGGGAACCAAGGAACTAAGATCGAAACCTTACCTGGGGCACAAAACCTTGGGGAAGTCGATGATGTCAAGTACTTTAGAGATAAGCTACTTGCAACTCTTAAGATTCCTAAGGACTACATTGTTGAATATGACAAGTCCCCTGAAAGAAAAGCTAACCTCTCCCAGTTGGATGTTAAGTTTGCTAGGGTTATCAAGAGGATTCAAGACTCCTTAGCTGTTGGTTTCCGTACTATAGCTAAAAAGCATCTCAAGATGGTTGGATATCCCAGAAGTATTTATAGTACTGTAGATATTGACCTACCTGATGCTTCTGATGTGTTTATCAAGCGTAAAATTGAGATTGATGAAGCTAGAGCTAGGCTTGTTCAGGCTGTAGTTGGTACTGGTTTATTCCCTACTAGCCATATTTACAGGGAAATTTACGACCTTACTGATACTGAGGTTGAGATTATCAAGAAAGAGCTTGAAGAGCAGCAGGAGAAGGATTCGCAAGCAGAGCAAGAGCAAATGCAAGCTCAGACTGGTATAGAATCTCAGGCTGCTATGGACCAGCAACAGAATCAAGCAGAGCTTGGGGCACAATCAGCGGAGCATCAGGCTGATTTAGACATTAAAGTAGATAAAGCAACTCAACCTCCTAAGCCTGCGGCTAAAAAGGAAGAAGTTGAATATCTGACGAAATTAAAAGATAAATACATGCTTGAGGAAGGTTTAGATTCTCCAAGATATAAGGCAATTTCTAGAGTTTTAAAAAATAAAAATAAATTCTAAAAATTCACCCACTCTATAGCCTATATAATAGAGTATTCATATAAAAAGACATGGAAAAGTTTTTCTCACAAAGAAATAAAAAGATTTCAAATTTAAATTTACTTGCGGACAGTTTGGGTCATTCTCTTCGTAAAAACGTATCCTTATTCTCAGTTAATGACATGGACTCAAAGGTAACTTTAGTTACTGAGGACGGTGATGTTATTGAAGGAAGCTATTATTTTAATGATAATATCATACTAGATGACATCGTAGTTGATTCTGGGGATGTTTTTAAGGAGGAAGAGAAATTTGATTCAGCAGCCAAGAATCAAATTTCTCTGTTTATTGAGAGCGTGTACTCGGAAGAGTTAGTTAACGCTGGTGAAGCCTTTGACACTCTAGTTGATTTTTGGGGAAAACGCATTAAGTTTAACCAAACTGTTCAAAAACTAGAGGAGCAAACGGAGTCATTCAATAACACCTTTAACATTACTGGGACTAAGGAGTTTGAAAGGTTTATTGAAGTATCTGAGAACATCTCTACTTTCCTTTCAGAGAATGTTGAGCGTATTAGCTCCATTCCTGAAATTGTAAACGCTGTTAAACTATCTAATACTGTTGCCAAGGCGTTTGATATTCCTAGGCAAACTGTTGCAGAACTACAGGAGTCTGGTAACTTTGAGGTTAGCCTTGTGGAAAGCCAAACTGTTTACGAGATGGTTTGCAGACAAGAGCTAGTAAAGAAGGAGATTCTAGAGTCTAAGAAGTCTTTTGAGTCTATGTGGGTTACTGAGCCCAGCATCTCTAACCTAGCTAACCAGATCTTTGAAGAAGATACTGAAGTAGTTTCAAGAGCATTAGCTGAAGCAGTTGCTGAAATTCCTTATCTTTCTCTTATCTCTAAGAAGCAGCTATCCAATACTATTTCTAAGAATCTAAACGCCTTACACGAAGAGGTTACTTTTAGTAAGCAAGACCTAAAGGGCTTTGTTGGATCTTTGTTTGAAATGAAAAAACCTCTTAGAGCTTTAGTTTCAAACCTCCTTCAGGAAAAGTATGGTGTTAACGTCAATAACCTAAAAGAGACTCCCACCTTTAAAACTCTGCTAAACACTCAATCACTTATTTTTGAGAGTCTTGCCAAAGTATCTCCTAAAGGTAGTGTTATCAAAGAGGCTCTAAGTAGCTTCTCTGACCTACTCAAGTCTAAAAATGGTGTAGAAGCCATTGACATCAATGAGGCTATCAAGTACCTATTTACTCAATCAGGGTATTCTGACCTTTACGAGGAGGAGGAGATTGTTTCTTCTTTCCAACTACAAGAGTCTTTAACTAAGGATTCTGAAATGGTTGATCTTCTTATGGACAAGCTTATGCTTGAAAAGAAGAAGAAAGAGGAGGACAAGCCTGAGGCTAAAGCTCCCGAAGATTCTGAAGACCCTGAGGAAGCTGAGGAAGATGATGATGAGGAAGAGTCCGAAGACAAGCCTAAGAAGAAAAAGAAAGGCAAGAAGGACAAGGAAGAAAAAGAAGACGATGATGCCTTAGAAGAGAATGAGGAAGAGAAAACAATGTCAACCAAAGATCTAATGAAAAATCTAAAAGATTTAGAAGACCTTATTGGTGGACCTGAGGAGTTCGATCAGGAGTAATTATGAGACAAGCATTTAGACCATATGTAAAGTTAGTGACAGTTTCATCGTTAGACGCATATACAGTTTCCCTTACTGATAGTTCTGGTACAGCGATTGATTGTAACTATATTCAAGTAGAAGCCGTTAGTGGACATACTGGAGCAGGGGGAGGAGATGAATTTTTCTTAGTTATTCCTAATGGACTTTCTACCGCTGAAGGGGAGGCTAATTTCCCAGACGCAAGTGGAGTACCTGATAACAGTGCATCTGGTATTGCTGGTGCTATGTCAAATGCTAGTACAGGTACTGTAGTGTTGTCCTTAGCTCCTTCAGATGTATCAAATTCTATACGATTATCGCAAAGTAATACTTCTACTCATTATTACGCTGTTACTTATGGAAATGTTAGAGTAACTAACTCCTTCGCAGACAATAAACTTCCAACAGGTAACTAATGTTTACGTCGCATAAAAGTGTTCATCCTACTAGATCATTTAAATCTCCCGCTATAAGGAAAATAAGGAAAGTTAGAAGAGTAGCAGTACCTTCCTATCCGACTCCTTTTATTACCTTTACCGATAATGTCGGTCCTGTTATGACTGTTTATGGCGTAGATAGTCCAAAAGCCTGGAAGCCTCAAATAGGTGGAAGTTCGGGAAATGGTTATGCTATTACTTTCTGGAGAGGAGCAGTAACGCGAGAAATTCCGAATCCTGCGTTCCACCTTAAGGTGTATGACTCTAATGGGTCTGCTCAAGCTACTTATTCAGGACCCTCTGGGGCTGATGCTGTTGAGCAACTAGTTATTTTTACTAATAATGAAACAAATTGTGGTTGTCTTAAAGCTGTTTTCCATAATGAAAGTACGATGGATAGAGGAGAGTTGAATTATGCAGCTTCAACTGAATTTACAAACGGAATAGGGTGATATAATAAGATATGTCTGATAAAATTCCGTTACGAATTGTTACTGTTGGTGGGTCCTCTCAAATAGGGGAATTCCAGACAGGAGATACTGTAGGTGTTATTAAGGGTGGTACTGGTACATCCAGTCTAGTTCAGTTTACAGACGATCTAAGTTTATCACTTTCTTCAAGTTTAACCGATATACAATCTTCTATATCTCCTTCAGTAGGTAATTCTTTAGTGTGGAACGGTTCAGTTTGGAATGCTTCAGCAGTTGGTATAGACGAAGCGGAGTCAGCATTATCAAGCTTAGTAACTAGTATCGAGACTTCTACGGTTGCTTTGTCTTCATATATTTCAACTAATGAAGCACTATGGGCATCAGCAACTCCAGCAAGCACTTTGGATCACGGGGGGTTACAAGGTCTAAGTGATAACGACCATCCTCAATATACCCTTAGTTCTACCAACAATGCTCTATCAAGCTTAGTAACTAGCGTAGAAACCTCTACGGTTGCCTTATCAAGTTATGTTTCAACTAACGAGGCACTATGGGCATCAGCAACTCCAGCAAGCACTTTGGATCACGGAGGGTTACAAGGTCTTGGAGACGATGACCATCCTCAATATACCCTTAGTTCTACCAACAATACCCTGTCAAGTTTAGTAACTAGTATCGAGACTTCTACGGTTGCGCTGTCTTCCTATGTTTCAACTAATGAGGCACTATGGGCATCAGCAACGCCAGCAAGTACTTTAGATCATGGAGGGTTACAAGGTCTTGGAGACGATGACCATCCTCAGTATTTGCTTGCTGATGGGTCTAGGGTCGCTACGGCTAGTATTTCAATTGAAAGTACTGACGCTTCTCCTCCTTCTAACCCCGTTGCTCTAGTATTAAAAACTATTGATTCTTCTCCTACAAACGATACAGCTATTGGGGAGATTAGATTTGCGGGAAATAATGCTACTCCTGCAAATAAAGTATACAATAGGCTTAGGGGAGTTTCAAATGATGTAGCCGCTGGGTCTGAAGATGGGTCTATAGAGCTAAGACACTTAACAGCAGGTTCGGAAGTAGTTTCCCTTACTGCTAACGGTATTGGGGTAACTGTTGAAGAAAGCTTAACAGTAAGCACTTGTCCAGTACCTGCTCCTGTATGTTATGCTCAAATGGATGGGGATGGTACTGCTGCTGCGAGTGAGACTAAGTTTGGTGCTGGTGTTACTCCAACAACCGTTACTGACAGTACTGGTCACATAACCTGGGATAACACGAATAAGGAATTTGATATTAGCGTAGCAGGAACTTACCATGTTATGGCTACACTTGTTTTAAATGTTGGTACGACAACTCTCACAACAATTAGGGTAAAGAATGGTGCTACGGCTAAAAATACTTATACTAATCATGGAACACACGCTGCTGAAGATCCAGAGGAAGTAACTATCCAAGCTGCTTTCACTTGCGCTGCTAGTGATTCTATTACTGTCACCTTTCAGGATGATGGTGCTACAAATATTAATTTGATGGCTGGTTCTTCCGTAACAGTTAGAAGATTATTCTAAAGTTTATTTCCTTCTTTTAGAAGGTTGATAACTCTTTCAGTATAGCTTTCTTTTAGTACTCTAATGGTAGAGTAGATGTTTTGAATCTCTCTTAGTCCCGTAATTGAAACGTTAGGGTCTTTTTCAATTATTTCAATACCTGCTTTGATACTATTGAGTGATTTTACTTCAGCTTCCGTAAGCTTACCCCGTTTCATTTTTAGTTCTTCTGTTGATTTCATAATTCTATTACCTCATGTCCTTCTTTTTTATAAGTGTTTAGTCTTTTTCTAGCGTGTGCTGCGAGATACTTTCCGTTATCCATGAAATCATAGACATATACGACCTCTTTACTAGAGTGTTTGCGTAAGGCCCTGCCAAGTGCTTGGATTGTAGCAATTGGGCTTTTAAGTCCTCTAGCATTGATAAAATGTGTAATCTCTTTGATGTTAACTCCTGTTTGGAGAATTTTAGTTCCAATAAGTATTGAGTTTCCTTCACAATGCGTAAAGCTTCGTATTGTGGCATACCTACTGCTGATATCATCCTCTCCTTGCAAATAGAAAGTGTCTCCTTTAAGTGATTCTTGAAGGATTCTACCGTGTTCAAGATCTCTGACGAGAATAAGTATTCTTGCTTTTCCATGGCTTTCTTTGATTTGGTCAACTATGCCCTTAATAAGGTCATTTCTCTCTTTATTGTGAACAATAAGAGTTTCGTAAGTTTCCCTATATCCAATATCTTCGGCTACCTCGGATTCTGGTACAGGGACCATCTGTATGATTGGTTTCGTAAGAACTCCTTCCTCAATTAGGTCGGATGTCTGTTTGCAGGTGTATATAGGGCCGAAGGCTGATATAAGTGTCCATTTAGGGATATTCTCAGTAGGAACTGTAGCAGTAAACCCATACCTGTACTTTGCCTCAGGGAAACTTTCAATGGCTGCTACAGTAGTGTCACCATTTGCGAACTCATGTACTTCATCCACCATGATAACATCAGCGTCAGCAACATAGTTATCAAGTATGCGTCCTATACTTTGAACAGTACATAACATTATATTTCCATCTTGATACCCTTCCCCAAAACAAATACCAACATCATCTAAACCACACTCCTTAGTAAAGAAATCATAAGTCTGTTTTAGTAAACCCTTAGCGTTAAAAAGTATAACGATCTTCCTAGGAGCTAACGATTTTACTAACCCCGCCATAATAAGAGTCTTACCAGCACCAGTAGGTGCTTTGATAATACACCTCTTAGCCTTTAGTCCATAATCTATAGCTTCTTCTTGGTAGTCGAAGTATGTAAAGTTATCTATAGTCTTACGGTTTACTTCTTCAGAGGACTCATACTTATACTCAATGTCGGGAGTACACTCTATTTTCTTTAGATCTGCTAGAACAGATTCAAGCATTCCAGTCCCAAAAGACCCAGTATTAGAAAAGAATCTCTTCTTTCCATCCCACTGCCTTCGCCTATAGGAAGGTGTATACTCTGCTCCTGGAACTTTAAAACTATATAAGTTACCCAATACTTTTAGTATCTCTGGGTTATCTGTAATAAGTTTAGATTTTTTGTTACTTACAACAATTTTCATACTTTATTATAGACTATAATGTAGTGGAGTTTTAATACATGACAAAACAAAAAGAAAAATCGGTTGACGTTAACAGCCTTTTAGATGAGATCTTCTCAGACGTACCTTACGATGCTGAAATTGAGGTGACCCTTCCTTCAGGGAAGACTGCTAAAATTCGCCCTATTACCTTTGAGGAGGAAAAGCAAATCCTTTCTCTATCAAAGAAAGGTGGAGATCCTTCATTCGTACTTATTGATAAGTGTGTATCAGATATTGACAAGAACGATATCCTCCTCATTGATAAAGTTTATCTTTTGTTTAAACTAAGGGAGCTATCCTTTGGATCAATGTATAAGTTTATCGTAGGGTGCCCTTCTTGTCACAAGGACCAGGATATTGAAATTGACCTAAATGACATGCCTGTGATTCCTGTAGAGGACTTTAAAAAGGTAGTAGATTTAGAGTTGCCTATTAGTAAGAAAACCGCCAAGGTGCGCCTAGCTTCTGTACAAGATGAAAGGTGGATTTCAGATCCTGAGGTATTACTTGACAATCTTTGGAGATTTGTTGAAGATTTCCATGGTCACGACAATACGATCCTTATTCAAGGGGCAATTAAACGAATGGTCGCTGGGGATGTAAATAAGCTAGTATCCACTGTAATGTGTGATGGATATGGGCTTTCTACAGAGGTAAGGGTGGTTTGTCCTCATTGTAATTCTGATACGGTGATGGAGCTACCTCTTGGGAAAAATTTTTTCTCAGTGAGTTAAAGGAAAACAATTTAGAAAACCTCTTCAAGGAAGCCTATATATTAGTTAAAAGGTGTAAGCTCTCATACTCTGATGTGAAAGGGATGGATAGAATGGAAAGAGGTTTTTTCTTATCCTTTCTAAATGAAGAAATTATGCTAGAACAGGAGCATATGAATGAAGCTAAACGGAATTCAAGTCGTTGAAAGATTTACCCGCCCAGGTACGCTAAACAAGGTATTACTAAGGGCCAGTTTTCTAAATAATGGGGAATATATTGATCCTGTCGTAAGTTCAGTAACTCTTTTTCTAAAGGGTCAACACCTTTCCCCTAGTTCTGTTTTAGAAGCTTCTAGTCAGCTAATCTCTGATACTGCTGCTGCTACAGCTAAGTTTCGTTGGGTTGGTCCTGCTGTTGCTGATACTAACTATACTGGTTCTGCAACAGAGGCATCCTCGGTTTACAAAACTGCTACAGGGCAGTATGCTGTAGTCCTAGATGGTACTCAGTCTGTTTCTACTTCAGCTAGAGATGGAACGGTTATTGCGAATACTGCAAGTGGTACAGGGGAATACATTGATGTATGGACTGTAAGCCTTGATGGTGGAACATCCTATCAGGTATTTGTAAACAATGTTGAGCTATTCAAGGATAACATTGTATCCCTTACTGAGCCCCTTCTAATTAAAACTAAGACTAGGCTAGTACCTAACATTATACGATTAGGCTCAAAAGTAGATCTAAAGGTTGGTATGGAAGTTACAATCATGAACAAGGATCTTGATCAGAATGTAAAAAATCTCCTCAGCCACACCGTTATTGAAAACCCTCAGTTCGTGATCAAAAAGCAGAACGAAGATTCTAACCTACCTTCTAGAGTAGAAGTTAGTGGTTACTCGGATACCTCTGCGGATATTAGGCTAACCTCAGATAACACTATGATCTTCTCCTTAGATACTGCTGTACTAACTAATGGAAGTATTGTGGACTTAGGCTCAGGTTCGGGAGCTTACACGCTAGAGGCAAAGTATACTGTGATGGGTGAGACTATTATCTCTCCTTTAATGTATTTCACAGTGCGCTAACAATCTGATCAATATTGTTAGACCAATTATATTTTTTATAATTTTGGAGGGTTTGTCGCAAGGCAGACTCTCCTTTTTTCATAAGGATGGAATTCCAATCCTTTTCCTTCTCAGGGAAGACATAGGAAATATTGTCCATGCATAACCTTTTCCTTAACCTTTCAAACCTACCAAGACCTTCCCTTCCTGCCTCATCGTTATCATAAGCAAGTACGATTTCTCCAGGGTAAGCCTTAAGGTACTGCATCTGTATAAAGGACGGAGAGCATCCATTTGTGCAGGTTGCGTTCAGACCCACCTCCTTGATGGCAAGAGCGTCAAACGCTCCCTCAGTGACGTACAGGGGCTCCTCAGAGTCCTTGTAGGGATACAGTACATGTGAGGCTTTTACACCTTCTTCGGATGCTGGGTTTAAATACTTAGGGAAGGTAGTATTAGATAAGGCTCTAGCAGTAAAGTAAAACATTCCCTTGCTATCTTCAAAAGGGATAATAACCCTTCCTTTGAATTTTCCTGAATCGCACTGGTAGAAGCGAGCAGGGTTAAGACTTCGTGAAGTAAGGTAATCCCAAGCTTTGGAACCTTCTTCCACATCAATAAACTCAGAGTAATCTAAGCTCTTAGACTCAGGTATTACTATCTTTGCGTCACTCTCTTCAGGAAGTGATCCGTTCTCAATACAGTAGCTGTAGAAAACTTCTTTACCACGCTGGTAAGTAACCCCTCTTACTAGAGAGACTAACTTATAAAAGCTACCAACCTCTCCCGACTTGAAACATCTCCACATACCTGTTTCCAGGTTAATAGACATGTGCCTCTTCCAATCATCTTCATAAAAGAAGGAAGGAATGACATACTCACGGCCCCCACTTTGAAGCCTGCCATCCTTAATATTTTCCTGAACCCACTCTCTAATCATCGCTTTCTCTTAGGTCTTACTTTGCACTCGTTTATTCTACCCGCCACCGTTGTAGGATCATTATAGAGATTGCACAGCGATTTGTAACTACACCAATCACAAAATTCGTTTTTTGTTGGATAAAGATCGTCTTCCTTGCATCCCCTTATCTTTTTTACATCCTCAACGATGTCCCGAACGTGCTGGAAGATAGCCTGTTCAGTATAAGTGGCCGACACTAGGTTGTTAGTCAGGGGATAATAATGAGCAAATGATATCTTACGAATGGGGGTATTAGTTAACTTATGTGCAGCATACACATACGACTTACCCTGAGTATCACTAAACAACTCAAACTTATTCTTCTCACGCTTACTAGTCTTGTAGTCAATAACGATCAAAGTGCCGTTGGGAGCCTTTATAATACGGTCAATGTAGCCTTCATGGTTGATGTCTGGAGTAAGCTGCTCCTGGAAGTGATGTTCAACCAGAGAGTCCTTAGGTAGCTGTGCGTTAAACCTTAGGAAGTTCTTTAGGCATATTTCAATCTTATTGTTATAAGAGGCTGGGAATTTGTACTTATCCTTTATCTTATTGGCAATGGACCACAACTGCTCTACCTTTACAGCACCAACTCCTTTTTCAAAGATTTCGTGTATAAAGGAGCCAAAATGTAAGGCTCCAGTGTTTCCAGGGTCTGTCTCTTCAAATCTATTCACATAATTAAATTTGTACTTGAGCCTACACTTATTGAAAGACTCTCTTTTTGAGTTGCTTATTTTGTTACATTCCATTACATCACCAATGGATAATACATGTCTATCTCTATAGTTTCAAAAAAATCCTTTACTTGTTCTGGGCTATACTTACACTTCTTCGTTAAATACTGGTGAAGACTCTTCAGCTTAATAGGTTTCTTTTCAGCAATACCCTTAAGAATCCTAAACTGAAACTTTTTAATAAACGCTATAGAGTACTTATAACGCCACTTTTCAATAAATTTATCACTAAAGGTGTAGTCTAGTAAATCTATAAACTCTATTATTTCATATCCTTCTATATTCATTATTTATTTTTTTATTTTAAATATCTACATATTAATGTATATCCTTCTATATTGATTATTTATTTGTTTCTTTTAAATATCTACATATTAATGTATATTTAATATATAATAACAGTAGATGGCTATAAATTCAAAAAAATCTCCCAAAAATATCAAAAAAGAAGCAAAAGATCTTTTTGGATATTCTTTAGATGAGTTTGAGCTTGTAAATAATGTACAGGTAGGGGAATTCCAGACAGGAGACATAGGGCTGTTCCATTATAAGGTTGGAGCCACTATTAACCAGAAGTTCTTAGTTTTATGTGTCTCAAACGCCAGAAGCGGTATTATCCCTTCCTTTATGTCCAGTAAGAGAAACCCTCTTTTATCCACCTTTAGGATAGATCACCTGTCTCAAGAAACTATAGCAATAATAGCGGGAGCCCTACATAAGTCTGTAACACCCGTTTACCAGTGGGCTACTTATAGTCGGTTTACCAGTTTTTTAGGTAAGGTAGTAGGAAAAGAGAATTACAGAACTTTTGATAAAACTAAGATGTCAAGCATTTCCATTGTAGAAGTTAAGTATTTAGAAGATAAGAGGGAGACTCTAAAGGGGGAAGATAAGTAAATGGTAGCATTTTTACCAGCACTACTAACAGGACTAAAAGGAGCAATGGGGAAGTCTCTGGCCTCAACTGCCAAACATGGGGCTCTCATGAAAAGTTCCTCATTTGCCACAGGTGCGCTCAAGGAGAGTGTAGTTAAACTTAACGGTTCCCTTAAAACTTTCTTACAGGTCAACGAAAGGTTAGCTGTTGTCAATTCCAACTTTGGTATGGAATTGAAAAAGAACTCTCAGACTTTGAAAGGGGCAGAGCAAGGGTTTGGCCTAGCTGCTAAAGCAATGACTGAATTTAGGATATTAGGGTTTAAGGACTCTAGTAAGGGTATGGTTGATTTAGCTACCAGGATGAAGATCTCTGGTCAAGACTCTGGTAAAATGATGAAGACCTTCCAAGACTTACTTGGAAGAGGTGGAGTTAATGAGAAGAATCTTGGTGATTTAGCGACAACTATTACCCAAACCTCCCTTAAGTACGGTATTACCTCAGATGGTCTAATATCGGCCATGGGTAAGCTAAGTGGAAACCTTATAGATTTAAATATAACTGGAGGTTCGGCAGCAGCGTCTGAGACAACCACTCTCCTGGCAGGTATGGTAGGTGAGGCTAACGCAGGGCTGGCAGGTAAAATGGTCAGTCTTCTAACCTCTACCAACCTGTCTGATATAGATGTAACAGCTAGGTTGGGCGTAGAAGGTTTTGGAGACGATATAACGGCAGGCATGGCTAGTACTGAGGAAGGACTCCTGCGTATGTTGAATATGGTGAGTGCCGCTAGTCGATCTATGGTTGGACAGGTAGGAGAAGTAAATAGGAGAACCTTGGGTGCGTTAAAGCCTTTTATGGGAGAGTTAGGTCCCTTAAGTATAGTACTACTTGAAGCTGCTAACAAACAAAAAGAAGCCGTTGGTTTCTTTGATGCCATAAAAGAATCTATTAATAATTTGAAGGCTACCTTTTTAGCCCCATTTCAAGCGGCTGTAGCTGATATGACTCCCTCATTTAAGTTCTTAACAGAAAGTTTGTTTATGTTTGGAGGTTCTATTCTAAACCTTATAGGATCACTAGCCCCTTTAATAAAACTTATAATGTATGTAGTAGGTGGAATAGTTAGAATTTTCGCTGGTATAATACAAGGAGTATCCTTAATACTTGAGAGTTTCCTTGGAGGATTTGTCACTCCTGGAACAGAAAGAATTGACTCAAGTTCTGATTCCCTTGGGAAAATCATAGGTATAACCTCTCAAAAGTCTCTACTTTCTTACAACAAAACAAACAATCTATTAGCTAGAATAGACGGGTCAATGAATACAATGGTTCAATTGGAAGAAGATAAAAAATCAGAGATAATAAAACAAAATCTACAAGAACTTAGCAATGCTGGTGGGGGAATAGATCCTAGACTAGTAACTATAGCAGATTACGCAGCAAGGGAAACTGAGGGTGGTATCCTTGAAAGACTACTGCAAGCTCAGGAAAAAGCCAATGAAATTGCTAACGAGATAAGTGGTAAAACAGTACCAACCGAAAGGAGTACTGTCTTCAACCCTCCAGGAGGATCCTAAATGAACCAGCCGATATCCGAACGACATTTAGAAGATAAATCTAGATTAGAGTTTCACTTTAATATAGATGAAGAGCCTAGGTACTTGATCAAACATTTGAATTTCATGGAGAACATTCAAATAGATGAAAAAGTAGTCGCAAACTATGCACAATATACTCCCATTGGAAGTAACGGTTCAACATTCGCATATTTAGGTACTAAGTCCAGAGAGTTTGATATTTCATTCAATATGACCTTGCCTCATATTATGGAGAGTACACTTATGAAACCAGAGATTTACAATAATACACTTTCCAAACCTGAACTACAAAAAAGTTTCTTTATTGAAGAAACTGATTGGAATTTTAATCAACCTCCAAAATCTAATAAAGTTAAAAACTTCATAAGAGATGTAGATGCTCGACATCAATCCTTACTTACCGAAAGAGATGAACTTATAAACCAAGATCGACTTGAATTAGGTTTTGGGTGGAGGTCCAGACACGAAGCACTGGTTAAGATAATGAATTGGGTAAATTTGATTAGGTCTAGTTGCTTAACCAGTTCTAGAAAACCTTACCTAGGCCCTCCTATTGTTAGACTACATCATGGAATTTTATATAGCAATGTTCCTTGTATAGTTAATAGCTATAATATTACTTATGATCAAATGAATGGGTTTGATTCTAAAACTATGCTACCTAGAGTAATCTCAGTTAAATTAAACTTAAAAGAAGTTAGGCTCCGTGGAAAACCTTTCTCCTTAGGGGAAGACGGAGACTATATGCCAGGATGGGATTCCTTTATTCATGAAGAGTTCGTAACGTTAGATCCCAATATACCACAATGGAGGAGATCAAAGTAGATGAAAGATAATAGGTATGGAAAACTATCAAGGTATCACTACGGAGTTACTTATATAGAACATAAAGGAGTGAAGGTTTCAACTAGTGTTGGTACTGAAATGGATAATGCTATTGAGACTATGCCAGTAGACTATAATTATAAATTGGGAAAGGTTCCTCTTATGTTTGAAAATAGACCCGATAACATATCTAATATTTTTTATGATTCACCTAAGCATTGGTGGCTTGTAATGCAATTCAATGGATTCAATGACCCTTTTGAGTTCTTTGGTGCTGGCGAGGAGATCAGGATACCAGAGCTATGAGTAGTGAAGATATTTTATATGTCCATCCAGAAAAAGTTAAACTTAGAAATGAGCTTGGCTCCCCTTTTGTTATTATTTCAAAAAACCCAGTCGAAGACCCTCATAATCCTAAGGGTTCTGATCATATTTTACTAAAAACAGAAGATGGCACTCTACTTTCCCTTAGGGAGTCATTCGCTGACGGTAATGAGGGTGAAAATACTGGGCTTACTATTGAATTATTTGACCCCGATCATTTATTTTTGATGCAGTTTATTGATAATAACTCTGTCAAAGTGATAAGATCCGCATTAGGATCTAAAGAAGGGGGTAAAAGTTTTGCTGAGGCATATGCATTGTTAGATGACCTGATTAGACGATCTGATAGTGCAAAAAATCAAAAGTCTCGGAGTGAGGGTTTACTAAAACGAGTAAAGGATGAAAATACTAAACAAGATGATAAGCCCTCAATGACTCCCGTGACGGACTTTGTAGTGGATTTCCTTTTTAATGATGATGATTTCATTCAAAGACATGAAGATTCAATAAAGAGAAACGATGCAAGAATAAAAGAACTTGATGCCTCGTCCAATAATGTTAGGGCAGGTCTGTATTCTATGAATAACTATATAACTTATGGTTATGGTAAGGATAATATATCAAGGTCTAGAAGCTTTCAGTTTTCAAAACTAGAGTTTCTTCATGACTCAGGTAAACAAGGAGGCGTTAGGCTACACTATGTCCACAATACAAGCCTCAATCAAGATGAGAATTTAAAAAGAAGAGGAGAGGTTTACACAGGGTATCAAGATGATACTATGTATGCGAAAGGGGACGCTACTGTAGCAATAATAGATTTCAAAAACACTGTAGCAAGCAAAGTTACGTTTGATGATACTAGTGATATAGCAAACCTAATGGAGTATACCTTACAGGACTTTATGCGTGAACAAGCTACTGATTCTGGGCATACTCCTTTGGTTTTCCTGTCCCCAGAAGTTACTCCTAGGATATTACAAATAATAGAATCAGCAAGAAATTTAGACCCCCTAAAAGGCCCAGCCCTTGAAAGAGCAGGATCATCTGACCCAACCTTACTAGTGAACTCTAGGATGTTGTCTTTGAAAAAACTTCTTGAAGATTTTGGATTTAAGCTCCACCCAGAATCAATTAATCCCGTGGTCCTCGATGCTACTTTCAGTAAGGTCGATGGTGTTACACCAATACAAAGCATTAACACTACTTATGTATTAAAGATAATTATTGATAAAAACAAATCTGCTAAAACTCAGGTAACTAATATAATTAGGAATATGTATAACAAGTTAGGGATAACTGCTGGAAGTGATATAGTTAATGAAAATATGAATGATCCTGAACTTTTGAAATATTTTTATGATAAATTTTTAGATGGAACAGGAAATCTAAGAAATAGCATACTTACAACCCAGTCAGAGAAGAAGGAGTACCGTAATGTAAGACCTATACGGACGAAGGAAGAGTTACCACCTATACATCTTATAGGTGATGGTCTTTTTATAATGGGTGTTATATATAAGCTACCTTATACAGAAAATGAAAAGGTTCATAAGTTGTATAACACCGTAGCCAAGGGGTCTAATATTGAGAGGTTTATTAAGAACTTTAAGGATTACTCCGAGTACTTAGAATTGATAAGAAGAATATTCGTTGACCCTGTTAGAAAAGCTGGGAGGTTTACTACCTCAGACGAATACGCTGCAAAACTACCTAACCAAGTTTTTAATAAACTAACTGAGTCGATACCTTCTTTTTTATCAAACACGGATAACGCAAATGTTATATCCTTTGTAGCTACCCATAAAGGACAAGAATTTTCAGAGTTATTAAATACTGTAGCTTTACCGTTTAAGCATACTTTTTTTAAAAGTATCAAAGATGGAGATACTGAAAAAACTCTTAAAGGAAAAAAGGAGCTTAGTAAAGAACAGATAGAAGTACTCCTTGAAGATATGTTATCGTTTGAATTTGGAAATTCAGACGATACTGTGGCACTCCTGGAGTACATGAACGAAGGGTTTGATTCAAAAAACTCTGATACTGCTGCTGCCTATAAAAAAATATTAGATACTTTTTTACTACGTCTTGAAGATTCTCCATTATACAAAGATCATGATGTGAGTGAACACGCAGTTAGAGCATATATGATGTATATGCAAAAATTATCTAATAGAGTATCAGTAATAAAGGTAAAATCGGTTCCTATGTTCCCCATTGCCCCAGACTTTTGGATCAATAAGCCTTGCTTATTCTTAAACAAAAAGTTATTTACCCCAAATAGCACTTTTCAGCTTAATAGAGAGGGAGCCTTCTCAGGTATATATTCAATGTTAGGACTTGAGCATGTAATTTCAGGTTCTGAATGTTATTCGTCTTTTACTTTATCAAAAATACACATAGCGACAGGAGAAATCGCAAAAGCCACTCCAGGAAAGTAATATAATATATCATGGAAATAAGCAAAGCAACAGTTGAGAGTAGTTGGAATCCTATGGCTCCCTCGGAGTTAATTTGTCACATAATAGACTCTACCGAAGGTTCTTTTACCTTTGTAAAGTATACCTCCCCCTTTAATAGCATTTTACCTGACGGTGCTGGACTTACTGGGTATCCTCAAAAAAATGATCTAGTACTTATAGTTAAACCAAGTAATGGTAATGAGTGGTATTACATGAGTACGATTGTGGGGGTAGATGTAACAGATGATGATGGTTTCGTGGTTAATTCTGCGAAAGGATCAGCAATAGATCCTACTGACACAAGAATGAGATCAGTAGGCTTGAAAGGGAATGCTGGACAGCATTTAGAGTTTGTTGATAAGGCATCGGATTCTACTAAAACTCAAGGCATTTCTCTTACTGATGGGACTGCTGGCAGGTTAACCATGGTAAAAGGTCTTAATGCTAGTGTTAACATGGAATCTGGGGATGATACCCGTGTAAAATTAACCAAGGGGGATAATTCAGCTTCTTATCAGAATGCACCTGATACCTTACTAGCAGAAGCCAAAGGAAACACTACTCTTAAAAGCCGCGCTGGGGCATTGCGTCTAACGGTAGGATCTACAGGTAGGAAGATAAACATCACCAATTGGGCTTCCAGGTACGCTATGAGAGCAGGAGTGTGGGATATTGACGCAGGGGATATTGATATTCTTTCAGCTAGAAACTCTGTCAATATTAGAGCTATGAGCTTTTTACCTACAGATTTACCTTCCGTATACATCGAAGCAAATAGAGTTATTCCTTTAAGCGTTGTTCAAATTAGGGCTGGTGGAAAGATTGACCTAATTGCTAGTGCAGCAGTGCCAGGAACTGGGGGAATTTCCCTATCTACTACGGGAGATATTAAGCTTAATGCTGGGGGTATGGTATATATAAACGGTACGCAGGTACACTTAAATAGTCCATTAGGAGCAGTACCCAGGATACCTACACTTAGTAATTATGAAAAATCCCTTGGAACAGCAGGAGGAGCCTAAATGACCTTTAACCCAAACGATTGGTCTGAAGGTGGAGCAGACGATGAAGTATTCGGTATGCCTTCTTGTATGCTAGATTTAGGTCTTAAAGCTTTGGCCTTACTAGCTCCAGAGTTGTTAGCTTTGATAATTGACGCTATAAATAAAGCTATTGCTGCCGCTAGAAACTATATTGCCGACTTAGTTCAGCCTCTTTTTGATTGGTTAGGGTCCGTTGAGTATGACACTTTGCTTGGTCTATTAGGTATTAAGCTTGATTTGGGTTTCTTAGGGGTAGATAGTGTTCTTCTTGGGGCTGTAGCAACCTTAGCGGGAATAGGGGCTGTAATTGACACTTTAGGTGCATATTATGATATGGCTTTGGAAGAACTTAGTGACATTAAGGATTGTTTAGATAAGTTTAAAGGTAAAATAGATAGAGAGAGAGGACCTCAGGGGGTAGACTCCAACGGTAATACTATTCCTCTAGGACCTACCGCCGCAGATGAGTTCTTACTGAGGTTCAAGATTGATGAGGTTGGTAAATTCATTGATAAGGCGAACGGGTTATTAGGTAGAATTGGCACCGTTATACAGAGTAGGGCTAATGGGGATTCCTTAGATCCTTCTTCTCTTTTATCGTTGGACGATATCGAAGAAGATGCTATCTTTAGGTTAACTTACGGACCTCCTGAAAGTAAGGTTGGAACTTTCCTTTTATCTGTTGATGGTCTTTATTACGATTCTCAGGATAGGGCGTATTCACTATCTGGAGGTATTCCAACTGTAGAAGATATTGGATTTGTCCCCAATAGGGATAGATGGTCCATGGATCATGCCCCCAGCTTAGGAGGTAAAGGTACGAAAATTACTATTGGTGATATTAACAAGTATGTTGATACCATTCTTGATATTGAAAACTTAGATGAAAGTGATCTCCTAAGAAGGCACTATGAACAAGATCATCTACTAAACTCCCTAGATGGTTATAAGTCTAAAAATATTACAGACTTAAATAGAAGCAAACAGGATCTTGTTGATGATGGTCACGCTACTTCGTCTGCTATTTATATAAACTTCCAACAGCAGATATTCTCTGAGATTGAAATATTTGATCTAAAGATTAGGAAGAGAAAGAAGCAAATTGAACTAGCAGTAAAAGCACCTGACCTATTTGGACTTGCTGATACCTTTGAGCCTGGAGAGGTTCCTGTAAATGATTTCAGTTATCTAAACAAGATTCATTTGAATGTTGCTCTTGAAAAGCAGCGTAAACTAGTACTAGATCATGGTGAAGTAAGTGGTGTAATTTTACCTATGAAACCCATCTTTGTAGGTAATAGTAACTCTGAAAATAGTGTTACCATTTCTCCTTTATTAGTATCCCAAACTGGGGTAGGAACAGTCTCAGAGGTATATTCCCCTGAAAAGTCCAATGAGTTACTTCCTGTTCTAACCCTTACTGACCCTATAGCAGTAACTAAGCTAGTATCTGTTTATAACTTCTTAGACTCAGAAGTAGTTACTCCAGAATCAAATAGGTTTACTGTATTAAATTGTAATGGGGACATTAAGCAAAATGCACAGATAGTCGGAAAGACTTCTGCTGATGTTTTCTCTCAAGGGCTTGCTATACCTAAACTAAAAGGTATCATTAGGTACGAGGATGACCCTAGTAGCGACTTCCTTAAGTATAAAGGATTAGGAAGTTATATAAAACTACCTCAAACTCCTGAGATGCAGAACCTAATGTATAACCCTGATGGATGTTCGTTTGATTTCTGGTTGCATATGTCAGGGTTAGGGGAAGGACAGAACGATTGGGAATCTAACAATACAGCAGACTTCAACCTAGGTAACGATGCTTCCTCAGACGCTGCATGGACTGATTTCAATTACTATAAAATAATATTAGCTAATGACAACACTGGTGGCACAGTTTCTGATACTACTAAGACTGATATTCAAAATGCAGGAAATGTAGTAATAAATAAATCTACGGATAGAGTACGAGGCATGATGATGGGTTTCACTAGAGATCCCTTATTTACTAGCGGAGTAAATACTGCCCCAGAAACTGATACAGGGCTAGATGCTAGTACTGCTACAGCAGCAGGCACTTCTTTCTTTATAGCCCCTACACAATCCTGGTCAAGTAGTGGTGTTGGCTTCTTAAGGTCTGATGATTGTATACCTGAGTCAAGTACTTATAGGGGACTTAGGATACCGATTACGAATACTACCAGTAACGGATCAGCCTTAAGTTCTGCTTCAACTAAGTTTGTACATTTAAGCGTAACTTTTGATGTTCGTAATGATCTTATACAAGTATATCTAAACTCAGAATTGCTACAAGAAGAAACCATATCAAGTGTATTCGGGACAAAACAGGGTGAGCCTCCTAAAGTACCCAGCTTCAAGAAAGACAATAGTTTCCAGTACGGTATGGACACTATCCCTATTTCCCAGACCCTTGATTTTAAAGGGGGACCTAAAAATGACAGCTATTTCACTCCCTGGATTTTAGGGGGAGCTTGGACTGATGGGTTGTTTATAGATACTTCTACTAGCTCAGGAGGATTCATGGGAACGGGGTCTGGTATGTATAGTGGATTAGGTGGGCATTTAGGAAGCTTCAAGATTTACTCGAAACCACTAACTAAGGTAGAAGTTCTTAAAAACTATGAAGCTCATAGAATCCTATTCAGCAATATCAACTTATCATGACCTCTAACCTATACGGAATAACCCCCACAAAGAGTACTATAAAATCTTTGGTGGATACCCAGAACCCTTTAAAGACAGGTCTTAGGTATCCTATTGGTAAAGATGGAGTGCTATTTAGCAAAGCATCTAAAGGAGAGTTACTAAAAGGTCAAGTTTTCCAGTTAATTTTTACTACTCCTGGGGAAAGAGTAATGCTTCCCAATTTTGGTTTATATATTAGGCAGTACTTGTTTAGCCCTATAACTTCTAGTATTGTCGAAAAGATTAAAAAGGATATATATAGACAGGTAGAGGCTTACATCCCTTCAGCACAGGTACTACAGGTAGAGGTGAACGAGGTAGAGGAGACAGGCACGAACCTTCCAGGTATATCCATAAAGCTATCCTTAAGAGAAAAAGAAACTAACGAGATTATACCTATGGAGTTTAACCTATGACTACTAATATTCCTTACACTACAGCAAAATCAGACTTCCTTAAATTTGTAGAGTTTAAGGATGATTCTAAGTCTGATCTAATTGATTTTGCAGCAACCGATTTCCTTAGCTTGAGGGATTCCCTTATTTCTTATATTCAAGCAGTATACCCTCTAGATTATGAGGTATTTGCTGAATCTGATCTTGGGATGATGTTTGTAGAGCTAATCTCTTATATGGGAGCAGTAATGTCCATGAAGACAGATATGATTGCCCATGAGATGTTCCTAAAAACAGCTAAAAACCCTAATAACCTTCGTAAGCTTTTTGATCTTATTGGTATTCGTTTTAGAGGCCCCACCTCGGCAGCAGCAATGTGTACTGTTATAGCAGAGCCTGCAATATTGACACCTTCCTTTACTGTAGAAGCTACTAACAGGGTTATACAGTCCACATCTCCAATAGACGGTAATCCAACCAGCTATACATTGTATTCCTCTGATAATGGTTCTATTGAAAGCCCTACCTCCGATGCAAGTTTGGTAGTCTATGCGTCAGATTCTGTAGGAGCAGCTAGTGGTACTTGGGAGAATTTAGTATTAGTAGAAGGTTCCTTTTCGGTAGATGAGGGTGAGTTTATTGATGTAGATGTTTTAAAGGAGATTCAATTGGCTAATTCTCCTGTAATAGATGGTAGTGTACAAGTTTATATTCAAGCTGATAATACAAATGCAAGTGGTGCCTATACTGAGGTTGCGTCTTTACTTTCTACCTCCTCATCAGATCTAAAAGTTTTCCAAGTAGTTTACGGAGACGATTTCTCAGCGAAAGTCCAATTTGGAGATGGAGTAATTTCTGTACTTCCACCTACTGGATCTCAATATGTTATTTCTTATAGGGTAGGTGGAGGCCAAAGAGGTAATGCGCCCGTAGGACATATCAATACAGAACTAATAAGTTCTCAAGGAGCGTTACAGTTAACCAATAGACTTCCTTTTACGGGGGGCACTGAAGCAGAAACATTAGATCATGCTAAGAAGTATGGTAAGTTGGTATTTAGGCAGCAAGATAGAATTGTCTCCTTAGAGGACTACACTGCTTTCGCTAACACCTATAGAGGGCCTCTAGGAACGGCTATAAAGGCTTCGGCATCAACTAGGAAGGCATATAGCTCCGCTAATATAATCGACCTGTACATACTGGAGAAGGCTTCCTCAAACCAATTGCAGAAAGCCTCTATCGCATTAAAAGAAGCCCTAATAGCTGATATTCAACCTAAGAAAATGCTAACAGATGAGGTGGTCATTGTAGACGGTCTAATTAGAACTTTGGACTTAGCTATCAATGTTACCTTAGATAAAAGGTTTGAGTCTAAAGAGGGAGTAATAAAAACTAATGTAGCAAGCGTCATTACTAATTACTTCAATGCGGATAATAGGGAGTTTGGAGAAACCTTCTTCCCTGACAGCATAGCCAGAGAGATATTTACTCAGGTTTCTGATGTAAGAATAGCAGAGGTTACCAACTTCATCACTCCTGTCAACCTAGAGTTTAACGAGATCCTACAACTAAATAACTTTTTCCTAACTTTTAATTATGTCTAATAAGTACACAAAAAGGAACTATGTAGAAGTAGTCCAAAAGATAACTCCTGGCATATATGAGGAGGAAGACCTAAAGTTAGCTTTAGAGGAAGAGGATTTATCTCTTAAGATTCTAAGAGGTGACGCTGAACTTATTGAGAAGTTTTCTACATCATTAAACCCGTTAGTAAGTAGCCTTGATTTAAGTTCTCACTGGGAATGGGAAGCAAGCTCACTAATGTCCAGAAAGGTATTAGCAGGGTTTATCAAGCAAAATAAAATAACTAGCATTACTCAGGACTCATTTAATTTAGAAATTTTAGTCCCGTTAGGTTATAGTATAGGTGATTACGATACGTCTTCCACTCTTAGAACTTTTTTAAGCGGCACCTTATTTCCCCAGATTACTATAGGAGAAGGTGTAACGCAGAACCAAAGTATACAAGACCTTACTAAGGGAGTCTTTGGAGATACTAAAGAAGAAAGCTTTACCTATCTTAGCAAAAGTTTAGGATTACTATATTTATGTATTTATAATAAGGCAGACATTAACATTGCTCCTCTTAGTTCTCTTGTATTAGATCTACTGGCTAGTAATTTATATATTGGTAAACCTATAGAAACTTTAGATATCATTAATATCTTCAAGGAAGCCATATGGAGTGCTTCTGGTACTATACCTGCCACCTACTCTAACTTCCTAATACCTGAGTTTGTTTCAGGTGCAGGAACTTGGACAAGTGGAACCCAGGGGTTAGAGAAGATAAAGACTTGGACTGATATTCTCTATAGTAACACAGAATTAGACAAAGACGATACTTTTGTAAAAGACTACTTTGTTGATTATTTTGGTCCTAATAATATAGTTCAAACCTCTATAAAGAAAAGGGGTCCATTATATAAGTTCAATCAAGCATTTGGATTCTTACTAGCAGATATAAATAGCCAAGTTATATCCTTAAAGACCTTAAACTCTATTGAAGAGTGTCCTAAGGACTACTTGCCCTATCTAGCAGATCTGCTTGGGTGGGAATTTTATACTAGCAATGTAGACTCATGGAGAAGGCAGCTAAGAGAAGCTAGGTCACTCTTGCAAAAGAAAGGAACCAAGCAAGGTCTTATTGATTTGTTGGAAGTTATACTTCCTGCTGCTCATATTGATTTTGAGAATAACTTTTCAGAATACTTTGAGTCTTACATTCCTAACCTAATGTATTACATTCTAAAGACTGCCTCATCTAAGTTTGAAGATAACTGTACTTGGACTCAGAAGGATGCGGATACTTATGCTTGTGGAGAATGGGATCCTAATAGTTTAGATAACTCACTAAGGTTTGTAATAGACCATATATTGCTTGAAGCAGTACAGAAGTATCCCTATCTTTTCAACATAGATGGCTATCCTTTCCAGTTAGACAATCCAGACTTCGTGTTCAATTATAGAGGTAGAGACTTTAGTATACCTCCTTGGGAGCATGAGAAGTTTTATAAAAACTGTGATCTTATAGACGAGTTGGTTGAATTCTTTACTGAAAAACTTCTATGTTTAGGTGTATCTACTGCAACCGCTAACTCTTTTGAAGATTATATTCTTGATAACACTATTAGAGGCTATCAAGAACCAGAGTTTTATGGTAACTCTTTCTTGTTCTTTACAAAGGCATTAAACCTAGCTCCAAATTATGACTCCATTATGGAGAACTTTGAGAAGGATAAGTTTGATTACCTTCCTCTCTGGAACGGGAAATCTTCTCACTTCAATCTAACTGTATCTTCTGGAGCTATGGATGATGGGTTTTTCGTACAGACCTCCTTTACTACAGAAGACTTCTTTGAATCTTTAAAAGCAGTAAAGAGTTTCCTACCAGCAAAGGCTATAAAGAGATTACATGTTGATTTAGCTCAGTCTGATAAGATCTTCCAGTATTCTAAAATGCAACCTAGGCTAACCATGCCTACAGTAGACTTTGCTAATCCTAGCGGAGCTATGGCTTCCTTTGAGACATCAACCTTGAATATGAGAAGTGATTCTCTTGGTTTATTAGGTAGACATATTGATTCTGAATTTGCTTTTGGGTCACCAAGGTCTACTAACAATCACGAAAACCTACCTGTATTCAAAAGGGACCGACTAAAGTTTGGAAGAGTATCAACACAAGATGCTTATATAGACTCTAGTAGTGTATTTACTGCTAGTGGGCCTTACGAGGTTGTGCAGCCTAGGTCTGCAAGTAGAAGAAGAAACTTTGAGAAGAACCTTTCTAAAGGTCACTACTACAATAGACTAGGTTTTAATCAGCCTACCTTCTTGAATAGAACTGAGGAAAGGACTGATGGAGTAATAACTACAGACTTCCTAACCCTGGGCCTTATACCTAGCTCCAATAGCTTCCAGACGATTGACTCAGTACACGATTTACCAAAAGTTTATCTTACTTGCGAGCATAAAGATTCAACTAATGTAATAGATGGAGCTAAGACATCTCTATGCTTTAATACTAGAGGAACAGAGTCCATAAGTATTGATAGTGAGGAATCACATCCTTATAGGTTTAGAGATAACCTTGAGGATATTCATGATTTTATTTTCAAGCATATAGACAAAAGGCTTTTCCTACAAGCCAAACTAACTATTGAACTGAATTCTCATATACTAGGTAACTCCTCTTGGAGGGACGATATTATATCTCTGAAAAATAGATTATGGAATGCGTATGATTTCTCTTTAGAAAATGATTTTCATAATATAAAGTTAGATAATAATCAAATGACTCCCGATGAGGGAGGTAGAAGTATAAACTATCTTTACCTTAATGACTATGTAAAAAATGGAAGGCATTCTTTAGGTCAGAGCCTGCTCAATGATTTAGACTTAGGTGGTTCATCCTTATTATCTCATGTCTATGGTCCTATCTTTTGGAACGGACATTTAACAGTAGATGGTTCAGGTATTAACCAACCTAACAAGTATAAGAAGATTACAGAATTAGGTCAGGATTACGAGTTCGACATATTGGCTTCTGGTATTTCAGGTATTGATTATTACGGTTTAGACTTCAACCTTGATTCCTCACAAGAGTATGCTACCTTCAGTTTCCTTAGTGGGGTAGAGATAGTTTCTAGAGGAGGAAATAATAAGGTTTCTCTATATAACCTAAGCTCTGATGAAGGCTTTATACCTAAAACTTCCCCGTTACTTAGTAGGAATCTGCTTACCTTAAAAAATAGAAGTGGTACTCAACGAATAAAGTTCCCTTTTGAAACATTAGCTACTACCCCTGAGCATACAGGTTCCTTTTATGGAGAAGACGAAAACTACCTATCCCCAGAGCATAACTTTTCTGTAACTACTAGTTCACTTCACCTTAGAGAGGGGTCGTTCGCCGCAGGTCCTGGAACGGTTAGGTTTTGGATTAGAACTTTACCAGAAATGGTAAATGGGTCAAAAGTAGTATGGGTTTACACACCTAATAAGAAATGGGAGATGTTTGATGCATCTTATTTTGAACCTGAAAATAAGAAAAAATTAGAGTGGTCAAGGTTACTCAATATTTGTCATACTTTTACTCACAAAAAGAAAGAGATCAAAAAGAAAGAGGGGTGTGCTTTATTAAACATTGCTAAAGAATCACTATTCCATGTAGATGCAAGTGACATGGAAATTGATACAGTAAGTTTTAATACTTTAAATAGGCATATAAGTGTTCCTATGGGCTACTATGTTCATTACAATCAAGTTCATAGAAAAGATCAGAAATATGTAATAGAAGTATTTAGTGATTCCTCTGCTGAAGAAAAGCAATATTGGGCGTTTGCGGGGATAAATGCAGTCGATGAAACTATGGCTAGTAGGTCTAATCTTCATTTTAAGTTTGATTTACCTGATTACTCCCTAACAAAAACAGATACAGATAAAGCATTACAATTCTTCAAAGGAGATGGAACCTCAGTCCCACTAGGATCTAAGATTTTCATAAATCTTAAAGGAGAAGTATCCTTAGACGGTGAGAAGCTTACTATAGCTATTAAAGATGGTAGTGGAAAACCTAAACTTTATTGTTCCGTAAATGCCTTGATTAAGACTATTGGAGATGGGGAATATTTCTTTATAAGGTTTGAAGGATTCATTACTTTAATGGATTACAGCTTGGGAAGTCTAATCAATACCCTAGAAACGTTCAACTATACTCTGAAGTATTTTGATAACTTTTACGATTTAGTATCTGAAAACTTCTTTGTTGAAGGAAGAGATTCACTAGATTTTTCTAGTCTTGGGGATTTGAGAATAAATGGGGATCCCGTTATTCACGGACACCTTCCTGGATATAACGATGGAGATTCTATTACCCTATCCTCATATGGTAGTCATACATATCGGGCTCCTGATTATACTGGGTTACTTGCACATCTTCCTGGAGGTGTAAGGAAAGCGTATCCTTATTGGTGGCCTGCTAATCCTAATACAACTAATTGCGATTCTGAAGGGCTCCTTAATCCTCATTGTGTTGCAGGAAATGAACCAATATTTTCCTTTAGTTCCATTTCTGATCCAAGTCCATTCGGTCTATCCTCCACAATTGTAAGTTGTTCTGGTATGTCTGTAGGGGACATAAAATATGTCGGCCATATAAATTCTTACATAAAAGAGTATATTAATGAATTTGCTCATAACAGGTATTGGGATGCGTATAGTATTGGAGAAAATAAAGGTTTCGGGCACCCTACTTGGATTAATCTAGATCAATCTGCTTGGTGGGATATACACAACAGTGATATTGATGATAACGGTCCTAACAGTACCCAATATTGGAATTTTGAGAGTAATACACCTTTCGATTCAGGGCAAGAACCAAGACCTGATTGGACTCCCATCGACCCCAGCATTTATGATACACATCCAGCTATTCAGGATACTTGGGTTGTTCATACTTTAGCATTTAATCCAAATACTCAAGGTACAGTTAACTGTGAGAAAGTACTTATCGCATCTAGTAGATCTCTTTTCAAACCACATCACCATGAGGAGCTATGCTTTAGGGCTATTTACGATAGGTTTACTGATAATGTAGAGCATTATCAACTTAATGAGGATGGGAATAATTATCTAAGTACTACAGAGATTAGGGAACAGTTACCACAAGTGATTAATGACCCTACTATGATTCAGTCAGGAGTTTTTGAATTAGGAGAATGGAGACTTATGTACTTAGCAGTAAACAAAAGTAAGCAGTTTTCTGATTTTGGTTTGCCTTATGATACTAGTTGGTTCGGAACTCCTGTAGGTGAGGTACTTGGGAACCAAAGTTATACTGGGTTGTATGAAGCTACCAATGAGCCTACTAAAATGTCCATTGGTCTTCTAAAGTCTGATACAGGTCCTTCTAATGCTTCACTAAATGTAGCTAAGATGACTGGGGGATATAGAGGATTTTCTAAAGGACACATAATTAATGAAGCGGATTTCTTTACTAGGACTAGTGATGGGGAGATAGCAGCATTCATTGAAGGAAGAGAGCTAGGTAGTCTTATTACAAAGGAAGTAAATCATACTGAGAAGCTTGAGCCTACAGAGCTATTAGACTTGTTTAGATACTTCAACCAATTAAGCGATACCTCTGAAGGAAGGGACATTAATAATTCACAAAGCTATCATGGCTATAATGGTGGTGGAAGGTCTAACTATAGAGTACATCCAGGGCCTTATAATACGGGAACCTCATGGGATCTTAATTTAGGTATAGTAAACGGAGTAAACCTTACAAACTAATGAAAGGAAAAGTAGAAGTGTTCAGCGTCCATGACGGAAAAAGAACTTTAGTCTTTGAGGAGGATAACCTCATTATGGACGGAGCAGGGGAAACCATTGTAGATATGCTTACCACTACCTCGTCTATCGCTCTTAGCGGAGATACCACACTCTCGGCTGCCTTGGATGCTTCTAATTATTGTATACAAGGTTTTACGTTTGGTAAAGGGAAGGCAGGGTATTTAGCTAATGCACATAACTATAAGCAACATAACCTTTTAGCAAATGCCAACCTAACCCTATCAGGGGATTCTAGCTATATCTCATTCAATAATGTAAGCGGTGTAGTAGCACTTAATCGTTCACTAATTGATGGGTCTAGCTTTGTTTATAAATTACAGAATTTAGCTGCAACTGGAGGTAGTGTAAAGTGGAAAACTTTTAATATGGATGCTGACTTTTATGAGACTACTTTAGGATTACCTAAAGTATTCTCTGTAGACGTTAAAATAGATATGACCTCTCCCCTTGTATCAGCAAGCGATGGATATAGTAGAGTTGCTATACGAATAAATGATCAAGATGCCTCAAGGGATTACCATTTTAGATTTTCTAAACTTGATACTGACCCTTTAAGTAAGAATATTTGGGAGTTTAATGCGTTTGAAGATACTGGGACAGGTAAGTGGGCCTATGTAAAGTCTAAAGGTAATGGGTGGTATAGACTAGTATGTGTACTTCCTCCAAGTGAAGTAACAAACACTTTGAGTCAAGCAGTGACAAATTTAGTTAGTATATTTCCTGGTGGTTTGAGTAGTTTCGATGGTGGAGGTGCTTTTGATTGGCCTGAAACTGGTCTATCTGGAGGGTCATTATTAATATCAAGACCTTCTTATAATATTGGAAGCGTACCTATCGAGTATTTTGTCGGAGACTCTAATATAACAACTAGAGAAAGTGATGCATCAACATTGCCCTCTCTTGTTTATTCCGTAATATCAGCGGAGAATATAAATGGGGGTTTCTTTATGCCTTCTGGTGGAGGAACGCTTTCTAGAAATTTTACCACTTATGACGCAATAGCCAGCCTTCCTGAAATGCCTAACCCAAACGCAGAGAAGCTTCAAGCTATTACTACTACTCCTTATGAAAAAGAAACTGCGTTAGTAACAAGTATAGGTCATAATTTGAATATAGGAGCTTTTTCAGAGATAGAAGGTACTTCTGTATCCTCTTACATTTCTCCTGAGTGGGCTTTATCTAATGGTATGAAAGCTTTACCTGTACAGAAAGATTTAAAATTATTAGGTAGCTTTTTACCTAAAGAAGAAATACAAGTAGGACTTTTAAGTTCTTTAAATCGTCAAGCCTATGTGAATTCTATTGCTGGACCCACCCTTTATGGGAATGGGAATGGGTACAACCAAGCTAGTTCTGTAGATATGAATGGGTATGTTAGAGTATATTACCCTACTTTAGGGGACCTTCCTTATCGTCAAAATAGAGTAGTATGTAACTATGAAGCTACTGATTCCGATTTCTCTTCCACAGGTAAAGTAAGGTTTTCTACAACCATGAATCAGTGGGATAGAGCCTATATGAACCTGTTCGGCGGTATTTTCCAGTTAGGGTTATATACTCTAAACGTACAAGAAAGTAGAAAGAAGAATAAGAATAGTGCTTATTCTTCTTTTGATAAAACTGTAGGGATTGGCGATGATTTGGTATTTAGACTATTTTCTTCTAAGACTTTCAATTTTGATATTTCTCATACCTCAGAGGGCGTAAGTGGCCCGATTCCGAACCATAGGTTAGAGATTAATTGGACGGTGGATTTTCTATGAAAGGTTTAGTTACAATAAATAAAGTGTATAAAGACGGTAGAAGAGAAACCGTTATGGATGGTGAGTGCAACTCTCTTACTGATGGGTTATCTAGAACCATAGCTGGTGTTCTTGGATCAGATCCAACTAAAATTATAGGAAACTATAAGTTTCATTATTTTCAACTAGGGACAAGTTCTTATTACGATTCCACTGGATGGGATGAAGCTTTGCCCGATTCAACTTCAAAGACTTTTTATAGCTTACATAGCCCCTTTACTAGCGTAGAGGATTACGGTGCTGAAACCAATGTTCGCGTTGTCAGTCTTGACACTATTACAGCAAAAGAAAACTTCAAAACGCTAACTGATGTTGATTTTACTACTTCAAGTAGTGTTCTTGGAGTACTAACCCCTGAATCAACTGCCAATGTAAACGAAACTACCCTTCTTGTAAAGATAACTTTAGATGAGAATGCGGCAGTAGGTAAAACTATTAGAGAGGCAGGGCTGTTCGTTAAAAATATAGAAAATAATGTAATAGCTGATAGGCCCATATTAGCTGCATATAAATCTATGACTGAGCCCATCGTGAAAACAGATGAGTTCTCCTTGGAGATTGAATGGGTAATTGCTCTTTCCATAGATTTTGAGAGAATGGAGAACAAGGGTAAGGTTATTTCCTTTAGACCATCAAAGAGTAAGATTGTACAAAATGGAGTGTCCTCACAAGGGGTTGCTAAGTATAAAAAAGAAGATAACTTTGTTAAGTACCTAAAAAGTAATGAAACGTATAATATAGAAATTGAGTCCTCTACCCCAGTAGAAGAGAGTGGTTATCTTACTTGGAGTTATGTAGATCCTTTAGACGATAAAACAGACACAGCTATTTCAGGAGTTCATTACGAAGTAACTGATAGTACTACTTCCTCTATATTTTGGCCTGCTGGGGCTCAAAAGGTTACCATTCCTTTCAAATGCTTAGATACTTCGTATAATTTTAAGCAAAAAGTATTAATTATAAAACTAGATAACTTTTCTGGTAAGGAAGTTATAGCAGATCCTAGAAAAAATCATCTTCCTAATGAATTTGTTTTACTTTTACGATCCAATAGAGACTTTCCTGTTTTGAATCTAAGTAGTAATATTAAATCAGGTGCCACTCCTTCACTTACTGATGATGTAGAAATTTCTACATCTTCTTCTGATACCATCGTAGCTTACTTAGATGTATCTTCTGAGGCGGGGCAATATGAATTCGAGAACGTATTATTTACCTCTGCATTAGGTCATCATAAGGTAACTATTCCTTCTGGTATTTTATTTAAAACATATAGAGTGTCCTCTGTTGCAGGCACTAGCTTGATTGTATCCTCTTATAATACATTGTCAGGAGCCACGCCAACATCTGCTGGTCAGGACTTATACCAACAGGCTACTCATTCTAATGATTTTAGACACTCTTACAATCCTGTAGGTCACCTTACTAATTTATCCTACAAGGATTTGTCTGCTAATATAAATGAATTTAGAGGGTCTACTAAATCAGAATGGTATAAGCAAAATATTGTTGGGCCTAAATCTTGGTACGCAGAATGGCCTACTTCCTTATCTCACATACCTTCTGAAATTGGACAATCTTCGTTCTTCCATGACCTAACCCCAGATGGATTAGAACCTGCTCAGTTTGTTTATGCTAATAAACTTGCATATACTTATCCAACAGAAGATAAGTTATTTTCAGTTTCAGGTACAAGAATAACTCCTCAACTAGAAACCTCTGGGGTTGATAATTTAGGAAGGACTATTGATGGGTATCCAGAGGTTACTAGATTCTCTTCAGCTATGAGTAGTGTAATTTACTCTGTCTATGTAAAGAAACAAAGTGGTACTGTATTAGATCCGTTATCAGACATGGTGGATTCTACTAATGTAACCTCCTCTAAGTACTTACAACTTGCTATAGGCACTAAAGGATACCCTGAGGCTTCTGCTTGGTTTGCTGGAAAGGACAAGGTAGCAACATTTCAATGGTCTGATACTACTCAAGGTCTTGAGGTACTGGATGTAAGTACTAATGGTGGTGTTTTTGTCTATGAAGACGGAGGCTCCGCTTGGAGTATACGGGATGCTGGTGTATTCTCTGGAACAAATCAAGGTCTTGATCCAAGTGTTGATGAAACTAAGTATGGCTTATCAGATAAGTGGGCAAAAGATGGATGGTATAGAGCTTGGGTAGTGGCTAGTATAACTTCTGATTTAGAGGAAGATAGTTTATGGGCTGTTGATTCTTCAGGAGCCATATCAAATAGGTATATCTACCCTGCTGTAGGAGAGACTCTGCAAGCGTCTGCTAGTCTTCCTGGGTTATCAGTAGGAAACGATGGGCATACTTACGAAGTCCCTGTAACATGCTCTGGAAGCCTTCTAGCTTGGCAGCAATACGAGACTGTATTGAATATTCCAGGAGCCCCAGCAGCATTAGCAAGTAACGGCTTTTTACCTAGACCTTATCAAAATAGGCAATTCTCATGGTTCTCTCCAAAAGGAGGAGCATGGCTTACCACTGGAATACAAGCAACAACATTTACATTTTAGTAAATAGTGACATAGTTAGATAGATATAATACATATAGAAGAGGAAACATGACGGAATCTAGTAAGTTTAACCCAACAGGGAGTTTAGAGATATGGAAGGTCTATGAAAATGAAGGCAGGGAGCTTCATTGGGCAGATCATAATATCATCGTATCTGGTATGGGAGTAGGGTTATCTCACCTCTTTAGTGCTTCTGGGGGTACTTCCTTAGTAGATTATCAAATACTTAACTTCCAAGTAGGAGTTAGTGGAGATATGAGTGACTACGGAGTTTCAACTTATAAGCTAACTAGTCCATTAGCTTCAGGTTCAGATTACGGGTCCGTTTTAGGGGATAACCCTCCAACTATTGGCTTTACAGAGGTCGAGACATTATCCCCTATTGAAAATGGAGTCATTGGACCAGAAAGAACATTCTCTAGAATCAAGTACAGCAACATACATAAAGTAAACAAATCAGCGGTAAGATATACATTAGTCCTTAATGAAAAGAATGCTAATGCTTCCAAAGAGCTTAATGAAGTTGGATTATTTATGAGAAACCCTAGAGGGTTAACTCCACCCGCTCCCATTTTGGTAGCTTATCGACCGTTTACTCCTATTAAGAAGACTGATGCTTTTACTTTAGTCTTTCTTTGGACCCTTCAATTTTAACATACTACCATGGCATTTAACCCAGAAGATTTATATACAGTAAGTGGCGGGGTCACTCTATACAACTATTGGAACCCTTTTGTAACTAAGCATGACGCTAGTTCATTCTATAGTTGGGAACAGGATAACCTCCCCTCCTACGACTTAGAAGAAAGAACCTTCTATCTTTGGGAGAAATTAGGCTACCCCTTATCCTCTCTTCCTGGAATGGCTTTAGCTGTATCAGCAACTATCCCAGATGTAGGTGCAAGTTCTAATGTATTTACTAGTGTTCAGGATGCTATTGATGCTCTTCCCGAGATTATCCGTATGCCAATCTTGATTGAGGTTGCCGTTAGTGGAGACATAGGTACTTTACATCTTGATAATGTAAAGTGTGTAGGTACGGGAGCCCTTGAAATTATCAATAGGGTCTATGCTCCAATCAATCAAAGTAGTAACACTGATTCTACAGACTCTACTACATTAACATACGATGCAGTATCACTATCTATATCTTCAGTTGATGCATTAACTGTTGGGAATAGATTACTACAAACTTCAGCACTTAGCTTAAGTGCAAACACCTTCCATCTTTGGCCTGCAACAGACGCTGATATTCCTGCTGGAGGAGGTTCCTTTGCAGTCGAGTATAAATCACATCAGGCTTTTAGAGGGGATAACGTTTCGGTTAACATGCACACTGGGCAAAACTTCATAATAAGAGGATCGGGTACTAACGAATTTAATACACCTGATATAAATGATGCAGGAAGTGTAACAGTAAATGACGGTACTACCGATTTCGATCTATTATCCCATGATGGTTACTTAAATCAGAAGTTCCTTAGACGATATAAAGCTACAGGTACTCCACCTACTGTAGGTGCTGATTCAAAAGTAAATGGACTTATATCTAATAATAGACTAAGAAGCATAAAAGTATCTAATTGTGATGGACCTATTTACATTAGGGGGTTTATTGTAGATGGGGCTAGTGGAACAGGAGGTACTTATGGAGAAGTTA
>TARA_R110000796_G_scaffold35098_1_pt1 | contig 41917 bp, 33 predicted proteins | sample TARA_R110000796 | Tara Oceans TARA_R110000796 (sample SAMEA4397815) | marine metagenome | biome: Polar Biome; feature: [SRF] surface water layer (ENVO:00010504); material: water (ENVO:00002006), including particulate matter (ENVO:01000060) such as... | depth 5 m
ACCCGACCCTCCAAAATTGCCGGCCGTCCCATTGGTCACACCGATGTCCGCCAAAACAAAGCCCGTTACCGACTCGCTGAAGGTGATCGTTATAGGAATCGGGTTTGTATTAGTAGGGGAGCCGACGGCCGAACCGATAACAACGCTAGGTTGAATATTATCAAAAAGGGTAGTAGCTTGGACTGCAGCCGTATTGCCTGCACCACCTAAGTTCGCTGTTGCAACATCGTCAGGTATATCTATTGTTATATTGCCTTGTGCACCACTCGGGGTAATCCCCACAGTATAAGTGCTAAAGTTGATTACAGCAAAGCTCGTAACCGTACCATTCCCCACCACCACATCACTTTGTTCAAATCCATTTACTCCCTCACTAAACAACACCGTTACAGTATATTCAGTGATAGTGTTTACAGTAGGAGGCTCACCCTGAATATCCACTGTCGGATTTTGCCCATACCCACCAAACCCAAAAAACAAGATTGCACATAAAAAAGTCAAACTTCTCAGGTAGCGTGAAATTAAAAATGTGGAATGTAGATTATGTAGGGCATTTATTTTCATAGCGGGTTATAACATTCTAAGATTCAAACAGGGAATGGCCTTGCCATATCCCCAAAATAGGCAATCAATATTAAGAAAAAATACCCCACAAGCCTAACAATACTGCTCAAATATGAATTTATCAGATAAAAAGCAAACTTAGAAAGGTCAGCGATTTTAAAATAAACTCCCCCTATAGCATTTTGGCGATCAATACAGTTGTTTATAACAATTATGTTCAACCATAAATAGACATAAAAACACGATAGCCAAAATACCTCATAATCCGAACACCGCTAAATTATATTACTAACTAAAGGTTTCCCCTAGCCCATAATCTGGATCCATCCTTTTTTGACTTCAGTTCCATCACCCAAATCCATAATATAAAAATAGGTACCCTTGGGCAGAAGTCCATTTTTACCAAATCCATCCCAAGAATTGTCATACCCCCGCACGGAATGAACCTTGTTGCCGTACCTATCAAAAATCTCCAGAAAAACATTCGAAAATTGCTCTATACAATTTATTATCAGACGATCGTTGATTCCATCGCCATTTGGCGATATCTGATTAAAAACAAACCCACAAGTATCCACTGACCTGTCCGAAACCCTGACCGAGACCGTAGCAATATCATTCCCCTTATTAATATCTTCTGGCTGAGAGGAGACTAATGCAACTGTATTTAAAAACGTGCCTTTCTGTAAAACACGCACGTCGATTTCCATGGTATATATTGCCTCAGCACCTACTTTAGGTAATAGCCACACCCCACTGACCGGGTCATATTGTCCGCGATCCACGGAATGTGAAATATATTGAAACCCCCATGAAGCCTCTATAAGTTCATTTATTCTTACGTCTACAGCTTCTGATACGGTTAAATTGTAAAGGATAATTGTGAATTTGATCTGTTCACCTATAATTGGGTCGGGATTATCTACCTCGAGCTCCAGGGCTAAATCCAATCCACACCCCGCTGTCATATGGGGAATACAGTGGTCCTCGTTGGCAGGGTCTTGTTGATCTACTACCCCATCATTATCAGTATCCAGAATATTAGACTCTAGGGCATCTATTATATAGTCCCCATCTTCATCAAGGGCATTATTTACATCCACGCCAACCTCGGCACCATCACTAATCCCGTCCCCATCGGTATCCGGGTTGTTAATATCTGTTCCAAGACCAGTTTCCTCGCTGTCCAGTAAACCGTCATTATCGGTATCCAGTATACATTCACTTACCGTAATAACTACGTCGACACTGGCATTGGGACATGCATTATTTGTGTTTGAGGTGGTAAATCGGAAGACATAATCCCCGGATGAGGAGCCTAAAAAATTAACCAAATTCCCTGCCCCTATTGTTATTGCACTTGGAGGTGTCCCAACAACACTCCAAACACCAGCAGATACACCAGTCCTCGTATTGTCGAGATCCACACTTGTAACTCCATTTCCAATTACACTGCAAGCTGAAGTATTGGTTGTAGTTCCCGCACCGGATTCCTCAATTACGGTCACCCTAACCGGTACACGACCGGAAACACATCCATTGGCCGATGCTTCCAAGAAGTAATCTGTTGTACGCGTATTAATTGGGGTCGTAAAATTCCTTCCTTCGAACATTACTTGAACGCTTGTAGCGGATGAATACCAAAAAACACTTGCACCTTCGCTAACGGAAGCTCTTAAATTTGCTGTTCCTGATCCACAAATGGTTGCTGGTATAGTTTCCAATACCTCAGGAATACCACTTTGCTCTAAATTGACCTCCAAAGGGGGACTATTGCAATCTGTTCTTTCATGATAAAAGAAGCCATAATATGTAGCTGCACTACTAACAATGGAACTTGCCAAATGTGCACCGCTATTGCCAAAATTGCTGCTACTGCTCCATATCAAATCTACACCAGGAGGTATTGGACTGCTGTTATACTGATCTAAATTTTGACTAAAGGCCTGACAAAATACAGTAGCTACATCTGGGTCTTTCACCGGTGCAACAACTCCTGCAGGACAGTTAAAGTCATTATCCGCATTGATCACAGCTACGGTTTTACTGCCCACATCCTCATAATCATCCTCGCTCTCCTTGATTCCGATGTTTATAAAATAGGTGATATCACCATCAATTATTTCATCATCAACCGGTTCTATATTTACCGTTTGTGGGGAACTCCACTTATCTTTCTTAAATTTTACTTCATCTTTGGAAACAACACCTTCAGTAATGTCCCCAGAATCTACAAACAAGGTTACATCATCTTCCGGCCTCGAGGTCAATACAATACTCAATTGCACCGCTGCCCCCCCTTCTCTTGTATTTATTGTTTGAGGTGATACTATAAAATCAGCTAAATCATTATCCTCATTTACAACCAATACATCCAAAACGTCATTCTCCTTCAAATTGTCATAGCGGTCATCCTCGGAATCTACCTTACCTGTGATAATCCTATAAACGACATTCCCATCCACATTATCATCATCCACACCGGTCACGGTAATGGTTTGCACAATATTCCAATTAGCCGTAGTAAAAGTTACGTTCTTAACTTCTATGTCACCCTCGGATTCGTCACTACTTTTTAAATCTATTTTAACCTCATCCGTCGGCTGGGAATTGAGCACAATAGTAAAAAAAGCCGTTTGTCCTGATTCATTGGTATTTCTGCTAATAGCACTAACCGTAATACCTGCTGCTTCCTGCAAGACCAGCGGCTCCGTTTCCAATAAATCCAAATTAACCGTAATAGCCTTGTTGGTTTCGTTTGCATATGCACCCTTATTGACTAACAAAGGTGAAATTTCAAAATTATCAATTGGAAAAAGGCACAGCGCAATATAAAGCAAACGCTTCAAACCCAGTCGAAACGGGATAGTAGTGTAGTTCTCAATTGTTTTCATGTGCCAACTGTAAGATAAGATTAAATAACTAACAGCAGGATAAAAGTCACTGTAAAATTAGGGTGACCAATAGTACACAAATAATATCTCTGTAATGGACAAATTCCATTAAAAAATGACCTCAATCGAAATTTCAAAAAGATGGGATTTATTCCAGAACTGCAGACATGGTTTCGGCGGCAGGATGAATTTTTTTCACCAAGCCCTGAAGTACCTTCCCTGGCCCCACTTCCGTAAACAAGGTTGCTCCATCGGCTACCATTTGCTGCACGCTTTGTGTCCATTTTACCGGCGCTGTTAACTGGGCTATTAAATTTGCTTTTATAGCCTCTGGATCCTTAACTGCTGTAGTAGGTACATTTTGGTATATGGCACAACTAGGTGTCTTGAATGCGGTATTTTCAATGGCCGCTGCCAATTCTTCCCTTGCAGGCTCCATTAAAGGCGAGTGGAATGCTCCTCCCACTGGTAGCACCAAGGCCCTACGGGCACCGGCCTCCTTCAATTTTTCACAGGCAATATTTATAGCCTCCACCTCCCCAGAGATGACCAATTGCCCTGGGCAGTTGTAATTGGCAGGCACAACAATACCAGGGATTTCCGCACATATTTTCTCCACAATGGCATCATCCAATCCCAAAACGGCCGCCATAGTACTTGGCTGTATTTCACAGGCCTTTTGCATAGCCATGGCCCTCTGGAAAACCAATTTCAATCCGTCTTCAAAATCCAAGGTCCCATTGGCCACCAATGCAGAAAATTCTCCCAAGGAATGCCCTGCCACCATATCCGGTTTAAAACTTGACCCCATAACCTTGCTCATAATTACCGAATGCAAAAAAATGGCCGGCTGGGTTACCTTGGTCTCCTTTAAATCCTCAGGGGTACCTTCGAACATAAGGTCTGTAATGGAAAAATCCAAAATTTCATTGGCAGTTTCAAACATTTTTTGTGCCAAGGGATACTTTTCATAAAGATCCAATCCCATTCCTACAAATTGTGCTCCTTGTCCTGGAAAAATATATGCTTTCATACGTTTGTTTTAATACTGTTTAATTATTGTGCAAAAATAAGACTATTTAATCAGGAGTTTACCCGTAATTCTAGGAATTAGTGCTCATTTAGATGTTCAAATCTCAGCATTGGCAAGTTCCAACCTCCTATTATTTCTTGAAATTATTCCTTAAACCAACTGGAATATTTTACATTTTCACCTCACCCGGAACCGTCGAAAAAGACAGTTCCGACCCTGCCTACCGGCAAAGGCAGGCTCTCCAAAGGAGAGGTAGATCAGGTTTCCCTTTCTACAATCATACAAACCTGAAAATATTCCCTGAAGCATATTTAAATATAAAGAAATCACTCCTTGAACCAACCGGAATATTTTACATAAGCATTGGCTATACGCTCTACCTCACCAACACTCAACTCGGTACTGATTTCCTTGATTTTTTTTGCTGGCATTCCAGCAAAAACAGTACCTGAAGGCACTCGGGTTCCCTTGGTAACCACGGCTCCTGCTGCAATAATACTATTGCTTTCCACAACACAATCGTCCATGACGATACTCCCCATTCCGATTAAAACATTATCATGAACGGTACAGCCGTGAACAATGGCGTTGTGACCTATGGAAACATTGTTGCCAATATTGGTGGGCGACTTTAGATAGGTACAATGTATAACGGCACCATCCTGCACGTTTACCTTATTTCCCATTTTGATATAATGAACATCACCTCTTAAAACGGCATTGAACCAAATGCTGCATTGGTTTCCCATGACTACATCGCCCACAATGGTGGCATTCTCCGCAATATAACAATCCTCCCCTATCTGGGGCGATTTACCATTTATGGTCTTAATCATCTTAGTTTATTCGTTTATGTTTTTTTTGGTTTCTAACATCCGTTACTTGCTAAGGTTTGACACCACCTAATATCAGAAGTTCTCGACTGCACTCGAACTAACAATGGGGGTATTTTATACATTGGTCTTTCCCGTTTTTCACTATTAATTATTAACTGTTGATTGTTCACTATTTACAATCTCAAGTTTACTTCAATTTCTACCCCTCTCAATCTTCCTATTTTTCATCCGGTGGCTCAGTGTAGCCGAAGCCACAAGGTAGTAAACATCCCTAATTGCTGTTGACCGTTTGCCGCTCATTACTATTTTTCATCTCCGATTTCGACTCCGCTCAATCTCCAACGTGCAACCTTAGACTTTGGGCAAATCTACGCTATTCAAAAAACGACAGCAAATCCTTCTTTTTGGAAGCAGACACCAAAATTTCCTTTCCGTTGGAAATTACCACACTGCCACCCTTACCCTTCTTATACTTAACGATCTCATTTACATTTACCAGATAAGATTTATGGACTCTGGCAAAGGTATAGTCGGACAAGGCATCCTCAAAATATTTAAGTGTTTTACTGACCAGAATTTTTTGTTTTTCCAAATACAGTTCCGTGTAATTGTCATCCGCTTTGCAATATAAAATATCCGACACATTCAACACCTGAAAACCATCCTGTTGCGGCAGGGTTATTTTTCCATCCACCTTGTTAAATTTAGGGGTAAGAACACGATTCTCTATCGCCTTTTCCTTCTCCCTTATTGCAGCTACATAGTCCACTGCCTTTATCAGTTCATCTATGCTAATGGGCTTCATTAAATAATAGGCGGCGTGGGCATTTAGCGCATCTATGGCGTACTGGTTATAGGCAGTGACAAAAACGGTCTCAAAATTACGGTCAGGTAGCTGATCCAACAAATCGAAAGCATTTCCAAAAGGCATTTCCACATCCAGGAATACCACATCCAGGTCGTTGTTATTGATCAGGGCAAGCCCTTCCTTAATGGTCGCCGCTTCGCCTACCAAATTAACGGTAGGACAATATTTGGCCAAATAATTACGTAGAATTTCCCTGCTATTTGCTTCATCTTCTACAATTAGGGCATTTAACTTCATTCTCAAATTTTTGTTTTTATTGCTTCCCTATAAGGCCTCTATGACCTATGAACCTTAACTTCTCTAATTTATATCAGTCCTTCTTAATTGTAAATAGCACCTTGGTGCCAGTGCCATTTGTTTCCAGGTCTGAAATAATGACATCTACCCTATCCCTATACATATCGTTCAATATTTCTATTCTCTTTTTGATGTTGCCCATACCCTTGGATTTTTGTTTTTTCTGATTTTGAGTCTTCAAGGCCGCAGAATTCTTTCTACCTATGCCGTTATCGGTTATAGAAATCTCCAAGGCAAGCTTATCTTTCTGTTTAATCCCAATTTGCAAAAACCCCTTGTCCTCCCTATAACGCAAGCCGTGCCATATGGCATTTTCTATATAAGGCTGCAACAACATGGGCGGTATTTGAAAGGCATCAATATCAATATCCTCATCCACTGTAATCCTATAATCGAATTTATCCGAAAAGCGCGAATGCTCCAACTTGGTATACAGCTCCAACAATTCCAACTCCTTGGACAGGGGAATAAAATCCTCATCGGAATTCTCCAATACGGCCCGCATCAGGGTAGAAAAGTCGCTCAAGTACCTGTTTGCGCTTCTTTCGTCACTTTTGGCAATAAAATTATTTACTGAATTCAAGGCATTGAATATAAAATGGGGGTTCATTTGCGACCTCAGGGATTTTAGGGCCAATAGATTATTGGCCAATTTTTGTTGCTTATTGCTCCTGTAAAAAAAGTAGACCGCCAACCCCATCAAAAGCATTCCAAAGATCAAGGAATATATGATCCAATTTTGTCGTTTTATACTTTCTGCCACCAATTGCTGCTCCGTGAGCGCCAAGCTGTATTTACTTTGGGTAAGCTCCCTCTCCTGTTCAAGGCCGGATATCCTACTTTGCTTGGCAGCAAGCTCCCTATTAAATCGGGCCGCTCTGGCTATTTCCTGCTCTTTTCTAACATATAGGGTATCTACAACAGCTACATACTCCTGATAGGTCTCCAAAGCTTTGGTGTAGTCGCCCTTATACTTATAAACTTCGGATAATTTACGTGTGGCATCTTTCCTGACCAACAAATCATCATCAACATCTGCATCTTTTATACTTTCTTCCAAATATGGAATAGCTTCATCATATTTATCCTGGGCAATATAGGCGTTGGCAATTTTATAATTTATTCTTTGGGCCGATATGGAATCGTCCTCCATGGATAATCCATCTGCGACCTCGCTTTTGGGAATCTTTTTTAAATCCTCCAAACTCTTTTTGCGCAATTGGATTTCTTGTCCAAATTGATTTTTTTTATTGTAAAAATCGGCCACTTTCTCTTTTTCCTGAACCGCACGCTGGGGCGCTTGTCCCGAAGAAAGCTCCAAGGAGTTATTAAAATAGGCGTTTGCTTCTTGAAGTCGATTTCCCTTTGCGTAAGCAGTGGCTATTTTGGAATTTAGGTCTATAGTTTTTGGAGCGATCTGATTCTTATCAGCAATTTTAAGCCCCTCTTCATAAAAAGCCACAGCCTTATCCACCTCTCCCAAGCCAACATAGGCATCTCCCAGGATCTCGTACAGTTCCACCCTCTGAAATGGCACCATTTTGGCTATTTTCTCCATAGGTGACAACAACTTCTCAGCTTCCCCATACTCCTTGTTCAACACATAGGTCTTGGCTAGCAGTAATGATGTTTTTAATGTCTGGTTGGCCAATAGCGCATCCTTGTAGCTGGAGATGGCCAAATCGTACTGCTTGTGATATTGATATACCTCGCCCAATGTGGAATAGGCTATAGCCAATTGCTCCTTATTACTCCCCAACCCTAATTGGGCAAGTGATTGGGTAATAAAATCGATGCTTTTTCGAATATTGCTCTTTTTGTAATAGTTGGCAGAATCTATATATGTATAATACAAAGAGGTAGATCTTTCCGCTTGACTGCTACTCCTACTTAACCCAACAGTATTCTTGATATTGGTCTCTACCAAAATTTCCAAATCGTCCTTACTTGTTACCCTATATCGTACGGTTTCTATACGGGGACTTTCAATGACAAGCTCCTGTCCCATGCCAACCATTATTTTAAACTCCCCTTTGGCATTCGTCAGTGTATACTCTCCACTGTTTGTGGACACTGCCACTCCTGAAAGGCCTTGATTACTTCCCTTTTCCTTGACCACCCCCTGTAGTTCAAAATTAGATGCGGTCTGCGATATTTGGGAATACCCCGATGCGGAACCTAGTACCAGCAATAAACATATGTGAAAAAATTTGGCCATGCCCATATAATATATATGATAAACTTAATTGATTTAAACCATACTAAAAAATGCCCTATTCCCATAAATAGTGCAGTTTACAAACCTAAAACATGCTTAACGAATCCAAAACCCTACTTGCCTCATCCAAAATGGCCGTTTACTCATTGCTTGTTTTTTTTGAATAATGTTGATCCTACTTTTAACCCATGGTATCACCAATTATTATAAAGATACTTAGAACACAGGTGGCTCATAACACACTAAAAACAGTGGTTAGCTATAATTAACCAACCGCTACGAATACATAAGAATCAATGTTCAACTAAAATAAAGTACTATGAAAAATGTAAAGCAAATATTAGTTTTAGGGGCTATTGCCCTAGGAATGGGTCAAATTTTTGGCCACGATCTTAATAATAGGCACACCCTAAAAGACCCTGGTTTCACCGAAGTTGCAAAAGAAGACTCCAAGCCGGCCAATAATATGGTCAGAATAGCACTCCTGCTCGACACTAGCAATAGTATGGACGGGCTAATTAATCAGGCCAAGGCACAATTATGGGATATTGTGAATAAATTTACCCATGCCAAATGCGGTAACGATGGTAGGCCTCAGCTGCAGATTGCCCTGTACCAATACGGAAACGATAATCTATCCTCTAGGGAAGGTTATATTCAACAGGTTTTAGGTTTTAGCAGTGATCTGGATGAGATTTCAGAAAAATTATTCTCACTTTCCACCAATGGAGGGGAAGAATATTGTGGACAAGTAATACAAACTTCTTTGAGCCAATTGGACTGGGGAAAAAATCCAGACCAGCTAAAGATGATCTTTATTGCCGGCAATGAACCCTTTACCCAAGGAAAACTAAATTATAAGGATGCCGTTGCCAATGCCAAGGAAAAGGATGTTATTGTAAATACCATTTTTTGTGGTGCCTACGAGCAAGGTATCAATACGGGTTGGAAAAATGGGGCCCAATTAACAGGAGGAGAATATATGGCCATAGACCACAACAGGAAGGTAGTACATATAGCCACACCCTATGATGATGTGATTATTAAATTAAATTCCAGACTGAACAAAACCTATATATCCTATGGAGCCTTGGGCGCTGCAAAAATACAGCAGCAAAGCGCCCAGGATAGCAATGCCATGGAAATGGAGGAAGCTGTTGCGGTTAAAAGAGCGGTTAGCAAATCGTCCAGACTTTACACCAATTCTTCCTGGGACTTAGTGGATGCCTCCAAGGCTGAAGGTTTTGACATAGACAAGATTGAAAAGGAGCAATTGCCAATGGAGTTAAAGGGAAAATCCAAAACTGAAATTGCATCCTTTATAGAAGGAAAGAAAAAGGAGCGTAATGATATCCAAAAAGAAATCCAAGACCTGAACAGCAAAAGGGAAGCTTATATTGCCTCACAGCAAAAGGATAATGAAAAGGGTGAATTGGAAAATGCCATGCTTATCGCTATTAAAAAACAGGCGGCCAAGAAAAATTATCGTTGGGAATAAGCCCTTTACCTACTAAAAAATCTGCTCTTAAGGCTGTAAATGAATGAAAGATTTAATAAAATGTTCAATGGATCTAAAAAATCTGTTGAACATTTAATTTTTGGTTACACAAGTACCAAATATCAATAATAAAGGAAATATTGACAAACTGCAAAGCGCAGCTTCGGAATTAGTAATTAACAGCTGGGCACTTACAATCGTATCTTTTCTCAGTCTGTCCAAAATCGTAACCAAGGGTAATTTGATGAAATCCGCCATTGTCAAATCTAACATCCCCCATTTGGTAGGAATAGTTATAGGAGACCAAAAAATTCTTGTAGTTAACCCCCACTATTGGGGTAAAAAGCTGTAAACGCTGTTCCCCAAAATCGCTGGCAGTTTGGTATTGTGCCCCATCAAAACTTCTTCGATAGGAAAGACCGCCCCAAACCGTTCCAAAATCTACACTCTTATAAACCTTGGCGTTAATATCGATTGCCTTTTCCTGGGTAAACTCGGTAAACTGAAATAGAACCGAAGGCTCCACTTGCCATTCGCTCTTTCCAAACACATAACCCGATGATATGAGGTATTTTCTTAAGTTATTGGATTCTATGGCCGAATATAGATCCCTACCTCTCCCCATTAGATTATGGACAGCGGCATGGGCATAGAATTCCATAAAATTATAGGACATTCCCAAATCCATATTGAAATAGCCAACACTATTCCTGGAACCCGTAATTATTGGATCTGGAATAACAGAAACAAACTCCGACTCGTCCAAATTACTTTGCTGTATGCCTGCACTAAGTCCAAAAGAGAGTTGATTTAGACTTCTAAAATCCCCTCCCAATCTCAAATGATGGGCATAGGTAAGTTTAAATCCCGTTTGGGAATGATAGCCGTTGGCATCATTGAAAACCGTAGCTCCATAGCCGCTTCTTTCACCAACCCTAAAATGTGCATTCAAGGTCTGCATATTGGGAGCCTCATCTACACTAAACCATTGTTTTCTAATAGTTGCCCTAATTTTCCCTCCCTCGCCTATTCCGGCCATTGATGGGTATACCAAATAGTAGTTATCCGCTAAATAATCAAAATAAACAGGAACGCCTTCTTGAGCAATGGACTGATAGCCAATCGCAAAAAACGAAAGTAAAATCAATAAATGTCGTTTCATTTAAGATGAGGGGTGTGTTAATAACATCGTCCAAATATAAATGATAACGGTTGAAATACTACATTATTATATATGCCATAACTTAGAAAACCTTCGTACTTTTGTAAAAAATATTTAAATGGAGGAGTTTATAATTACCGTGGTACCCACGAAGAATCCGGCGATACTGAAATTTGAGACTAATCATTTCATAACAAAAAATAATAACTACGAATTCAAAAACATAGACGAAGCTAAAATTTCGCCTTTGGCCCAACAGTTATTTTATCTGCCGTTTATAAAAACGGTCTATATCTCAGGCAACTTTATAGGATTGGAGCGTTATGATATTGTGGAATGGGACGATGTTAAGGACAGTGTGGCACAGCAGTTGGTAGATTATCTTAACGCTGGCGAACCTGTTGTTAAGGAGGATGAAAATCAAAAGAAGGTGGCTGTAACAGTATATGCTGAAGTTACCCCCAATCCGTCCGTGATGAAATTCGTGACCAACAAAAGAATTGTACCAACGACTTTTGAATTTAAAAACATAGATGAGGCCAAAGATTCGGAATTGGCCAAACAACTATTTATGCTGCCCTTTGTAAAGGAAGTGTTTTTTGATGTTAATTATGTTTCCATAAACAAGTATGATGTTGCGGAATGGGACGATATTACCTTGGAGCTTCGTGAAAAAATCAGGGATTTTATTGCGGCCGGCAAGGAAGTGGTTTCGGCCATGAGTCTTCAAAAACAAAATACCAACACCCCGAAAGCCCAATTGGAGGACACCAATTTGGACGACATATCCAAGCAGATCATTGATATTTTGGAAGAATATGTAAAACCCGCAGTAGCTAGTGATGGTGGCAACATTCTCTTTAAGTCTTATGAAGAGGACACAAAAACCGTCAACGTTATTTTGCAAGGAGCTTGCAGTGGTTGCCCATCATCTACCTATACCCTAAAAAATGGAATCGAAACCATGCTTAAAAATATGATGGGCGATATGGTAAATGAAGTAGTTGCCTTAAATGGTTGATTATCAATAACAATAACCCCTCATTCTAGCTTTTATTTGTTAACTTTAAGAGAATCTAAAAATTTATACTATGTCTATCTTAAAAGTTATCGAAGTATTGGCAAATTCCAACAAAGGGTGGGAAGATGCTGCTAAAAATGCTGTTGATCATGCTTCCAAAACGGTAAAAAATATACGTTCGGTTTACATTAATGAACAAAGCGCTACCGTTAAGGATGGAAAAATCGACAATTATCGGGTAAATGTTAAAATCACTTTTGAAGTGAATTAATATTATTCGTATTTCAATCAATAAGCGCCGATAAAAGGCGCTTTTTTTGTACTATATTTTTCTAACCCTAATCAAAACTCTAGATTCCAACAGTAATTGTCAGCAAGATTAACAATTGTTTAGTGTTTGGGATTTGACAAGGAAATGGATTTTTTATTGTTTTGCAAAAAATTAAAATTACATGAATATATTGAACGACTACGAGGACAACATTACTAAAGCCCAGGAATGGGCATGGGAAATTTTGCCCGGTTTGGCCACCTCCCTGGTCACAGCCGCACTTATTTTTGTAGTAGGTCTTTGGATTATAAGATTAATCAACAGAATGGTCAAGAAATTTTTTAGGAAGGCCGAATATGACCCTTCCCTGGAATCGTTCTTGATGAGTTTTATCAGTATCGGCCTTAAAATAATGCTATTTGTACTGGTAATTACCCAGTTGGGTGTTCAATCCTCTTCCTTGGTAGCCATTATTGGTGCCGCCGGTCTGGCCATTGGCCTGGCCCTACAAGGTTCCTTGGCCAATTTTGCAGGAGGAGTACTTATCTTGGTGTTTAAACCATTTAAGGTAGGTGATTTTATCTCCGCCCAAGGGGTAGATGGCACGGTTAAGGAAATTACCATTTTCACAACTAAACTAAGCACCTTTGGAAATCAAATCGCCATAGTTCCCAATGGCCAACTATCCAATAACAATATCATTAATTATAATGCCCAAAACACGCGAAGGGACAAGATTGCGGTGGGTATAGGGTATGGCTCCAATATAAAATTGGCCAAAGAAATTTTACTGGAGATATGTGCGGAGAATGAAAACATCTTAAAAGATCCGGCCCCAGAAGTATATGTGGCCGAATTGGGAGATAGCTCCGTTAACCTTTCCTTGCGTTTTTGGGCCGAAAATGAAGTATTTTGGGCGGCCCACTTTCATGTTATGGAAGAGCTAAAAAACAGGTTTGATGCTGCAGGTATAGAAATTCCTTTCCCACAAAGGGTTTTCCACCAATCTTGAGTCTAAGATTTTTTGGATGGCAACATAAAGTCCTTTAAATAGTATGGTTCAAAGTAGGCGACATTTTCAAAATCGTTTGCTTTGAACTTTATATAGGACAATACTCCCATTTCATTAGCTGTAGGCAATGCCGAACGGTAACTAAAATTTGGGTGATCCAACACTTCCCTGCATTTTTCCGCTCCGTCCCCAATTAGCAAAACACTGCCCTTTTGTGCATATTCCAAAAAACTATCCTTGTTGATAATTTCTGCTCTGGTCTCCCTTATATTGTTACCTTCCGCATCAAAAACTGCCGAATATACTTCCATTCTCCTGGCATCCAAGAGAGGAATTATAAAATCATAGGTTTTTTCATATCCCTGCTTGGCCAAACTTTCCAGTGTGGAAACCGATATTAGCGGAAGATCCAATGAAAAACAGAGCCCCTTGGCTGCTGATACGCCTATGCGCAGGCCAGTATAAGACCCAGGACCCTTGCTAACGGCAATGGCGGATATATCCTTAAAAGTTAAGGAAGCCCCTTTCAAAGCTTCCTCTATAAAAATGTGCAACTGTTCCGAATGCGAATAGTTTGGACTATTATCTTCCCTTAAAGAAATTATTTCCCCTTTGTTGGCAATACTCACGGAACAATTCGTGGTTGCGGTCTCTAAATTTAATATCATAGCCATAATAGACCGCAAATATAGCTTAATCCAATGTTATAGGTAAACCAAAATAAAATTCCAGCACCTTTAATCTAAATATATAGTCATATTTGGTCCTTATTAATTCGGCCTCTGCATTATCTACCCTGGATTGCGACTGACTAAAATCGAAGGCATTCATTAGGCCTACATCAAATCGCTCTTTTGAATAATTATAGGCCAATCTACGGGCATCCAAAGTTTTTTGGGCAGCTTCATAGGCCTTTGAAAAGCTCTTAACATCTACATAGGCCTGATTGACATTGGTTTCCAAATCCAATTTATCCTGTTCCAACTGCAAACGTGACCTTTCTACCCCAATTTTGGCCCTTTTAATATTGTTGTTAACACTAAATCCATTAAATACAGGAATATTCAATTGCAGCCCATAGGCAATACCATCCGTTAAATACAACTGGTCGGCAAAGGCGATTCTATTAAAAGTAACTGGATCCCTAAATTCGCTTGAATATCGTGTGCCATAGTTAAAGAAAGCCCCTAAAGTTGGGTAAACTGCACCTTTGGCTATTTGTAAATCTTTTTGAGCCAATTCCACATTGGAAAGTGAGAATTTAATGTCATTCCTAAAGGTAAGGGCCTTGTCGAAAATCGTTTTGGGGGAATTGTCCAATATATTGGAGGGTGGAATGTCAAATTCCTCATCCGCGATATCAAAATTTTCGTAGTCCCTGATTTGAAGCAATTGTGCCAGGCCAATCCTGGAGATCAACACTTGGTTCTCACCATTTACAATTTGCTGTTCCTGATTCGCGGCAGTAGCCTCTATTTCCAACAAATCGCCTCTTGGAACAACACCGGCATCCACCAATTCCTTGGTCCTGACCAGATCCTGCTCGGTTACGGCATATTGTGCCCTAAAGACTTTAAGCGACTCCTTATTGGACAAAACCTGTAAGTAGGCATTGGCCACCGCAAGCATAATATCGTCCTTTAAGTTATCCAATCTATACTGATTGGCCAAGGCATTCAGTTTTGCCCTATTTAACCGATGAATATTCCTGAGCCCATCAAATAGATTTACCGAGGAACTAAATCCTCCTGATGCAGTTGTTACGGTTCCAGTAACCTGTTGGTTCCTGGATTGATCCAAAACGAGCCCAGAATTACCGGAAACACTTGCATTTGCATTAAAATTGGGCAACATATCACCGATGGCATCGGACTTATCTATTTTGGCATTTTCAAGATCGAGTTCAAACTGCTCTATGGTCAAGTTATTCTCCACGGCATAGTAAACACATTCTTCCAAGGTCCATTTCTTTTCTTGGGCGGATAGTACGCCACAACAGAAAATAAACAACCCTATAAGTATCTTAATTTTCATGTTTTGATTATTTTTTGATTGTTTTTTGATTGATGTTCCGCTTATTTACCTTCCTCTGTTTCACTATCTTCTTCGGTACCTTTCTTAATAGGCTCCGTTTTGTTCCATATCTTCACCTTATCATCCTTGGTAATGCCCGAAACAATTTCCACATTAACCCCGTCCGAAATCCCTATTTCAACATCCTTTCTTTCAAACTTTTGTTCCTCTACAGTACCTATGGCCACTTCAACAAAGGGTTTATCCGTTACCTTATCAAATTGTAAAAGCGCCTCTGGTATTACCATTACACTATCCTTCTTTTCCAGTACCAAGGAGGCATTGGCACTATAACCGGCACGGATCAAAAAGTCGTCCTCTACGGTTACATCGCCCTCTATCTTAAACTGTACAGCTCCAGATTCCTCAACCCCCTTAGGTGCAATAAACCTAAGTTTGGCATCAAACTTTTTATCGTTAATGGCGCCCAAACTAATCTCTAGGGGCATTCCCAATTCCAATTTTCCCACCTCACCTTCATCCACTTTCCCTTCAAATATCATAATACTCAAATCGGCAATAGTGGCTATGGTAGTCCCGTCATTAAAGTTGTTACTCTGAATTACCTGATCTCCTTCCTTCACGGGAATCTCAAGGACAGTCCCGGAAACAGTAGCCCGAATGTTAGTGTTGGCCGTGGCACTGCCACCGGCAGACCCATCACGGATAATCTGGTAATCGGATTGTGCGTTCTGAAGTTCCAATTTTGCCTGGTCATATCGCAACTGTTGCGTATTAAAATCTTGGGAAGAAATTACTCCTTTATCAAATATGGCCTTATTCCGGTCATATTCAATCTTGGTATTGTTCAATGCTATTTCTGCATTTTTTACCCGACCTCTAGCCTGGTTCATGGACTGTTCATTAGGAACCACCTTTATTTTTGCAATTAGGTCGCCCGCATTTACCTTGGCACCCTCTTTCAAAAAGATTTCGTCTATAATACCTGAAATCTGAGGTTTTATCTCTACCTCGTCCTCGGGCACTACCTTTCCGGTTGCCACAGATTTCTTTTGGATATTGGCGGTAAAAGGATTTTTAGTCTCGTAGGTAATGGCCGACTTGCTATTCGACTTCACAAAAAAGGCCGCTGCCCAAAGAGCTCCCAGCACCAAAACTCCGATTAGCACATATTTTACAATCTTGTTCATTTTACTATATATTTATTTTTATTGGTTTGTTTTATTCTTCTCTTAAAGCATCTATTGGTTTTATACTTACGGCCCGTTGGGCGGGTATCAGCCCAATTAACGTACCCAGAACCACCATTATGGCCAAGGCACCCAGTACATAAGGTATGGGTACGGTTGGATTGGCGTAAGGAAAATCCATGCCCTGGGTTAACTTATTGATCAGACTTAGCACTCCCGCCCCTAGAACAATTCCCATAACGCCGGCCAGCATGGTTAGAAACACCGACTCCAGGATGATAAGGGAACGCACTTCCTTTGGGGTGGCACCAAGGGCACGCCTAACTCCCAATTCTTTGGTCCTCTCCTTCACCGAAATCAATAAAATATTGCCAATCCCTATAACTCCCGCCAAAATAGTTGCAATCCCAACCACCAAGGACATGAAGGTAAGACCCTTTGCAAAGCCAACAATTCTGTTGAATATTTCTCCTAGATTAAACGAACCAATGGCACGTTCATCCTTTGGGTTTACGTTGTGAATAGTCTTAAGAACCGCTTTCACATTTTCCTCCACCTTAATAACATCTGCGTCGTCATAGGCTGCGATAGCGAACCAACCCACATTTTCACCTGTATTATATAATTTTTTGAAAGTAGTAAAGGGTATATAAATATCGGAATCGCTTTCAAATCCACCTCCGGGCGTAAACTTGTGCACTCCCACTACTTGGAAAAACACATTATCGATCCTAATATATCCGCCTATGGGATTCTCATCACTCTCAAACAAATCCTTTTGCGTGCGCTCCCCGATAACACATACTTTTCTGGCACCATCAATATCCTCATCATTTATAAATCTGCCCCCATCATAGATTTTCTTAGTTGCGATTTTTGTGGAAATGGGATAATCGCCATAGACCGCATAATTCCCAGACTTACCGCTTCTAATAATCTGGGCCGGGCTACCTCCAAAAATGCCCTTCACATTCCTTGGGGCAATATATTGAATCTCAGGAATCCTATTTTTTAATAAGACCCCGTCATTCAATTTAAGCTGCAATTGTCTTCCTGTCTTAAATCCCTTATAGGGCATACTTGTACTTTGCGCCCAAGTGAACATACTGTTCATGGCCACATTTTGAAATTGCTTCTCGAACCCATTGTCCAAGCCTTTAGCGGCTCCCGACAAAACGATATAAATTAAAATTCCCCATAATACACCTATCACCGTAATAATGGTCCTGGTCCTATTCTTTCCAATAGAACCAAAAATCTCCTGCCATGTATTACTATCAAATAAAAATCGCATATTATTCGTCTCTTAAGGCTTCAATTGGTTTTATTTCCGCTGCTCTTTTTGCCGGAATGTATCCTGCAATGGCCCCAAACAGTATCAATACCAGGGTTGCACTAATGGCCATTGTTATATCTATATATGGATTGGTTATAAAGTAGTCCTTCAACTTTTCACCCAAGGAGTTCAAAATAAAAATCCCCAAAAGCATTCCGAAAAATCCCGAAATGGTAGTAATAAAAACCGACTCCAATAGAATAGATCCGATAACCGATTTAGGTGTGGCCCCGAGCGCCTTTCTAATCCCAAGCTCCTTTGTACGTTCCTTGACCACAAATACCATAATATTACTGATCCCTATTATGCCTGCTATTATGGTACCAAAGGCCACCAAGGCAACTATAATTTGCAAAACCCTGGCAAACTGCTGATTTTGCTTCAACTGGTCAGCCACATTTCTGATAAAAACCCCGTTCTGGTCATCCGGGCTTATGTATTTCTTTTCCCTAAAAAATCGATCCAGGCTTCTATCCAGCGCCATTGCCCCAGCGTAACCGATCTCTGGTTTGAAAGCCACTATTATTTGGTCTATTTTATCGTTGTTTTTCTCAATGAGCTGTCTTGTTGTATAGGGCATATAGATCAATCTTTCCTCATTATCGCCTCCGTCATCCTGAAAAACTCCGATAACCATAAAAGCACTCCCCGCCACATCTATGTATTCGCCTATGGCACTGTTATTTCCAAAAAGATCCTGCTCTACCAACCTCCCAATGACCACATATTTTGTTTTGTTTTTTACATCCTCTTCGTTTATAAAACGACCCTTCATCATAATGGTCTTTTCGGCATATTGATGTGCCGGACCAACCGCTCTGGTAGTATAATTATTGGATTCATTCCTGTATTTGACCAGACCACCTCTGGAAATCCTTGGCGTAGAATACTCCACGAACATGGCGAAATTTTTGTTGATATCCACCAAATCACTGTTATCGAACTCAATGGTCCTATTGGATTTATAGCCTTTATAAGGTATCGTAGTCCTTCCGGGAAAAACATAAAGCACATTGGTAGCATCATCCCCAAAAAACTCATTGAAGGTGTTTACCAGTCCGTTGCCCATTCCAAACAGAACAACGAAAATTAAAATGCCCAAAGCCACCGTAAACCCGGAGAGAAAGGTCCGTAGTTTATTCTTGTGAATAGTTTCAAATATTTCCTTCCAATTATCCCTACTAAACATATTGGGAGGCTCTAACCTGGGTTATTTTTTTATCCTCAACAATAACCCCGTCTTTTAAATGGACAATTCTCTTGCACATGTCCGCAATGTCCGGCTCATGAGTAACTATTAGTATGGTATTGCCGGCATCGTTTATTTTTTGGATAAGATCCATTACCTCATAGGAAGTGGTACTGTCCAAGGCACCGGTAGGCTCATCCGCCAACAATACTTTAGGCTCAGCTGCCATGGCCCTGGCTATGGCCACCCTTTGTTTTTGCCCTCCGGACAATTCACTTGGCAAATGGTCCGCCCATTCCCTTAAGCCCACTTGTTCCAAGTATTTTAAAGCCTTTTCCTGCCTTTCCTTCCTTCCTACTTTCTGATAATACAGAGGAAGTGCCACATTTTCCATTGCACTTTTGTAATTGATCAAATTAAAGGATTGGAAAACAAACCCCAAAAACTTGTTCCTATATTGTGCCGCCTTGGTCTCATTTAGATCTTTAATGGGCACCCCGTCCAAGGTATATGACCCTTCATCCAGTACGTCCAACATACCAAGTATATTGAGCAGGGTAGACTTGCCAGAACCCGAAGACCCCATAATGGCTACAAGCTCCCCTTCTTCCACAGAAAAATTAATGCCTTTTAATACATGAAGGGAATTGCTTCCCATTTTATAGGATTTATGAAGATCTTTAATTTCTATCATGATTTTTTGAATTAGGTAAGCTTGCCTGAAAATACGAATATAAGACCGACAATCGATAAAGTCGTTACAACAGGTTATGTTAAAGCTATGTTAAAAAATTATACACCAAGGGCTGCTGGTTTTATTTCGTTCCAAACTTTTATTTCATCATCGGGTTTTATTCCATTTAGAATTTGGATATAGATTCCGTCGCTTACCCCTAATTGAATTTCCCTACGTTCAAATTTCTGGCTCCCAGTAGCGATTTCCACAAAAGGTTTTTTGGTATCGGGATCAAATTGGATCAAGGCTTCCTTCACCGCCAGAACACTATCTGCCTTTGCAAGTATAATTGAAGCGTTGGCACTGAGACCCGCCCTAATAAATATGGAATCGCGCTTCTTTAAGGTACCTTTGATCTCGAACTGAATGGCACCATTTTCCACTTTTCCCTTGGGCGCAATATAGTCCAAAACGGCGTCGAACACCGCATTCTCAATGGCCCCCACTGTTATTTCCAGTGGAAGATTTTCCTTAATTTTACCTACTTCCGATTCGTCTACCTTGCCTTCAAAAATCATCTTGTCTACGTCCGCAATGGCTGCAATTGTAGTGCCCTCATTAAAGTTATTGGATTCTATGACCTGATTTCCAACTTCTACCGGCACTTCCAATACCATTCCGCTCACCGTTGCCCGTATCAAAGTATTTGCCTCATTGCCGTACCCTTTGGTAGTTCCTGTCTTAACTATATCAAAGCGTTTATTGGCAGCAGCATAAGTTTGTTTTGCCTGGTCATAGGCAACCTCTGCCTTTTCCAGATCTACTTTGGAAATTACTCCCTTATCGAACAAGGTATTTTGACGTTCCCAATTGCGCTTTTGGTCATCTAGGGAGATCTTGGCTTCTTCTATGGTATTCTTGGCCTCGTTCAAGGAAGAAAGGTTGGGCACTACCTTTATCTTAGCAATAAGATCGCCCGATTTAACATAGTCTCCCCCTTCTACAAAAACTTCCTCTATAACCCCTGAAATATTCGGTTTAATCAACACCTCTTCCAAAGGAAGTATACTGCCCGTAGCCACAGTCTTCTTTATTATGGTCTGTGTGGAAGGCTTTTCTGTTGCATAGACCACCGGATCTTCGGCATTCTTTTTATATAGATAATACAATGCCCCACCACAGCTAAAAACGATAAATATTAAAATTATAACAGTAATCGACTTTTTCATGTTTCTGATTTTTGATTGATTGATTTCTACTTATATTGTTATTCCTAGTTCAAAATTTTACGGTTTCATAATGAAGGTTTGATTACTCCATTCTCAACGCCTCTATTGGCTTAATTTTTATAGCGCTCTGTGCAGGTATAAATCCGGCCAACAACCCCGATATTACCAAAATGATCAAGGCCACAACTACCACCGCTAAACTTACACTGGGATTTAGGAACATTTCAATGGGTCCATTGCTCGCCAGAAAATAATTAATGAGGTAGATGACCATGGCCCCAAAACTGATTCCTGCCATCCCTGACATGATGGTCAAAAAAATAGATTCCATAATAATTTGAAGCTTAATGGACCATGGGTTTTCGCCCAAGGCCCGTCTTATCCCAATTTCCTTGGTCCGTTCCTTGACCACTATCAACATAATATTGCTAACCCCAATTACTCCGGACAACAATACCAGAACACCAACAAAATAAGCTATCCATCTCATGGCCTTAAACAGGCCAAGCACTCTGTTAAACTCCTCAAACAGATCAAAATGTCCAATAGCACGCAAATCTTGGGGATGAATTTTTTGATTTTCCCGTACTACTGTAAATATCTGCTCCTTTAGTTGGGTGATTGAAGAATTGTCATCTGCAGTAATGGCCATCCAGCCCACGTTATTAGCTTGGTTAAACGCTTGGGAAAAGGAAGTAAAGGGTATAAAAATTTCCTTTTGGATCTCCTCGGCATTGCCGTCGTTGGAATTCTTTTTATAGGTTCCAACAACCATGAAATTCACTCCCTGTATCTTAATATAGGTACCTATTGCCTCTTCCCCTACATCATATAAGCTGGTACGAACCCCTTCACCTATTACCGCCACCTTTCTTTTTCCTTCTATATCCAATTGGTTTATAAATCGGCCTGATGTGATGCCCATTGGATCCTGATTAATAATATCCGGATAATCCCCGTAGACATTAAATGCACCCGTTTTTATTCCCCTCACCACATTATTGGTCCCATTAAAACCTCCCAATTGATTTCTAGGGGACACAAACCTTAGATCCGGCACTTTTTGCTTTATGGCAGCTACATCCTCCAATTTAAATGTAAAACGCCTTCCCTTTGGCAAGCCTTTGTAGGCCATAGAGGTTCCTTGGGTCCACATAAACATCGTATTGGTTGCAATATCACCAAAATTGGACCGTATACCGTTCTCCAATCCCTTCCCTGCCGCCAAGAGAACAATTAAAATCAATATCCCCCAAAAAACCCCAAATGCCGTTAAAATGGTCCTGAACCAGTTGCTGGTCAGCACTTCAAGTATTTCTTTCCATCGGTCCTTATTGAACATATCTTTTGGTTATTTTAAACAACGGTCCTATTCATCCCTCAAGGCTTCTATAGGTCTAATGGTAGCAGCCCGCCAAGCTGGAAAAAAACCTGCCAAGGCCCCAGCTATTATCAATAAAACAACTGTGCTAAGTGCCACCTTGAAATTAATGGAAGGATTAAGGACATAATCTACCTGTAGGTTAGGACCCACAAATTCCAACAATCCCATGCTAAATATTAACCCGGCCAATCCGGCAACACTGGTAACAAAGATTGCCTCGTGCAATATCATGCCCACAATAGCCCTTGGCCTTGCACCCAAAGCCTTTCTTACCCCTATCTCCCGGGTTCTTTCCTTCACAATAATCATCATAATATTACTGACTCCGACCACCCCTGCCACAATAGTGCATATACCAACGAACCAGAAGAAAAATTTAATCCCTCCCGTTAAATTTTGAAATCGTTTTACCGCCTCCAGTGTATTAAACGTATTAATGGCACTGGGGTCATTGGGCGCTACCATATGCGCTTCTTTAAGATAGGTTTTGATATCTTCGGTCAATTTTACGGACTTTGCAACAGTCTCATCCAGACTGGCGGAAGGTTTTAATGTATAGAACAGCATATTTAGGTTATCGCTTCCATTAAAAACCCGTTGGGCAGTACTTATCGGAATAAAAAGCCTATCCTCTTCCCTATCGCCACCCTTATCCCCATAAACCCCAATAATCTGAAAATTAATCCCTGAAAGTTTCAAAAATGCACCAATGGGATTTTCTTCCCCTTTAAGCAGTTCCCGTTTAATTTTATTGCTGATCACCACTACCTTGGCAACGTTTTCCTCATCGCCATAATTTAAATATCGGCCTTGGGAAATAAATTGATTTTCGATATTCTGAAATAAGGGAGACACGCCCTGTACGGAATAGGAACCTGATTCAGCCTTATAATCTACAGTTACATTTCTTACCCTATAAAACGGGGATCTGTTCTCTAGGTCTACGGCAAATTTGGAATTGATGGCTTGGTAATTATTATTTCGCAACTGTATGGGCCTGCCTGGATTTAAGCCCATGTATTCTTGGGTAGTAACCTGTGTCCATACCCCGATCCTATTACTGGCATCGGCTTCAAATTCTTTGGCTATGCCATTCTGCATGCCTTGCCCAAACGCCAATAATACCACCAATATAAATATGCCCGAGGCTACGGAAACACCGGTAAGAATAGTGCGGAGTTTATTTTTCCGTATGGCATCAAAAATTTCCTGCCATCTTTCAATATCAAACATAGGCCCAATAGCGTTTATTGAATAAGACCCTTGTGAAATGAAATTGTTACAGGTGTAACTCTAAATAAATGTTAAAATTAATCCCCTATTAGGCTTTCATCTTTTTATAGATAAAGAAGAATAAACCAGCCACCAATAGATAAGGAATGGCCATAAGATATACAATACCATTATTGATCCCCTTGGCGGCAGCTTCACTTCCTTCACTTTCCAACACTGCCCGACACATGGCGCATTGGGCCTCTGCCAATCCTGGAACCAACAAAAAAACCAAAGTTAAAAGCAATACGGTATACCGCATTTTAAAATTAATAGGTCTTGGATATAATGTTGATCTTTTAGTGCACATAATAAGGAGATATCATTAAATAGACCACCACCCCGGTAACGGCAACATAAAGCCATAACGGAAAGGTAATCTTTGCCAGTTTCCTATGTGCCTCATAATTTTTAAGGTAAGCTTTTGCATAGGTGCGCAGTACCAAAGGTATAATCACTATAGAAAGAATGATATGGGTTACCAAAATAAAGAAATAGACATACTTAACAATTCCTTCCCCACCAAATGAAGTAGAATCAGAGGTCATATGATAGGCCACATACATCACTAGAAATGCCAAGGAAAGAACAATACAAGCGGTCATTAATTTTTGATGCAACCCTAACTTCCCGTTCTTAACGGCAAGAACGGCAACAACCAACAAAATAGCTGTTAAACCATTTACAGCAGCATATATGGGAGGTAAAAAACCAAGAGGTTCCACATTGGGTAATTTAACCCCAAAGAGCAGCGCCACTACAAGGGGTATAACAATGGACACCAAGTTTATGATCTTATTGAATTTTTTTTCTTTTAAAGCAATTGTATCCATTATTCTACCAATAATTTTTTAATATCCTCTTTTAGAATCGATATCTGTTCTTCCTCCCCATGGTCATTTTCCCCTTCCTGCTCGGTAATGGTCCCCCTGTAATAGACAATTGGATTTCCAAACTTATCTACCCTGGAACGTATGTAACCATTTTTGTCGACCAATGCAAAAAGACCTGAATGTTCAAACCCGCCTTCCGCATCCGGAACTTCAGCGGCAAAAATACTGAATCCGGTATTGGCCAAGGTATAAATATCATTTAAATTCCCCGTTAGCAAATGCCAGTCCATGTTGGCTATACCATAATCTTCGGCATATTCCTTCAACACCCCCGGTGTATCATATTCCGGGTTTATAGTGAATGAAGCCACCCCAAAATTTTCAAAATCCTTAAATTCATTTTGAATCTGAACCAAATTTTTGTTCATTATGGGACAAATTGTAGGACAGGTAGTAAAAAAGAATTCTACCAGATAAACCTTCCCCTTATAATCGTCGTTGGTAATCAACAGACTGTCTTGATCCCTAAAGGCAAATGGCGGCACTTTACGCCTTTCACCGTTCATTTCAACATATGCCAGCTTATCGTTGGCCTCTTTTAGGTTTAACCTATCATTTTGTGTAACGGAACCACCTTGTACCCGATCAACAATTTTAGGTACAAAAATGATTCCAAAAACCAGGATTACCAATGAAACCCAAACATATGTATAATTATTTTTTTGCATTACTTTGGCCTATCTGCGTTGTTCTTTTTAAGGGCCATCCTATATTCGGCCAGTATAATTTTTATATCATCTTCCATCTTATTGTTTAAATCCGCCACCGAGGAGGTATCGAAACCATATTTGATACCCTCATCCTCATCATCGTCCCTTCCCCTAAGCACCCTATCCTTATCAATAATAAACACGAAAGGAGTACTCAAATTCCCATCCAAGCCAAGGTTTGTCTTTAAACTTCCAAAAAGCGCATTAATTTCATCTTCATCGCCATACACAAAATTCCATTTGCCCACATCTGCCAATTGCTCCAGCTCCTTTTTCAATTCTTCCACGCCCTGCTCCGTACCTTTGGGCATCACCATAACAAATTGAAAATCGTTAAACTCGTTAAAGCGCTTATATATCTTCTGGTTCAAATTAAAGGCATTGCCTTTTTTGCTTTCCACGTCTTTCCCAAGAAACCCCAACACGGTAATTTTACCCGCCAAGGATACATCCTTGGCCGCAAAATCAATTTCAGAAACATTCTCCGTTAAAGTTGCCAATTTGCCAAAGTTTGTAATACCAGAAGCAAAAAATAAATATATTACTATAGGCAGTACAAATAAGGTAACAAGTACTAATGTTTTCTTCATCTAATATCTATTAGTTTCCAACGTTAGACTTTTAAAGAAAAAACATTCTAACGCCGCAAAATCAGTGCAAACCGAATAAGTGCAAAAATAAAAAAGACGGTTGTTATACCGTCTTTTTTAGCTGTTAATTATTCGTTAGAAATTCCACTTAACGAAGCCATCGCTATACACGTGGTATATATAATCCGCTTCAAAGAGAAGAATAAAAATAAGGTAGGCCACAAGGAATATTGGGGTCCATACAATAGCCCTTCTCAAAGAACTCCTTTCATCCCTAAGGTGCATAAAGTCCCAAGCAATATAATAGGCCTTTACCAAGGTTAATATAATAAAAATCCAATTCAAGACTTTCATTCCAAGGAAATATGAATGAGTCAATGCAGCAGGTTTTAAAATCCCCAATGCCACCTCAACTATGGTAACCAAAGTAAGGAATATAAGTACTCCCCATATTTTTTGGGTGTTGGACTTAAACTTCAACAGACCTCTAAATATTTCCAGTTTATGTTCGTGTGCCATTTCTAATTCTATTTTTTAAAGTATTCTTTTAATTCTAAATTTTATTTTTCCCAGAACTATACCAAGTAGAAGAAGGTAAATACAAATACCCAAACCAAATCCACAAAGTGCCAGTACAGTCCAACTTTCTCCACCATTTCATAATGTCCCCTTCGCTCATAAGTACCAAGAATAACATTAAAAAAGATAATACAGTTGATTACGACACCGGAAAATACGTGAAAGCCGTGAAAACCGGTAATAAAGAAAAAGAAATCGGCAAACAACCTACTGCCATATTCATTGCGGACCAGATTAGCTCCTTCCACAACAAGAGCAGCATCGTTCAATTTCTTCAAAGTTTCATCCCTTGTCAAAACTGTTTTATGGCCATCCTCGTTCAATAATTCTGTACGAATCAACACATTTGGATTGGACTTTACCCCTTCAACCACCTCATTCAAGGAGTAACTGGGCAGTGCATCGCCTTTGTAGTACCAAATACCGTTTTTCTTTTCATGATCAACCCTATCTTCAGCTAAAGTCTCGGCAAAATCCCTTAATGCCAGGCGATCACCTGAATCCGCGCTAACAAATTGCAGTACTCTACCGCCTTTGGTTTCCAAAGCCCCAAAATCACCTTTTATAAAAGTAGCCCATTCCCAAGCCTGTGAGCCTACGAAAATTGCCCCTCCAATGATAGTAAGGAACATATACCAAATTACCTTTGTCTTTTGCAATTTATGTCCGGCATCAACAGCCAATACCATCGTTACAGAGGACATAATCAAAATAAAGGTCATGAACGCTACATAGTACATAGGATAGTTCCCATGAAAAAATGGAACGTGGGTAAACACCTCATCGGCGATTGGCCAAGTTTCTATAAACTTAAATCTAGAAAAACCGTATGCAGCAAGAAAGCCAGAGAATGTCAATGCATCGGACACAAGAAAAAACCACATCATCAACTTTCCGTAGCTAGCGCCTAGAGGTTGATTTCCTCCACCCCAGACATTTTCTTCTGTACCCGTAGTAACCGTAGTATCCATATAAAAATTATAGCGTTAATAAAATTTTCACAAATTTACATTTTTTTCGGCTAAACAAAATTTTTGCCTTTTAAAAATGGCAAAAAAAACCCATTCTAAATAAGCACATCTGGAATACCTTCTAATTACCAAAGAATTAGCCCCCTCTTTAGTTCACGAAATACATGAAAAGAATTAAATAAACCCAAAGAATATCCAAAAAATGCCAAAATGTAGCTCCCAATTCCAAACCTAACATTTCCTCTGAGGAATATTTATTTCGCAAGTGATTGGCAATAACCACCAAAAGGGAAATAATACCGGCAACAACGTGCACAATATGTACTGCCGCTATTAAAAAAACATAGGACATTTTAATATTGCTCGTAGGCCCGGTAAAATAGTACCCATTGGCCACCATCTGTGAAAATCCGTTGAACTGCAATATTACAAATGTAATCCCCAGGGCCAGGGTTACCAATAACCAAGTGGTACACTGTTTGATCCTATCCTGCCTTATGGCCTTCTTAGCCATAATATAAGTAATACTACTTATAATTATAACTATGGTACTCGCAAAAAACGAAGATGGCAAAGCTAGGTCCTTGATCCAATCTTCCCGGGAACTACTTACTATATAGGCGCTGGTCCAACCAGCAAATCCCATGAGCAAGCTCACAATCCCGAACCAGAGCATCATTTTCTTCGCCCTTGCGTTCTTTTCCTTTCCCGTACCCTGTGTTAAGTCCATCCTTATTAAATAAATTTATCCATTACATATACCACTTGCATCAGTGTTATATAACTTACACTGGCCAACATTAATTTCCTTGCGGAAGCATTGTCCCTTTTTTCATATAACCTAAAAGCAAAGAACAGCATTACCATACCCATTAAAAAAACGATAATAGCCGCCACAATTGACAATTGAAGCCTTCCTGTAAAGCCAAATACGGGAATCACAGAAATAATCATCATCCAAATGGTATACATAATTATCTGTAAAGCGGTACCCTTATCCTTTTTACCTGTAGGAAGCATTTTAAAACCACCTTTCTTATAATCCTCGTCCAGCATCCAACCTAAAGCCCAGAAGTGTGGAAATTGCCAAAAGAACTGTATCATAAATAATGTACCTGGCTCAATTCCAAAATTATCGGTAGCGGCTACCCACCCCAACATAAAGGGAATAGCACCAGGAAAAGCACCTACAAAGACCGCTAAGGGCGTTTTAGTCTTTAAAGGCGTATAGACACTTGTGTACAAGAAAATGGAGATGGCGCCAAACATGGCCGTCTTGGGGTTGAGAAAATACAAGGCCACGATTCCCAAAATAGTCATCAGAACAGCAATGGCCATAGCTGTATTAACAGACATCCTACCCGCAGGTATAGGTCTGTTCTTGGTGCGACTCATTAGAGCATCCAGGTCTTTTTCTATAATTTGATTATATGCATTGGACGCCCCCACCATACAATAGCCTCCAAAAGCCAAAAGCAGTACCGAGGAGAAATTTATTTCAACAGCACCCAGAAAATATCCTGCAATGGAAGAAAAGACTACACTTACAGCAAGTCTTGCTTTGGTAATTTCTTTAAAGTCAGCAAAATATACCGCTAAAGAGGCATTTTTCACCGAACCGACCGCCGTTTTCATTTACATTTTTTAAATGGACCGCAAAGATACACCGCATAAGGATTTTTTGCAACCAAATAAACATGTTTAATTGAATCAACTAAAAAGGAGCCCTAGACTTCAAACGCATATAGTGCACAGGCTCTTCCTTTTTTTGACCTATGAATTCTTAAATAAATCATTTTAAAACCAAAAAATCCCGAGCCGAGGCTCGGGATTTTAAATATATTTTGGACTTAAACTATTGCAGTTTAAAAGTAATTGGAATACTAAACGGTACACGTACTGGTCTACCCCTTTGCTTCCCTGGAGTCATTTTAGGCAATTTGCTGATAATCCTTGCAGCTTCCTCCTCCAAGTTCTTATCCGGACCTCTCATCCTTACGTTCCCGATGCTTCCGTCTTTTTGAATAACAAACATTACGTTAACTCTACCTTGAACCCCCATTTCCTGGGCAATTTCTGGGTATCGGAAGTTTTTCCCAATGTGCTTCTGCATCATAGAGTTAAAGCAATCCCTCAATTTGTTTTTTGGCTCATTTTCACAGCCTGGAAAAATAGGAACATCCTCGATAACCGCAAATGGTACATCTATATCTTCTTCTACCTCTTCCACCTCAACATCGGCCACTTCTATAACTTCTTCCTCTTGACTGGTCTCTGTAGATTCAATAACTGTCTCTTCCACTTCCTCCTCATCTTCAACAACTTCAATAATTTCAGGTGCTGCTGGTGGCGGTGGTGGTGGTGGTGTCTTAATTTGCTCGGTCATCGGAACTTCTTCGTCCAAAGTATCCTCCACATTCATGGTGTAATCAAAATTGTTCTCGTCGTCATAGGTCTTCCATTCAAAAGCTATATACGTCAATGCCATAACCAGAACAAGACCAATAACGAAATAAAGCCCGCTATTTCTAGTTAAATCTGCTTTAGGATTCTTTTTAAGTTCCATAATTCTTAATTTTTAATGTTCGCTAATTTATATATTTATTTTATCTGTTTAAAACTTTTTGTTAAAAAAAATACAAATAAATTCAAACAGGCAATTGGATTCCAATACATCCCTTTATCCGTAACCAAAGGCTCTGATCGAGACCAATTCGCAGAACCTGCATCCCAAATGTCCATTAGACTAAGAACCAGAAGGTTGCACAACTCCGTTTGGATTACACCCCAAATTACTCAAAAAAAATACTATTTCATCCACTTTAAAGGAGTTTTTCCAGAGAAAATGTATTTTACCCCAAAACTCCCGAACAATGCCCCCAAACTATTCGCCAAAACATCCAGCAAATCGGGTTCTCTATCTCTTGTAGCCACTCCTTGTAACACTTCAATAATTATACCATAAATAACGGCATAGAAAATTATTTTCACTATCACTTTCTTTAACGGAGTATTTCTGCGATCCATTTCCCTAAAGGACAAACAACCCAAAGCCGTAAATACAAAATAAAAAGTAAAATGAACCAGTTTGTCCAAATGTGGAATATCTACAGATGGTAGACCGTCATCCTCAAAAGAAAATAAGCTGAGCGTTGTTATGAACACCACCCAGCTTATAAACAAGATTGTAAAAAAATATTTCTTATGCACCTACAAGTTCTTTGTACTCGGCATCCCCGAGCAAGCCCTCCACTTCGGAAGAATCGCTAATTTTAACCTTAATGATCCATCCCTCACCATAAGGATCGGTATTTACCTTTTCAGGTTCGTCTTCAAGAGATTCATTAAAAGCTATGATTTCCCCACTTAAGGGCAGAAAAAGATCGGAAACTGTCTTAACGGCTTCAACCGTCCCAAAAACCTCATCTTTGCCCAAGGTTTCATCCAGGGTCTCCACTTCCACATAAACGATATCCCCTAGTTCCCCTTGGGCAAAATCAGTAATCCCAATTATAGCAGTATCGCCCTCTATTCTGACCCATTCATGGTCTTTTGTGTACTTTAAATCTGAAGGTATATTCATTATCTAATTTGTTAAGGCAACAAATGTAAAAGAATATCTCCTGTTAATCAAAAAACTCATTTAAACTTTTTGGCCCAATTGGAAATTCAATTCCCTTACTGCCAATTCCTCCCTGTCTGTACCAGTGTCTTGTTAAGGACGTTTTCTCCTTGAATTAAGGTCTCTACTCCGCTAGCAGTCAATCCATCATCACTTCAAGCGCCATTAAGATGTCATTTAAGTATTAAATTAGCACTAATTCCCAAAATTATACCTCAAGGTAAATCCAGTATTTATAGAAGTTTGGGGGAAAGCCGTGGACACCGCAAATTTTGAAAACGAATGATCATAAAAAAACAGGGCGTTAAGACTTTTGCTCAAGGCATAATCGGCAACAAATTTCACGGACATTAAATTTTGTCCAGAAGTAATTTGATTGTTATCTATGTCCAAGTTTCTTATAATGGTGATATTATCCCTAAGGGTTACGTCGGCTTTAAGATTTAGATCCCCTTTTAAGCGTTGCTGTTCCCCGCCTATATTGGTCACAAATTTTACATCCTTGAATCGATACCCTAGACCTACCGTATATTCCTTGCCATTGATCTCCGTCATTAAGCTATTGTCAAAGCTTAGGGACAATGCCCTATCCGTTCTAATCTCCGCAAGTACGCTAAGGGAATTCTGCATTTCAAAATCTACCCTCATCAATGGATTGAACTGATCGGTAAGCACCACGTTGTTCATTATATTGACCGGTAAAAAATCCTGGGTTTCCGAGTTTATTGGCTCCATACCCTCATTGATCAACTGTGTACGTGTTAAATTGGTCTGAAACGAATTTATACTATATGCCGCTCTATATCCATGGCTAAGGGAAAAACGTTTAAATTTCTTTTTAAACCAAGGATTGCGCATTAATCCGGTATATTTAATATTCCAATTGGGAATAGGGATACTTCTAAAAGCATCCAAACTAACCTTATTGGGGTCCTTGCCAGTATAAGCGGCAAAAAAAGCGGGCAGTAAAACATCTTGACTGGTCTTACCGTATCTTTCCGGAAAACCATCGTCATCCACCTCACCGGTATCATGGTTTCTTTCTGTAACAATCCTGTTGGCTATCGTAATCCTATTTTCTTTGAAGGTTTGAAAACTATCCGAACTAAATTCATCACTCTTATCAAAAACAGTACCGATCATTAAGGTAGAAATACTAAAATTACCGTAGTTGTTCCCTAAAAGATTCACATATTCAAATGCGTCATTCCCCAAATCCTCTACGTTAAAAGTCTCCTGATAACTTTCGGACATTTGTCTGTCGGCCACAAGGTCTATAGTCAAATCCCTAGTGGGCTGTGCCGTTGCCGTTATATTTAACTGCTTATTGGTATTCTGAATATATTGTTGGTTGAATTCCGGGAAAGTGGTCAACCATCCGTTTCTGGCCGCCTCATATCTAACATCGGCCTGACTACCAAAAACAAATCCTATGGTAGGTTTTGCAGTGCCAATAAAACCTACAGACCTGGTATAACCTGGCAATACCTTACCATTGTTCTGACTATAGGTGACATTTACACGTTTTACCATGGTAAGCACATCTATAAAAGCATTGTACCCTGTACCGCTCCCTTTTTTAACGTCTTTACCGTCATCATTGGATGCAGGGTTGCCTGCTTTATCCAGACGAGCCGGTTTTGCCGCAGCTCCTTTGGTATCTTTCCTACCCAAACCGAGGAAATCATAGAACTTTTGCATGGTCAGGGATGCCGTTAAATTATGCGTACTGGCATTCTGTACTGTGTTTATATCCTCTCCGGCCACTTCGTTCAAAGCATCCCCTCCCCTTTGCCAGTCAAAATTACTGGTATAAGTGTACTGGGCATTTATAAAATCGAAAGCAGGAATTTTGTTAAAGGGCAATTCATAATTCAATTGCATTTCCTGGGAATGCCTATTGGGCTCCCCAAGATCGAAGAAGCCATCCCACAATCCCAGGGCCTGATCAATTTCCGAATTCGGATTACCATCTTCCGTAAAATAGTTCCTTACAATATTATTGTTGGAAGCGGTAAGATTTAAACGCAAGGATTTTGTTAGGCTATAGTTGATGGCATACTGCCAATTGAAAAGATAATTTCTTTGTTGCAGAAAAGGCAGATCCAACTTTTCTACCCCTGGCTCAAAAACATCCCTGAACTTTTGTTGATTAAAAGATCGGTTGATATTGGATTGAAGTGAAACACTGGCAGGCAGAACGTTCAGATTTAGATCTTTCAACCATTTCCAATATTTTCCGGTAAACAAGGAATCCTTCTTGGCAAACGGTTCTACGGGAAGAGGTTTAAAATTATGGTTATAAACAAATCCTGTAACCACATTCTGATCCCTCAACTCATCGATCTCAAAATCCCTATGGTTCACCTCGTTATAGGAATAATTAAAGGTAAAGTTCTCAATATCGTAAAAATTGGCCTCGGCTTCCTCGCCCCTATCCTTTCTTACCCCAATAAAATTTATACTGGTCCTTTTGGTATAATCTTCCCCTTGTTGTCTAATTGCCTCGGCGTCTTCCGGCGTTTCCGCAGCCGCGATGCGATCTTCCAGTTTTAGATCATCATAGACAGGATCAAATTCAGGGGTAATCAACTGCTCGGAAATACCATAATTAAAAGGCAATTGCAAGCCCCACTTTTTTGGGAACAATTGACCAATATTCACATTGGTGACCACATCATAGGAAATGGCATCCTCACGTGCCCGTTCATTGGGCATTTGGTCTATGGCCCCAAACCCGGAAGTACTTTTGCTCCCGGTGGCGGACACATTGGCGAAATCTGCCATATTCATATCCATGGCAGCAATAGCGGCCCATCCCCCATTATTATCCAATCCCGATAGGCGTAGCTCGTTAAACCAGATCTCTCCCCTAGCAGGAAGATTATCATCGTTCTTAACCCCTACCATCATACTACGAATACCACCCAAGGAAGGATTTCCGCGAATACCAATACGTATTTTACCCAATGTTCTGGGATCAAATTCATTTACCTGGACCACCTCACCATTGTCTATTTCATAATAATTAATGGTGCTAAGGGTTTGGGCTGCAATTCCGGTAGATTTCACCTTGGATAGGTCATCCAAAGAAAGATCCAGCTCATTTACATCCGGCCAAATTTCACTGTCCGAACTTGCTCCATGAGGAGTTAATTGTAAGGGCAATTCTATTTGATAAAAGTTCTGGGTAAAATCCGAACCTATCCTAATAAAACCTACCAAAGGTGTTTCGTCGTTGGCATAATCCGATTCTACAATCTCTTCGGCGTGCATAAACATTTTTAAACGTTTATATTGCCTTACATCGATATCCAAATTTTTAAAGACCCCTCTGGAATCCTGAGGCTCCAAGTTCTCCACCATAAATGATAAGGATTGCTCGTTCTGCCTAATAATAGTATTGTTGTTATTAAGCCTTTCACGTGCTACACCTGGGGGCAAAACATAAGGTATTGGGGTTCGTGCAGCATTTTCCTCTATGTTCACGGCATTAACATCTACCAAAGTACCATCATCCGATGCATCCGAGTCCACATCCGGTTGCAAAGATTTGGCATATGTACGCCAATCTCCACGCACTAGGTCCAAGGTAGCAAAACGCAATACCACATCACTTGAAAATCCTGTTAGGTACATCCGCATAAAGCTAATAGACCTAAAATCGCTTATGCCGCCAACCGCATCCGTAAAATCGGACAAAGGTATCTTATACTGTATCCAACGTTCGTTCAGGGTATTGCCATTGGGCAAAGACCTGGTAACCCCTTCCTTGATATCCGTTACATATTTGTCATTGATAGTAGTCCCCGGTTTAATATTAATACGGTACTCGTAATAACTATTTACCGTATTCATAGTTCCGTCCCTATCTATATCCTCCACATCGGGCAAAGTAGTGGAACCCCTATCAGAATTAGTCAATTGCACGGGCGAGTTACCATCCGGGTTGTTGTAATTTAGATATCGCTCCAAAATACTACCTTCCCTGTTAAGGAAGTACTCGTAATTATCCAATGCGGGATCTTCCGCAGGGCCATTATAGGTTATTCCACCTTCAAAAGTATAGGTAGCCTCCTCGGCATCGGTTAGACCATCAAAACCAATATCCTGTAAGCCTCTGTTGTTCTCATCTGCATCAAAGGCATATATTAAGGATTGGGTTGCAGGAACCTTACCCCAATTTGTTTTATAGGTAAGATCGTTCGATAAGGGATTTACAGGTAGCCCATTTTCATATTGTTTCCTACCATCGGGCAGAATATCCTCGGAAATATTACCAAGGTTGATCACCAAATCCCCGGCACTTGTTGCAATGCCATCCACATAGGGATCCAATACCCAAAATTGTACGTATTCCACGTTGGACTGCTCAAAATTGGTACTGCTCAATGACCGCATTATCCCTGCCCATTTATCCTGTGGTTGTTCCGTTGTAAAATTTGGGTTTGCATTATAGGGACCTTTCATACCGGGGTAATAGGCTATGTCCAAAGTATTTTGGGCCAAAGTCTGCCCCTGGGCGACATCCTGATTAAAGACATCCTGTATATAGATTCTTCTAGTCTCGTTTGTAGAAATATCATCATCACTCAATGCAGTAGGACGTTGATTGGAATAAAAAATAGGATCTACCGTATACCAGGCCATTTTTGCCCTGCCATATCCAGACTCCACACTGTTGACCGTGGTTGCAAATTCCACTGGCGGACTAGCCATGGACCACCCAAGAAAGGAACGGATATCGATCAGCGATTGTGCCCCTTCAAAATCGTCCAAGTAGGTTGTGGTTTCCCCTTCAAAATCTGCATTCTTGGGAGAACTTGGACTTAAAAAGGCCACTTCCCCGCGAACCGACAAGTTGGATGGGACATCCGTATCTATATTTGGCAATTTATTGACCAACCTTGTCAAAAATGGTACCTCAGTGGAAAAATTACTGTTCAGGCCAAATATTGTATTGTTTACAGGCTCTATGCCATAATTGGATTTCTGGGTCAACGGTTTTTCATTCAAGTTCAATAAAGTACCTCCCAGCACAAAATTTTTATTGAATTGATGCTCCACATTAACACCGGTAAAACGCCTGGTCTGCTGTCCAAAGACCGCATTGTTCTCCACTGAAATATTGATGGGGGTATTGGAAGCCTCCAAACTTGGATCCAAAATCTGCACCGTGCCCGACTGATAATTCACGGTATAGTCGATTCCTTCCTGTAACTGTCTTCCTCCGGCAGTAACCCTTACCGATCCCTGAGGAACATTGAATGCCCCAATTGGAATTCCATTGGTCCCCTGCGATTTATAGGTTCCCTTTAGAATAAATCTGTTTTTATCCGCATCTTGTTGGGCCGCCGCCGTAGGAAGCGAATACATATTCCTAAAAACGTACTTCTTTTGATTGGCATTATAGCCTTGATCATTATCTACATCATAAGTACCGCCACCCAGAAGATTAAATAAATATTCCCCAAAAGGTTCAACTTTGGTAAATATAATGTTTCCCGTTTGCGAGTCTATGGTAATACCTTCCACATAATCAAAAAAACCATCCCCTCCACTTTGAAGATCATTATATGCATTTAACCTATCTAGATTGAAAACATCCAGTAATATCCTATCTTCCAAGGGCTTGGGGGTTGATGGCCAACCAGATCCAACACCTGATTCCACTGGCGTAATATAATTTCTTGGAGTGGTTTCCGCATATAAAATGTTCAACTTAAAATCCTCCTGACTCAATTGATAGGCGCCAGTGGCATATATATTCTTCATCATCAGATCCCATATAGGATCTACAACATTGGTAATATTGCTCTTTAACAATTTTAGGATCAAGGTATTGTTGTTTACCGGTATTTCAGCTCCGGGAGACACCGTTGTGGCATCCACACCCCCATTGGCAAACTCTCCCACCTGATAGACCTCCCCGTTAAAGGTGTACTGAAAGGCAACCCCAAGGACTTCATCATTGCTCAATCTTTGGTTTAGGGATATATAGCCCAATTGGGAGTCAAAGGTAAAATCCCTGCCCTGTTCCAATTTTCTCGCATTCTCCAAAATAGCATAATCAAACCCTTGGTTAACGGTATAACCGGGAACATTAAAACCAGTTTGCACGGTAGCTATATCGCGAATATTACTTGTGAGCGCGCCCCCGGACCCTATTTGTAGAGGATCAAAATCATTGGCAGCGTTCCTTGGTAAATTACCGGCAGCGGAACTATTAAAGAATCCAGCGGGATCACCGTTGTTTTGCCCTATTCTTGTTTTTTCGGGTTGTATCTCCCCCAAATCCTGAATAGCAACAACGTTTCTAATATTCACGGTTTGCTGGCTCCTATTGGTAATCCATACTTCCAACCTTGTAATCTGGACCTGGCTCCTTATATATGGATAATTAACAAGTGCGGCATCATAATTATCCCTAAAATAATGGGCCAGGAAGAAGTGTTTATCGGCATCGTAATCCTGGGCCCTAAGTTCAAAGTCGTTCACCGTACCCCCACCTTGAGCCACCACCGTATTGCTCTGCGACCTTTGTTCCGAAAATACGGCCGTAACCCTGGTCTTCCCAAATTGAAGTTCGGTCTTTACCCCAAAAAGGCTCTGTGCCCCTGTAATCAAGGAACTATTAAGAGGCATACTAACATTACCTACCTCTATCTTTTGAAGTATATCATCCTCGGATGGTGTATAGTCCAACTTGACCAAATTCTGAAAATCGAAGGTAGCCTCGGTATCATAATTGGCCGTTACCTGAAGTCGCTCCCCTATTTTGCCCAACATACTTAAGCTTATCCGTTGATCAAAATCGAAGGAAAGATTGGTCCTGTTACGTGGGGACAGGGATGGGTTATCGTTTTTTTGCCATATCACCCCTAGATCCATCGCCACAGATCCCTGCGGAATCACCTCAATGGTATTGCCTCCAAAGACACTTTCAAAAAAACTATTATTTACATAGAAATTGGGAAGTAAATTTTTACGAGCTGCCTCACTACCCTCTTTTTTGCCAGAAAAAGCATCAATTTTTTCTTTAAAATAGGACTTCATGCCCTCGCGGCGCACAAGCTCCAAGTATTGTTCTGGGGTAAGGATAACGGGGTAATTGATATCAAAATCCCCAACACTTACCGTATAGATATATCTGTCAAGATTGGGGTCATAAGTATACTTTGAAACTATGCTGTCCGGGTTTTCCATTTTCAATTTTCCCAGTGCAACACCCGTTTTTACCGAATCTACTTCCTGCTCAATTGCATCTTCCCCCTCTATTTCCTGCGCTAGGGAAGTACCCGTTGCGGCCAAGAAAATAAACAGTAGGATAGTAAGCTTAAATGATGATTTAAGATAAAATTTTGCCCCTTTTTTCAAACTTGTTATAAATTTTTAAGCGCAAATTTTATAATGTCCTCTACGCTTAGTCCAGGGTCTTGGGCAACTACTTTATCCACAACCTTTTCAGCTTGTTTGCGGACAAAACCAAGAACCTCTAATGCAGATAACGCTTCATCTTTATTTGTATTGTTTGATGGGGCGGAAAGTTCATCAATATCGTAGACTTTTAAAACCTTGTCCTTGAGGTCCAAAATTACCCGTTGTGCCGTTTTGGCACCGATGCCCTTGATTCCTTGGATAGTAGGCACATCTCCCGTGGCTATGGCATCCCTGATCTGAGCTGGAGACAAGGAGGACAACATAGTTCTGGCCGTACTGGATCCTATTCCGGATACGGACAAAAGCAATCTAAATATCTCCCTTTCGGACTTTTCGGAGAAACCGAACAAAGTATGTGAATCTTCCTTTACTTGTAGATGGGTGTACAGCTGAATGCTTTCCGAATCCCCAATTTTTGAAAACGTGTGCAGCGAAATATTTACAAAATATCCCACACCCGCACATTCGATTACAATATGGGTGGGATTTTTTTCAACAAGTTTTCCTTTTAAATGGGTAATCATTAGCCTTTGCTGGTTTCGGGTTTCAAGCCATCTTGAAACTAGAATTATTTAAACTATTTATTTTTGTGTTTTTGCCAATTTTCTTTTCTCCCTTTCCTGGGCATCGATAACCGCCACAGCAGTCATATTGACCATCTCGTCTACACTGGCCCCCAATTGAAGAATGTGTACGGATCGCCTTAGTCCTACCATGATAGGACCAATGGAATCTGCCTGGTTCAGCTCCTTCAGAAGTTTATAGGTAATGTTGGCCGATTCCAAGTTTGGAAAAATTAGTGTATTTACTTTTTTACCGGACAATTTGGAAAAGGGAAATTTACCCTGGTGCAATTCTTTGTTCAACGCAAAGTCGATTTGAATTTCCCCATCGACCACCAATTCAGGATTGTTGGCGTGCAATATTTTTACAGCCTCCTTTACTTTGGTAGCTCGGGGATGTGTTGAAGATCCAAAATTGGCATAGGACAATAGGGCCATGACAGGACTAAAACCAAAGGTAGTAGCCACATTTGCCGTCATTTTTGCAATTTCTGCAATTTCCTCGGCGCTGGGATCTATGTTGATAGAAGTATCTGCCAAAAACAACGGCCCCCTTTCGGTAATCATAATGTTTACGGTAGACACCTTTTTAACGTTGGCCGCCCTTCCTATTACCTCAAAAACTGGTTTTACCACCGTAGGGTATGCCCTGGAATATCCGGAAATCATACCATCCGCATCTCCCTCCAACACCATCATAGCCGCAAAATAATTACGCTCTTTCATCTTGGCGCGGGCCCCGAAGAGACTTACCCCACTACGCTGTCTATTTTCAAAATACTTGGCGGCATAATGATTTCTTTTATCATTGGTTTCATCGGCATGGGAATCTATTATGAGAATATCGGCATCGAATTCCAGCTCCTTCATCAATTCCGAAATAATTACCTTATTTCCCAATAAAATTGGTGTTGCCAACCCTTCCTCATAGGCAATTTGGGCCGCTTTTAACACGTCCAAATGATCAGCCTCCGCGTAAACAATTTTTTTAGGGTTCATTCTGGCACGATCGTGGAGCAAACGAACTATTTTATTATCGTTACCGGAGCGCTGCAATAATTCCTCCCTATACTTATCCCAATCATCTATGGGCATTTTGGCCACTCCACTTTCCATGGCCGCCTTGGCAACGGCAGGTGGAATCTCAGAAATCAATCTGGGATCAAAAGGTTTTGGAATTATATAATCACGCCCAAAGGTCAACCTTGTTTGTCCATAGGCAATATTCACCTGTTCCGGAACGGGTTCTTTGGTAAGTTCGGCCAAAGCCTTCACGGCAGCCATTTTCATGGTTTCATTTATCTTGGTAGCCCTAACATCCAAAGCCCCTCTAAAAATAAACGGAAATCCCAAGACGTTGTTCACCTGGTTAGGATGGTCGGACCTACCTGTAGCCATGATGATATCCTTTCTGGTTTTTATGGCCAGGTTATAATCTATTTCCGGATCTGGATTGGCCATGGCAAAAACTATAGGATCCTTGGCCATGGATAATAACATTTCCGCAGATACAATATCTTTTACAGAAAGACCAATAAAAACATCTGCGTCTTTCATGGCTTCTTCCAAGGTATCTATTTTTCTATCCGTGGCAAACTCCAATTTTTCAGCTGATAAGTTACCGCGGTCGCTGCGGATAACCCCTTTGCTATCCAACATCACTATATTTTTATCACTTGCCCCAAAGGCTTTGTACAAGCGTGTACAGGAAACCGCAGCCGCACCTGCACCACTAATAACAATACGGACATCACTAATCTTTTTATTGGTAAGCACCAAAGCGTTCAAAAGGGCTGCGGCAGATATTATAGCCGTTCCGTGTTGATCGTCGTGCATTACCGGAATATCCAATTCCTCTTTTAATCTTCTTTCAATTTCAAAGGCTTCAGGAGCCTTTATATCCTCCAAGTTTATACCTCCAAATGTTGGGGCTATTATCTTTACGGTTTCTATAAATTTTTCAACATCGGTGGTATCCAATTCAATATCAATTCCGTCTATATCGGCAAAAATCTTAAATAGCAGACACTTGCCTTCCATCACCGGCTTAGAAGCCTCGGGACCAATATCGCCCAACCCCAAAACTGCGGTTCCATTGGAAATTACGGCCACTATATTTCCTTTGGCCGTGTATTTATAAACATTATCCTTATTCTTGGCAATCTCAAGACAGGGCTCGGCCACACCGGGCGAATAGGCCAGACCCAGATCCCTTTGGGTAGCATAAGGCTTGGTAGGAACTATTTTTATCTTCCCAGGTTGTGGTTTGGCGTGATATACCAGCGCTTCCCTTCTTGTCTTTTGCTTGCTCATATAATGTTGTATTAGAAAAACAAAGTTAACAGTATTCTTTAAATTAATAGGATTTAAAAAAGTAATCTATCATAGTTTTAAACAGGGAAGAATATTTCAATTTACAATCCTCCCAACCATAACCCGGCCAAAAGGCCAGGAAGGCATTACCAGTGAGGGGATAGTTTTGAAAAACGATTATAGATCCAACAAAATATGAAACTTACGTCCTACTTCAAAAACTCAATGTTCCGTTTTAAACCGGAAAACTTG